>Ga0153948_1001930_pt1 | contig 10171 bp, 7 predicted proteins | sample TSNJ032MetaG_FD_104696 | JGI IMG/M metagenome (GOLD analysis project Ga0153948, IMG submission 104696) | Attine ant fungus gardens microbial communities from New Jersey, USA - TSNJ032 MetaG | ecosystem: Host-associated > Fungi > Mycelium > Unclassified | place: USA: New Jersey, Wharton State...
ACCCCGAGTAGACCTGATTGTAGAAACCGTAGTACTGGGTGTCGCACGCGGCCGTGTCCGGGCAGGCGTAACCCATGGATGCTTTCCACGCCCAGGCACTCGGCGCGGTCGACGTGACGAGACCCTGCTCCTTCTGGAGTGTCGCGAGGATCACCTGCGGATTGATTCCGCACGCCTGAGCGACCTTGACGATGATCCGGGCGGCCGGCTCGTTGGGCGCACCGGAGTACGGGCCGCACATCGCATCGCCCGCGCGTGAGGTCGTGGTCTGAGAGAAGTTCTTCAAGCAGGTGTACCCGGCCGAACAGCTCGGGACGATGCTGTTCAGGAACGCCTGGACGCTGGCCTCGTTCATCGTGTTGGGGTTGTAGAACACGTCGTCGCTGATGATGTTGCTGGGGTTGAAGTCGAAGGCGTTCGCCGCTTCGGTCTTCGCGGGGGCGGCGAACTGCAAGGCGCCGACAGCCAGTGCGAGGACGAGGACAAGCCCCAGTGATCGGATCAGGCTGCGCAAGAGAACCCCTTAGACGTGTGAATGCAGCCAATGGTATGGCGACGGGCGGCATCCGGCTAGAACGCACCGCCGAGATGTTCGAATGCCGCCATGCACCCCGTTGTGGGGCGGGGCGCTCGACCGAGGGGCGTCAGAGGGACGACTTGTACGCTGCGATCGTCGGCGCTGCGTCGCCGACAGCGCGAAGGGTGCCGTTCTGGAGCCAGGCGGCCCGGTCGCACATTCGCTCGACCGTGTCCATCGAGTGGCTCACGAGGATCACGGTCTTTCCCTCCGAACGCAGGTCCTCGAACTTGCGTTGGCACTTCTTCTGGAAGTCGGCATCGCCGACCGCGAGCACCTCGTCGACGACCAGGATCTCCGGCTCGACGCTGATGGCCACGGAGAACCCCAGACGGACGTACATCCCGGACGAGTAATTCTTCACCGGCTGGTCGATGAAATGCTCGACGCCCGAGAAATCGACGATCTCGTCGAATTTGCGCTCGATCTCCTTGCGACCCATGCCGAGGATCGAGCCGTTGAGGTAGATGTTCTCGCGGCCTGATAGTTCGGGATGGAAACCCGAGCCGACCTCGAGCATGGCGGCGAGCTTGCCGTGGGCGGTGATGCTGCCCTTCTCGGGATAGAGGATCTTGGAGAGGCACTTCAGGAGAGTCGACTTACCAGACCCATTGCTGCCGATGAGGCCGAACGTGGAACCGGTCGGGACCTCGAACGACACATCCTGCAGGGCCCAGAAGTCCTCGTGCACGGACACGCGACGCCGCATGACAGCGGACTTCAGGCTCTGATTCCGCTCGTGGTAGAGGCGGAACTTCTTGCTGACGTTGGACACGTCCACAGCGATGTCGGTCACAGCAACTCGGCCAATCTCTTCTCCTTGCGCGAGAACACCCAGGCGCCGACGACGAGTGCAAGCAGGGCCCAGACGATGCACGCGACCACGTCGGACACCATCGGCCAGGTGTTGTCGTAGAGCAGGGTGCGGAAGACGCCGACGAAGTGCAGCATCGGGTTCAATTCGTAGATGTCGAGGATCGTGATCGGAGTTCCGAAGATCCCGCCGATCCGATCGGACTGACCCGCCACCAGCGAGACCGGGTAGACGATCGGCGTCAGGTACATCCAGATCTGGAGGATGATCCCGAGCAGGTACTGCGTGTCCCTGAAGTAGACGTTCGCGATGGAGAGGAGAAGCCCGACACCGGTGGCGAAGACGGCCAGGACCAGCATCATCAGCACCACGAAGGGCAGCCACGGCCAGACGAAGCCACCGACGACCACGATCGCGACAACCAGAATGATCATCTCGAAGCCCCAGTTGTACGCGACGGAGAACACCGAGGACACCGGAAGGACCAAGCGCGGGAAATACACCTTCGTGATGAGGCCCGCGTTGACGACGAGCGACCCCATGCCCGCATTCACGGCGTTCGCGAAGAACGTCCACGGCAGGAGACCGCACAAGAGCCACACGGCGTACACATCGAGGCCGCTCGGGTTTCCCTTGGCAGGCTGCACCTTGAACACGAACGAGAACACGAAGGTGTACACGAGCATGGAGGCCAACGGACTGATCAGGGACCACAGGCGGCCGAAGATCGTACGCTTGTACTGCCCTCTGACCTCTCGGAGCACGAGGTTCGACAGGAGTTCTCGCGCGCCGAGGACTTCTTTGATGTAACTCATCCACCCTCGTTCTGACGCTGGCCGACATGGCCGAAAGACACTCCAGCTTACAACTAGGATTGATCAGATCATGACCGAGTCCGAGCCAGGCGCATTGAGCCACGTCGCCGTCGTGACGGTCAGCTTTCACTCCGAGTCCGTCCTCCCGGCCTTCCTCGCAGGGCTCGCTGAGGCCCAGAGCGCCGGTGCGCGGGTGATCGTCGCCGACAACGCGTCGGAGCAGGGCTCGGCCGTCGAGGGGATCGCCACCGGTTCGGGAGCGGAGTATCGCCCTCTGGATGCGAACCATGGATACGGGGGAGCCGTCAACCGGGTCGTCGCCGGCGTCCCGTCCGGGATCGAATGGATCCTCGTCAGCAATCCGGACGTGGTTCTCGAGCCCGACGCCGTGGCGAGGCTCGTGGAGACCGGTTCGGAGGACGATGCGATCGGCAGCGTCGGACCGACGGTCTTGACGGCGGAGGGTGACGTGTACCCGTCTGCCAGGGACGTCCCGTCCATCCGGATCGGGATCGGGCACGCGCTCTTCGCGAATCTGTGGCCCGACAACCCGTGGACCCGCCGCTATCAGCGCTCCTCGGAGTCAGGGATCCGGCGCGATGCCGGCTGGCTCTCGGGTTCGTGCGTCCTGGTCCGCAGATCCGCGTTCGATGCCGTCGGGGGCTTCGACACCGGCTTCTTCATGTACTTCGAAGACGTGGATCTGGGTTACCGCCTTGGCAAGGCCGGATACCGCAACGTGTACCAGCCTGCGGCCACGGTTACTCATACGGGAGCGCATTCGACCCGCACGAATCAGGCCGCGATGGTCGCCGCCCACCACGACAGCGCGCGGAGATTCCTGCGTAAGAAGTACAGTGGATGGCAGCTGGCCCCGGTCCGCTGGGTCTTGGGGGTGGGCCTCGCCGCCCGGTCATGGCTTGCCGAGCGCAGAGCGGATACTTGATCCCGGCGCTCGCCACCGGAATTCGAGGAGACGAGCAATGAGGCTTTCATTCGACGGCGCCGCTGTCCTGATCGGGCAGGCCTCCCTGTTCGACATCGCCGGTTCCGAGGTCGTCACGTTCGAGCTCGCACGGCATTTCTCTCAGAACGGCGCCGACGTCCTCGTCGTCGCCTTCGGGTTCTCCGACGACTGGCGTGCGCGTCTCGTCGCCCTCCCTCGCGTGGAGGTGATGCGGTACGACGATCCGGAGCTGTCCGCGCGAATCGTCGCTCGGCGCCCGAGCATTGCGTGGATCCATCACAGCGTCATCCCCGAAGCGCTGCTGCGGGAGCCGGGGGAGACCCGGTTCGTCTTCCATCACATGTCCGCGTACCAATTCCAGGAGTTCCCGCATTCGCCGGACGTCGAGGCTGCGCTCGCCTCGGCGATCGTCTTCCCCGCGCCGGAGACGCGCGAAGCCCAGCTGGCGAGCGGCCTCTACGAGGGTGTCGACGAGTCGCGCCTGACCGTCTTCGGCAACCCGGCGCCGGACGAGTTCGCGCGGGACACCGTCGACCTCCCCCCGCAGCTCGAGCGGGTCCTCCTGGTCTCCAACCACCCGCCCGAGGAGCTGGAGGAAGCGGCCTCGCTCCTGGCGGAGCGCGGTATCGAAGTCGTGAGATTCGGGGGGCTGCCGACGGACCCGGCGCCGAAACGACTCGTCGACCCGGCCGACGTCCACGGTGTGGACGCCGTCATCTCGATCGGCAAGACCGTCCAATACGCACTCGTCGCCGGCGTCCCGTCGTTCGTCTACGATCATTTCGGCGGGCCGGGCTGGCTCAGCGACGGCAACTTCGCCGCTGCACGCCACGCCAACTTCTCCGGGCGAGGATTCACCTCGCGCGGCGCCGCGGAGCTGGTCGGTGAGCTCATCGGCGGGTACCAGGAGGCGGCGGAGACCGCGCAAGCGCTTCGGTCCGAGTTCGCGGACGATTTTCTGCTCGGCCCGGCCGTCTCTCGCATCCTGGACGGTGCGGGGCCCGATGTGCCGCGTCAGCCCATCCTCGCGCAGGAGCTCGCGGCCGCGCTCCTCCGCTCCGAGTTGCTGAACGGCCTCGTCAACGCGGTCGAGGCGCGGACACTCGCCGTGAAGGACCTCACGACCAGGCTGGGCCTGCTCCATGCGCAGAAGGCCGAGCTCGAACGGACGCTCGTCGATCGTGACGCCGAGATCGCCCACATCCGCAGCACGCCGGGATTCGCGACCGCGCGGAAGATGTTCGACTCGGCCAGCCGGGCGAAGCGGCGGATCACGCGCCGCTGAGACGGTCCCTCAGCGGCGGCGCGAGCGGAGAACGGCGTCCTTGATCGAGCGGATCGGCTTGGTCATCCGCCAGGATGTGCTCGACTCGATGCCCTCGATCCGCGTCCGCAGATCGTTGACGATCCGGTTGCGCGGCGTCTCGAGGGTGAGCGGCGAGTCGGGCGCGGGATGCGGATCGACGACGAAGTCCAAGAGCGGCTTGAGCACTGTTCGCCACCGCATGGTCTCGGCGAATTCGCGGATGTTCGCCTGCGCCTCGGCGTGCGCGGCGTCGTCGTACAGCAAGGATTCGAGTGCTTCGGCGAGGGCGTCCGCGTCCGTCGGCGGCACCACGCGGCCCAGTCCATGCTCCTGAACGAGAGCCGCGAACGTGTCGCCGCCGGTGGTGACGATGGGCAGGGTCGCCCAGAGGTAGTCGAGGATCCGCGTGCGGAAGCTGAACGCCGTTTCCAGATGGTCGAAATGCGTGCTCGCGCCGAGGTCGGCGTCGAGGAGGAAGTCCGCGCGCTCCTCGTAGGGCACCCAGTCGTCGTGGAAGAAGACGAATCGGTCCGTGAGTCCGCGCTCCTCCGCGAGATCGCGAGCCCTGGTCACCATCTCCATCTTCGGCACGTTCCGGTTGGGGTGGCCCGCTCCGAGGAAGAACAGGCGCACATCGGGGCGCGTGGCGCTGAGCTTCTCCACCGCCTCGATCAGCGTGATCGGGTCGAACCAGTTGTAGATGCCCCCACCCCAGAGGATGACCTTGTCCGTCGGCGCGATTCCCGGGACGGTCCCCTTGATTCCGTGCGACCGCTGGACCGGCGCAGCGTCCTGAAGGCCGAACGGCACGACGGAGAGAAGCCGTCGAAGGCTGGCGTCGTCGCCGTACGTCAGCGGATTGATCCGATACACCGCCGCGAGTTGACCGAGCCAGAAATCCCGTTGCTTGTCCGAGGCGCACATCATGAAGTCGGCGCGCTCGATCTGGTCGTTGAGCACTTCGGCCGTCTCGAGGATGGCTTTCAGGCGGCGCTCCTCCGGCATCCCGACCGTCTGCTCCAGCTGCTCCAGATGCATCGGGTCGTAGATGTCGGCGACGATGATCTTGGCAGCCCGTTTGATCCACGGGTAGCTGGAGAGGGTGTGCCCCTGGAACACGAGCACGTCCGACCATGCGACGAGTTCGCGGAGGGTCTCCTCGTCGGCGTGCGAGACGGGGAACTCGTCGGACGTGAGGTCTGCGGCGACGGTCGAGACCAGCCGCACCTCGGCGACAGTGTGAATGGCCTTGGCCATCTCCCACGCGCGGATCGCCGGACCGGCCATCCGCCTGCCGAGCGAATCGGGGGTGACGACCAAGACTTTTGTGCGCTTCAGCGCATCCACATCTGACACTTGAGTTCCGTATTCTCTCTCGACGAAGTCCGCTAGGGACAGTAGCACGCGCGTCTCCGGCGGGCGTCCACCGCCTTTGCTAGAATCGTCCCCATTGCCCGCAATGAAAAGGATGCAATGACTGCGAGGAAACCTGGCGTCGTCTCGGTAGTGCTGGTGAACTTCCGGGGGACGGAGGACACGCTCCAGGCACTCCGCCATCTGCGGGAGATCGACTGGCCCGCCGACCGTCTCGAGCTCATCGTCGTCGAGAACGGATCCGGCGACGACAGCCTCGACCGACTCCGTGCCGGCGCAGACCCGTCTGTCGTGATCGTGGAGTCCCAGGAGAATCTGGGATTCGCGGGAGGGTGCAACCTGGGGGTCGCGCGCAGCAGCGGAGAGTTCGTCGCGTTCTTGAACAACGATGCGCGCCCCGACACGGCCTGGATAAAGGCGGCCGTCGCGCGCTTCGGCGAGAACGCTCGCATCGGCGCCATCGCGAGCAAGGTCCTCGACTGGGAGGGCGAGAAGGTCGACTACATCGACGCCGCCCTCACCTGGTTCGGAATGGGCTACAAGCCGCTGACGGCCGAACCGGCGCCCGCCGACGACGGTCGTGCGCACGACGTCCTGTTCGGCACCGGGTCCGCGATGTTCGTGCGGCGTGACGTCTTCGATGCGCTCGGCGGATTCGACGAGGCCTATTTCATGTTCTTCGAGGACGTGGATCTGGGGTGGAGGCTGAACCTCGCCGGCTGGCGCTACGTCTACGAGCCCGGATCGGTGGCCTTCCACAAACATCATGCGTCGATGGGAGGGTTCGGAGCCTACAAAGAGGACTATCTCCTCGAACGGAATGCTCTCTACACCCAGTACAAGAACCTGGGGGAGGAGAAGCTCGGAACGACTCTCCAGGCGACCATGGCCCTCAGCGTTCGGCGCGGTATCGAGAAGGGCGGCGTCGACACGACGGCCTTCGACCTCCGCTCGGGCGACGACGATTCCGCCGACACGGCGGATGTCCCCAAGGTGGCGCTGTCGAGCCTCTACGCGATCGACCAGTTCGTGTCGCGCCTGCCGGAGCTTCGCACGCAGCGTGAGCAGATCCAGGCCACCCGGGTCGTCTCCGACGCGCAGATCTGGCGGCTGTTCGGCCAGAACGACGCTCCGTCGTTCAGCACCGACCGCTATCTCGAGGGATACGAGTCCCTCGTCGAGTCCTTCGATGTGCTCGGCGGCCCGATCGGCACCAAGGTCCTGGTGATCACCGGCGACCCCCTCGGACAGCGGATGGCCGGTCCCGCGATCCGCGCGTGGAACATCGCGGAGGCGCTCTCGGCCACGCACTCGGTCGCGTTGGTCTCCCTCGAGGGGGTCGGCGACATCACCGCCCCCTTCGATCTCGTCCATGTCCGCCCCGGCGACGACCGCGCGATGAAGGCGCTCGAGCAGTGGGCCGACGTCATCGTGTTCCAGGGCTTGGCCATGGCGTTGTTCGAATCCATCCGGACGTCGTCGAAGATCATCGTCGCGGACATCTACGACCCGATGCATCTCGAGCAGCTCGAACAGGCCAGGCAGCTCCCCGAAGCACAGTGGAAGAGACAGGTCACAGACGCGACCGAGGTGCTCAACGAGCAGCTCGCCCGCGCCGATTTCTTCCTGTGCGCGTCCGAACGGCAGAAGCATTTCTACCTCGGCCAGCTCGCCGGACTCGGTCGCGTCAACCCGGCCAACTACGACGGCGATCCCGACCTCGACGGCCTGATCTCCGTCGTGCCGTTCGGGCTGTCGAGCGAGTCGCCCGTCCACGTGAAGCCTGTGCTGCGCGGCGTTCGCGACGGGTTCGGCGACGACGAGAAGATCCTCATCTGGAGCGGCGGCCTCTACAACTGGTTCGACCCGCAGACGCTCATCCGTGCGGTGGCCGTCGTCGCGGAGAAGCACCCGCAGACGCGTCTTTTCTTCCAAGGTGTGAAGCACCCGCACCCCGGGGTTCCCGAGATGGAGATCGTCGCCGAATCCCGGCGTCTCGCCGAGCAGCTCGGCGTGCTCGACAGCGTCGTCGTGTTCAACGACACCTGGGTCGAGTTCGCCGATCGGCAGAACTACCTGCTCGAGGCGGATGCGGGCGTCAGTACGCACCACGCCCACATCGAGACGACGTTCTCGTTCCGGACGCGGATCCTCGATTACCTCTGGGCGGAGCTCCCGATGGTCGTGACCGAGGGGGATCACTTCGCCGATCTCGTACGCGCGGAATCGCTCGGGATCGCCGTCCCCGCCGGGGATGTCGAAGCGCTCGCCGAGGCTCTCGAACGAGTGCTGTTCGATGACGCCTTCCGGCGCAAGGCGATCCGCAACCTCAAGCGGGTGCGACAGTCGTACACCTGGCAGTCCGTGCTCGAGCCGCTGGTCGCGTTCGTCGACGCGCCCCACCATGCCGCGGACCTCGTCGCCGATGGCACCTTCCAGGCCGGTTTCGTCCCGTCCGCCCGTCCTGCCCGGCGGAAGAAGCACGGCATCCGTCACGACGCCGAGCTGGTCGTGCACTACCTGAGGAACGGCGGCCCCCAGGTCGTCGTCCGCAAGGTCCAGAGCCGACTCCGTCGGAAGAAGTAGGCGTCTCATGGCCATCAGCACCCCGGCACGCGAAGACGGCGGCACCCGCGGGGCCGACGCACCGTCGAGCGCGGCCTCAACCGGTCCACGGCCGCCGCGCCGTTCTTCCCGCGTGCTCGCTTCGACACGCGATTGGTTGCGTTCGGCTGCCGTCCCGCTCCCGCTGAACGAAGGGCTGAGCGGTCGGCACAACGCCCTCGGTCTCATCCGCATCATCCTGGCCGCCGCCGTCATCGTGTCCCACGGATTCCCGCTCAGCGGGCGCGGGGAGGACCCGGTACAGCGCTGGAGCGGAAATCAGCAGAACCTGGGCGGTTTCGCCGTCATCGGGTTCTTCGCGATCAGCGGATACCTGATCACGAAGTCCGGGACGCGCAACGACATCCTTCAGTACATGTGGGCGCGGATCCTCCGAATCTTCCCCGCGTTCCTCGCAGTGCTGGTCGTCTCGGCTTTCGTGATCGGTCCGCTGTTCTGGTTAGCCGAAGGGCGGAGCATTCCGGCGTACTTCTCGGCCTATCCCACGGGTCCGCTGCAGTACATCGCGGTCAACTGGCAGCTGACGATCCACCAGTGGGGCATCAACGACATCTTCGGCCAGACCCCGTACGGACAGGCGGTCGGCGGGGGCAGCGTGTTCAACGGCTCGCTGTGGACTCTGACGTACGAGTGGACGTGTTACCTCATCATCGGCGCGTTCGTGCTGTTCGGGGTGCTGAAGCGGTTCCGCATCCTTCTCCCGCTCTTGACGCTCGTCCTGCTCGGGATGCAGATGGCGCGTTTCGCCGGTGCGGGTTTCAACAGCATCGTCCCCTACCTCGGCGACCAGTTCCTGGTGAACCTCGGACTGATCTTCATGATCGGAGGGACGTTCGCCCTCTACGCCGACAAGATCGTGCTCGATTGGCGGCTGTTCCTCTTCTGCAGCGCACTCAGCGTCTTCACCGCGATCAAGGGCGGCTTCCAAGTCGTCGGTTTCCCCGCGTTCGCGTACGTGCTGTTCTGGCTCGCCGCAAAGCTCCCGGACGCGCTGAAGCGGCTCTTCGCGAAGAACGACTACTCCTATGGGTTGTACGTGTGGGGCTTCCTGGTTCAGCAGATGGTCGCGCAGCTGGGCTGGTACCGGTTGGGGTACATCCCTTACACCCTGATCTGCCTGGTCGTCGCCACCGCGTTCGCGTGGCTGAGCTGGCACGGCGTCGAGAAGCACGCTCTCGCGATCAAGGGCTGGGGTCCCGGCAAGGGGCTGCGGTACTGGTGGTCGCGCGTGCGTCGCACTGCACCCGCGGCATGAGCCCCCGATCCGCACACACGACCCGCGCCCGGGAGGCCGATCCCCGATGACAGATTCGAGCAGAGACGTCCTGGTCACCGGCGGCGCCGGGTTCATCGGCGCCGCACTGTCGCAGCGCTTCGCCGGCGCGCCGGGGCGATGGGTGGTCCTCGACAACCTCCACCCACAGGTGCACGCTCACGCGGTCCGCCCGGCGAACCTGCACCCTGACGCGGAGCTGGTCGTCGGCGATGTCACCGATGCGGCCACGTGGGACGCCCTCCTGAACGACTTCCACCCCGAGGTGGTGGTGCACCTGGCCGCGGAGACGGGGACCGCACAGTCCCTCGAGGCGGCGAGCCGCCATGCCGAGGTGAACGTCACCGGCACCGCACGGATGCTCGACGCTTTCGGACGAGCCGGTGCCGTGCCTGCCAGGATCGTTTTGAGCAGCAGCAG
>Ga0153948_1001931_pt1 | contig 10169 bp, 10 predicted proteins | sample TSNJ032MetaG_FD_104696 | JGI IMG/M metagenome (GOLD analysis project Ga0153948, IMG submission 104696) | Attine ant fungus gardens microbial communities from New Jersey, USA - TSNJ032 MetaG | ecosystem: Host-associated > Fungi > Mycelium > Unclassified | place: USA: New Jersey, Wharton State...
AAGCCGCACTGGGCATAAAAATATACGTAAGTGACAAAACAGAGCGAAGAATTCATCTTCCTGCCGAATATATTGAACATTGGAAAACCCGGCGTCGGCTTACGGTTAAAACACATGGAAAAGTGCTTATTATCAGCACAAATGGGAATAGCTTCCTTGATATGGCACATTCTTGCGACAGCTTGACCGTATACAATGATGATGCAAAATACAATCATTATCCAGCTCATTCACATCACGACGGGGATGAAAATACAGCCAAAAGTCTGGGGATTACTTTCTACTATTGGCAGTGTCCGCCCCAAGAGGTGTCCATATGATGGGAAGAGCATTTCGCCATCGATTTCGCAGAGGCATTGATGAGGAGACGGTTTGCATTTACCGTCTTGCTCTGGCTAACTATAGGCAGTTAATCGTTATGAAACTTCTTTGTTGAATACAGCTGAATCGACACTGAATTTTATTAAAAAGGAAGCTGGTCCATTTATTGCAAAGATGCGGATGTTCTTATAGTCGAGCTACTCCGTTCCACATTGACACCATAATATTGCTTTGCTATAATGAAAAAAATACCAGAGAACTGGGAAAAAGTGAGGTAGTATTGATTTTGACTGAAAAAAGGACAACATTAAAAGACGTTGCAGCAAAAGCAAAAGTTTCCATGATGACTGCCTCAAAGGTTTTGAATAACAAAGGCGGAATATCAAAAGGAACCAGTGACAGGGTATTCAAGGCAGCACAGGAACTGAATTATACTCCTAATTTGCTGGCAAAGGGACTGCGCTTGGATCAATCCAGAACAATCGGGGTAGTTATGGCAGATGGAAGTCTTGTCTCTCATATCCGGGTTTTGAACAGTATTGTTTATGCGGCAGAAGTTGAGCAGTATGGGATTATTATTGGTAATAGTATCAATGATAAGAAGAAAGAGCAGGAAGTGATCAAAACTATGCTGAACCAGAGAATTGCAGGCCTTATTTTAGTAGGCAGCAACCTTACTGGCGCAGCATATGCAGATTGGCTGGCACGTCTTTATATGCCGGTGGTATTGCTGCTGCGTGAAAGTGAAACAAAGCAGGTGACTTCCGTTATAAATGATAACTTTACGGGAGGGTTTGAACTTGGGCGGCTGATGAGGGAGACTGGCAGAGAAAAAATGGTATTTTTTGGTCTTCCGATAGATTATCAGATTGGTATTGACCGTCTGGCAGGAGTACAGAAAGCCTTAAGTTTGGGCGGGAATTTGATTCCTGATAACAGCATCTATCATATGACGGCGAGTATTGAGGCGGCGCACGACCAGTTTTGTCAATTAATGGAGGAAGGCAAGTCTTTGGATGCAGTAATCTGCGGTTCTGATTTGCAGGCCGTCGGCGTAATCCGTGCTTGCCATGAGTTGGGGCTGCGAGTGCCGGAGGATATCTGTGTCTCGGGATATGACGATATTGATATTGCCAGATATATTACCCCTCCGCTGACTACGATGCGGCAGCCTTTCGAAGAGATTGGACGAAAGGGCCTGGAATTGCTGTTATCACAAATTGAAAATCCATCGCAGCCGCTTCAGAGAATCATTATGCAAAGTCAGTTAATTGAAAGGCAATCAACTATAAAAAGAAAATGATAAATAAAAGGCAAGATGAGCAGAACTGTTGTTTTGGGTAATACAACCTGAAAGAGCAGTTCTTGCTTTTGATGTTAAAACTTGGATTAACGTTACATAAAAATTAAGAATAAAAAACCTCCGGGAGGCAAAATAACTCAAACAATCGTTAAGGAAATAACAAAAAATAGTGACAAATGCATAAAATAATAGAAAAAACAATTGACATGTTGTGTAATGTGTGGTTATACTATATTTATAAACAGGCGCCACAGTAGATTAACGTTAAACATAAGTGTAGAATATTACCCTATATGTGGTGCCACAAGCTTCTTTTGCGCAAGGAGATGCAGGATACACAGACATGGGGAGTTTAGAAAAACTTCCGGAAAAATCATGATGTATTGAGAAGGAGGATAACATGAAAAAAAGTATGGCATTATTATTAGTGGGGGCTATGGTATTGTCTCTGGCAGGATGCACAGGAAGTCAGAGCAGCTCAACAGGAACGGCAGGCGGTAATACGGAAGGAACAACTACTGTGGGGGCAGAAGCTGGCGATGTAATAAAACTCGGTTACTTTGGGCCGGAGACAGGTCCCAATTCCATGACTGGTCAGGAGGCCAGAAAGGGAGCACAGTTAAAGGTTAAAGAGATTAACCAGGCCGGTGGTATTTTGGGGCAGCAGGTTACATTGGTGGTTTATGATGATAAAGGCACTCCGGAAGGTGCGGTAAAAGCAGCCACCCGCCTGGTGGAAGATGATAAAGTGAGTGCAATTGTCGGTTCGCAGCTAAGTAGCAATCTACAGGCAGCAGGAGACAAGATCGAAAAGGGTGGCATTCCATGTGTGGGTACCGGGCTGGGACCGGTATGGTTAAAAAATGGCTGGAAGTATTTCTTCCGTTCTCAGGGAAACTCTGAATCCGGGGCGGCTCCGCTCAATGACGTGATGGAGCAGGTGGGAGTAAAGAGCATGGCAGTTATGATTGCCCAGGATGAAGGAAGTATATCCAGTGCCAAGCTGGTGACAGATGAAGTGGGTCGACGCGGAAATATCAGTATTACGACTTCCGAGGTCAGTCAGAATACGGACACCGACTGGACCGGCCAGCTCTCCAAGATGATTTCTACAAGTCCGGACGGTATTTTCTTATCCGTGCAGGTAGAGCAGGCAGGTCCGATGATCAAACAGCTCCGCGGCCTGGGATATGAGGGCTTCATCTTTGGCAATGAATGTCTTGGTATGCCGGATGTCCGTCTGGTAGCAGGGGATGCGGCTAATAACAGCATCTACTATGCGGTGCATGTCATTCCAGACAGCATCGAGGAAGCAAACTCCGAAAAAGAGAAAGCCTTTCTGCAGGCGTTTACGGATGAATACGGTGCGTTGCCGATCGGTGATGTGGCATACCGTACCTACGACGCAGTGACAATCATTCAAAAAGGTATTGAAGATGCAGGCAATACCGAACCGACAGCAATTCGTGATGCAATTAAGAACATCAGCGGTTTGGAGGTTTTGGCCGGAACCATCGACTACACCCAGTTTGATAATGGTGAGGGGATGGTGGGAACCCAGATCTTTATCACCGAAAACGGACGCAACTACCTGTTTGAAAAATATGTGGATGAATTTGGAGTTCCGACTGTCAACTAAACGGGAAAGGACGAAATAATATGTTTGTAAATGTACTGATTGGAGGCCTGGTACTGGGCTGTACATACGGAATGCTGGCATTGGGTTACAGTTTGATATATCAGGCATCAGGTTACATGAATTTTACTCAGCCGGATTTGTTGATGGTTGGCGCTTTTATGGGACTTACTTTTTTTGGGACATGGGGATGGCCGTTTGCCATCTCCCTGGCTCTGGCCATGATTATGATGTTTTTATTGGGAATGGCGATGGAACGAAGCTTTATCCGCACGCTGGTGAAAAAGGGGGCGAAGAATATCTATATTGTCCTGGCAACGATCGCGCTTTCCACGATCCTGCAAAATGCAGCAATGCTTATCTGGGACAGCAGGCAGCACTCTTTTCCTTCTATTTTCACTAAGATAAAGCCGTTTAAAATCGGTGGTGCAAGTGTGCGTCCGGAAGGAATTCTGGCGATTGTGGTAGCAATATCGGCAATGGTCCTTCTCCACCTGTTTTTGAATAAAACAAAATTTGGTACCGCCATGCGTGCTTCAGCCCAGAACAAGACAGCAGCGAATGTTATGGGAATCAATGTATGGCAGACGATCAGTATCACTTACGGTATTGCGGCAGCGCTTGCCTGCCTGGGTGGAGTCATCGTTGCTCCAAACCTGGGAGTTTCTATGAATCTCGGTACTCAGTTGGGAATGAAAAGCTTTGCATCGGCGGTTATCGGCGGATATGGAAATATGTATGGCGCCATTGTCGGCGCCCTGCTGATTGGCTTGATTGAAACTTTTTCAGCGGCCTACATTGGTTCATTGTATAAGGACTTCATTGTATTTGCCCTGCTGATTCTGGCGATGATTTTTAAGCCAACCGGTATTTTCAATGCAAAAGTATATGATACATAAAGGGGGAGAGAAAGATGCAAAAGAAATTAAAAGGAAAAACCTCTGCCCTGAATAAAGCAGCGATTGCGGTTGGTGTATTCTTGTTGTTGGTAATTCCTGCGATGTTAAATTTTGGTATTGTTTTTTCGGCAAACAGCTATTTGATATTTTTGATGTGCATCATTATGATTTATGCGATTGCCACATCTGGACTGGATCTTTTATTTGGTTATACCGGACAGATTTCATTGGGGCATGCCGGATTTTATTGTATTGGTGCCTATGCCTCGGCATTGCTTAGCCACCCGTCCTATGGCCTGGGAAAATGGCTTGGTATTACGATTTCCCCAATTATCAGCATCTTTTTGGCGGCACTGCTGGCGATGGGCTTCGGAATTCTCCTTTCCCTGCCGGCGACCAAGCTGGTGCAGCATTTCCTTTCCCTGCTGACGATTGCATTTGCACAGTTAGTTTACCTGGCGGTTTCCTCTTTTCCGGAAGTAACCAACGGATTTCTCGGAATTGCGACGATTCCGTACATTAATCTGTTCGGCATTGAATTGGATAATAACTATAAATTTTATATGTTTTTGCTGGTGGTGGTTGTGTTGGTGCTGGTTGTAAAGACAAATATTGTAAAATCAAGGGTCGGACGCTGTTTTATCGCAGTGCGGGAGAATCAGTTGGCGGCAAATGGATGCGGTGTTGACATCAGAAAATATAAGATTACGGCATTTGCGTTATCCGCCTTTTTTACAGGGATTTCCGGTGCGTTGTATGCACACCTGGTTACATTCATCAGCCCGGAGAGTTTTATGTATGCACAGTCGGTTATCTTCCTGACAATGTTGGTATTTGGTGGTAATGGCAACCTGCTTGGTCCGATTCTTGGTGCGGCGATTATTACCAGCAGCCAGGAAATGCTCCAGGCATTCCGGGATTACCAGATGCTTATCTATGGCGGCCTGATGCTGGTTTCCATCCTGTTTCTGCCTAAGGGACTATATGGACTGCTCCGGCAGATGCTGCAGTTTGCGAAAGACGGGAGGGAGAAGCATGTTGACAGTTGAAAATCTGACGGTTCGTTTTGGCGGTTTAGTTGCAGTAAACAACTTGAGCTTCACGATCAACAAAGGTGAAATCTTTGGTCTGATCGGTCCCAACGGTGCCGGCAAGACTACCTGTTTTAATATGATCAGCGGTGCATTGGTGCCGACTTCCGGCAAGGTGATATTGAATGAAAAGGAAATCCAGGGCCGCCCGATGTTCCAAATCAATGGCGAGGGTATCGCCCGCACTTACCAAAATATCAACTTGTTTAAAGAAATGACGGTCTTGGAAAATGTTATGGTGGGGCAGCAGAGTCACATGAAATCTGGGTTATTGGCAGCAATACTAAGGACATCTTCTCAACGCAAAGAGGAAATGGCAGTCATGGAAAAGGCGCAGGAGATCATCGAATTTGTCGGGCTGCGCCATCGGCTGGCGGACGATGCCTGCAATCTGTCATACGGCGAACAGCGGCTTTTGGAAATTGCCCGGGCATTGGCGAGTGATCCGGTACTGCTGTTGCTGGACGAGCCGGCAGCAGGAATGAATCCCAGTGAAAAGATGGAGTTAAAAGATCTGGTGCTGCGGATTCGCAGCAAAGGAGTCACTGTTCTGGTGGTGGAACATGATATGAAGTTCGTTATGAATCTCACCGATCGCATCTGTGTGCTTAACTACGGAGAGGAGCTGGCAATGGGTACACCGACAGAAGTACAAAACAACCCTGCGGTTGTGGAAGCTTACTTAGGAGGTGAGAATATTGGCTGATACTCTGATGCTGGAAGTAAAGAACCTGGTTTATAACTATGGTGCAATCGCCGCCGTGAAAGGGGTGTCCCTGCATGTTAATGAGGGGGAGATTGTTGCTGTGATTGGCAGCAACGGCGCCGGAAAAACAACGACACTGCGATCAATATCCGGTTTGCTCGGGAGGCCTGCCGGTGGAACCATTACATTTTGCGGCAAGCAGATTACCCGGATGGCGCCATATAAAATCACCGGTGAGGGTCTGGTACAAGTATTGGAAGGGCGCCTTGTATTTCCCCAACTTACAGTAATGGAAAACCTCCAGATGGGGGCTTACCTTAGAAAAGACAAAAAAGAGATCGCAGATACTCTGGATTACTGTTTCACCCTTTTTCCCAGATTGAAGGAGCGGGAGACGCAGATGGCAGGTACCCTGTCCGGCGGCGAACAGCAGATGCTGGCCGTGGCCCGGGCCTTGATGTCCAAACCAAAGCTCCTGATTATGGATGAACCGTCGATGGGATTGGCACCGCTGGTTATTCGCGATATATTTTCGATTATCCAGAAAATAAATAAGGACGGCGTGACCATTATGATTGTTGAGCAGAATTCCAATGCGGCACTTCGCATTGCCGACCGGGGCTATGTACTCGCCATGGGAGAAGTTGTGCTGGCAGGAACGGCAAAGGAACTGCTGGGAAATGAGGAGGTCAAAAAGACCTACCTTGGAATTACATAAATAAGAGAGGTACGAAATTGGGAGCGATCCATGCATTGGTAAAAGATATCCGACTGCCGAAAATGGTCCGTGTGAGACAGCAGTTCAGCAAGGATCATATCGCAGATGTGGTTCCGGTGCTGCGGGAGGAACTTCTGCGTCCCGGTATCGCAGACACGATCCGGCCGGGGATGCGGATTGCCATCACGGCAGGCAGCCGCGGTATTGAAGGTATCAGTAAGATGACAAAAGAAATTGTCGATTTCTGTAAAAAGAAAGGCGCAGTCCCCTTCATTGTAGCCGCCATGGGAAGCCATGGTGGCGCAAGCAAAGAAGGTCAGAGGGAGGTTCTGGCCGGATACGGAATTACAGCGGATCAGATGGGCTGTCCGGTGTTATGCGAAATGGATGTAGTGAAGCTTTGCGAACTTGCTGACGGCGCTCCGGTTATGATCGATAAACATGCGGCCGGGGCGGATGGAATCATCGTGGTTAACCGGGTTAAGGCACATACCTCTTTCAGAGCCAGGTATGAGAGCGGACTGGTGAAAATGATGGCAATTGGTCTTGGCAAACAGAGCGGTGCGGAGGCCTGTCATCATCACGGCCTGTATCATATGGCTGAAAATGTAGAAAGGTACGGGCTGGCGGTCCATCAGCATGCAAAAATAATGTTTGGTGTTGCTATTGTGGAAAATGCTTATGAGCAGACTACTGTCATCCGGGCATTGGCCTATGATGAAATTCTGGAAGAAGAACCTAAGCTTTTAGAGACAGCCAAAGATATGATGGCGAAATGTTACCTCCCGCACACGGATGTGCTTGTGGTAGATGAGATTGGCAAGAATATCAGTGGTGACGGTATGGACCCCAATATAACCGGAAGATATACGGTAAATAACATTCACACAGGTTTAAAAACGCAGCGTGTCGTGATACTGGATATCTCTGAACAAAGTCACGGTAACGGCAATGGACTGGGATTGGCGGATATCACCACGATGAGAGCATTTCAAAAATTTGACCGTGAAAAGTCTTATCCGAATGTGCTGACCAGTACGGCACTTTGCAACTGCCGGATACCACCCATGTTTTCTACTGATAAGGAGGCGCTGCAGACGGCTGTTAAGACTTGTACCGGCATCAGTAAAGACGATGTTACGATCATCCGGGTGAAGAATACTCTGCTGATGGAGGAGATTGAGATATCGGAATCACTCCTGCCGCAGGCCGAACGGATTACGGAGATAGAGATTATCTCAACACCTTATGAGTGGGAATTTGATGCACGGGATAATTTGTTTTAGAAGAATATAATGCCTGTTGGCATTATATTTTTCGCAATCAAAGTTTAACGTTAACCAAAAGAAAACGGGAGAAACAAATGGAAAAAATGAAATACATAATAATTCCCGAGCCGGGAAAAGTGCAGGTTCAGGAGATGGAAAAAGCAAAAAAACAGCAGGGTGAGGCGCTGCTGGAAATCTTATATGGTGGGATCTGCGGTTCTGATATGGGGACTTACCGCGGTACATTTTTGTACGCCAGCTATCCCCGGATTCCAGGGCATGAATTTTCCGCCCGTGTGTTAGAGGTGGATGACAATGAATACGGTATCAAACCGGGCATGGTGGTGACTGGAAATCCTTATTATAACTGCGGTCACTGTTATTCCTGCCGCCGGGGATTTGTCAATTGCTGTACCGGCAACGAAACACTGGGGGCACAGCGTGATGGCGTTTTTCGCCAGTACTTCTCCATGCCGGTCGACCGTATTTATGACGGAAAGGGTCTGGCTGCGAAAGTGTTGACTCTGATCGAACCGTTCTGCATCAGTTACCATGCGGTTAAGCGGGGCAGTGTCAAAGCAGGGGATCGCGTGCTGATAGTGGGAGCTGGTCCGATCGGAGTGCTGGCAGTGATGGGAGCCAAGCTGATGGGGGCATCCGTAACAGTCAGTGATTTAAGCGAAGGCCGCCTGCAGACTGCCAGGGAGATGGGGGCTGATGATGTGATTGTCATCAACAAGGAAAACTTCGATGAGCGGGTGCGGGAAGTGACAAACGGCGATGGTTTTGATGTTTGCATTGAGTGTGTCGGTCAGCCCTCTACGTTCCAGAATTGTATCGATGCAGCGGCTTTCCGCGGACGTGTAGTGGTGGTTGGCATTGGTAAAAAAAATCTGGACTTTGCGTACTCAAGAATTCAGACAAAGGAGTTGGATATTTTAGGTTCCCGCAATGCGATAAAAGAGGATTTTACAGAGCTGATTGATTACGCTCTGGCTGGTAAGTTTGATTTAAGCAAGATGATCAGCAAGGTTTATTCCCTGGATGATTCAAAGAAAGCCTTTGCCGAGGTAAATGAGAATCCGGACGGGATCATGAAGGCATTGGTTGACTTTCAATCATAAATAAGAAATGGTGCAGATCACAAAAAGGGAGAATATGGATATGAAAACAGGATTTACGATTGCAACGGAAGCACCGGTGACCTACCCGGCATTGCTTAAAGGGGATCCGGCCGCCAATATTAAGAAAGCAGCGGACTATGGCGCACAAAGTATCGAACTTCACCTGCCAGATCCGGATTCTGTTGATGTGGAACTGTTGGTGAAAACATGTGAGGAAACGGGGGTATCCATTTCCGCTATCGGTACCGGACTGGCTACTGTACTGCGAGGGATTTCTCTGACCTCAGATGATGATGCGGTTTGCCGGAGAGCAGTGAGCACATTATGTGAGTATGTTGATATGGCAGCAAAATTAAACAGTGTGGTTATTATGGGCAGCATCCGCGGACGCGCCACTGATCCTAACGGATATGAGGCATATACGGAAAAGCTTGCCCAAAATTTAAAGATTGCTGCGGACTATGCGGCAAAGAAGCAGGTCACTCTGGTGATGGAAATTATCAACCGTTATGAGCTTTTGTTTTTGAATAATGCAAAGCAGGTTGCAGCGTTTATGAAGCAGTTGGGTTGTCCTAATGTAAAAATGCATCTGGATACCTTCCACATGAATATTGAAGAAACCAGTATGATGGCGGCGATCCTGCCATATAAGGGGCTGATTGGACATGTACATGCAGCTGACAATACCCGCAGCTATCCGGGGTCAGGTACCATTGATTTTAAAGAGATTGCTGTTGCGCTTTGGGCTATTGGATATGAGGGGGCATTCTCAATGGAGTGTATGGCAGCACCGGATGAACGGACTTCGATCACAGAAGGTCTGAAAGTATTGGGAGATGCGATAAACTATGCGCAGATGGCATATACTGGAGTTATTCATACACTTTGATCCAAACACGGTACCCATAACTGTTAAGCGGTCGTACTAAGACATACCCCTCATGAATGAGGGGTATTCTTCAACCCCAGGTACTCTGACAGCTTTTTCCTGGTCACGCATGATACGCTTTTAGGAAATCTTCGAGACAATCATTAAAGATTTGCATACTCTGCGCACTGCCGGGTCTTGGAGGCTGTGGTGTTATGAGGTAGCACACTCTATC
>Ga0153948_1001934_pt1 | contig 10155 bp, 10 predicted proteins | sample TSNJ032MetaG_FD_104696 | JGI IMG/M metagenome (GOLD analysis project Ga0153948, IMG submission 104696) | Attine ant fungus gardens microbial communities from New Jersey, USA - TSNJ032 MetaG | ecosystem: Host-associated > Fungi > Mycelium > Unclassified | place: USA: New Jersey, Wharton State...
AGTCCGTCAACACCTTCGTTCGATCATCTCGTTCGGCGGTGGTGGCGTCGCTGTTCGCGTGTCGTTTCCGGAGAAGCGATGCGCTGCAGCAAGGGAGCGAATTCTAGAGATCCTGCGGATTTCGTCAAGGCCTTTTTTGCAGGCTGATGACAGAAGCACCACGACATCACGCATGACGTACGCTCGAAGATCACTGCGGCGTTGCCCGCGCGTTGCGCGGTCAACGCCGCAACCGCTATGAATGCAGGGATGCACAGTGGAGACAGAGCAATGAGCATGCAGGTGCGGCGCGCGTGGTGGCGCGATCTTTCGATGCCGGCAATCGTCGCTGGCTTCATTACGGTGCTGGTCGGCTTCGCCAGCTCGGCCGTGATCGTGTTCCAGGCCGCACAGGCCGTCGGTGCCGACCAGGCGCAGATCGCCTCGTGGATGTGGGCACTGGGGCTGGGCATGGGCGTGACCTGTATCGGCTTGTCGCTGCGTTATCGCGTGCCGGTGGTGACGGCATGGTCGACCCCGGGCGCGGCGATGCTGGTGGTGGGTGCCGGCGGCGCCTCGCTCCCTGAAGCGACCGGCGCCTTCCTGCTCGCTGCCGTGCTGGGCCTGCTGGCGGGCTTCTCGGGCATCTTCGCCCGACTGATGCAACGAGTGCCGATGGCGCTGGCCGCGGGCATGCTGGCCGGTGTGCTGCTGCGCTTCGGGCTGGATGTGTTCGTGGCCATGAACACCCAGCTGGTGCTCGCGCTGGCAATGTTCGCCACCTGGCTGGCCGGACGGCGGCTGTTCCCGCGCTATGCAGTGATTGCCACCCTGCTGGTCGGCATCGCCGTCGCCGCCAGCCGCGGCCTGCTGCATGCCCAGCAGGTACAGCTGCAACTGGCAGTGCCACAGTGGGTGACACCTTCGCTGTCGTGGACGGCCGTGGCCGGCATTGCCCTGCCCCTGTTCGTGGTCACCATGGCCTCGCAGAACATTCCCGGTGTGGCGGTGATGCGCGCGTCCGGCTACAACGCCCCGGTGTCGCCGCTGATCGGCTGGATCGGCGTGGTCAATACGCTGCTGGCGCCGTTCGGTGCGTACGCACTGAACCTGGCGGCGATCACCGCCGCCATCTGCATGGGCCGCGACGCGCACGAGGATCCGGCGCGCCGCTATACAGCGGCGATGGCGGCCGGTGCCTTCTACATTGTCGTGGGGCTGTTCGGCGCCACGGTGGCGGCACTGTTCGCGGCCTTCCCCAGGGAGCTGGTGGCCTGCGTGGCCGGCATCGCGCTGTTCGGCACCATCGGCAACAGCCTGGCCAGTGCATTGGCGGTGGAGCGCGACCGCGAGGCGGCGCTGGTCACCTTCCTGGTTACCGCATCGGGCGTATCCCTGGCCGGGATCGGCTCGGCGTTCTGGGGCCTGGTGGCCGGTGCACTGTGCCTGCTGGTGTTGCGGGCACGGGCACCGGCCTGAGCAACCCTATCAGGCCGGCATGATCAGGTCGGCAGGCGGGCGACGGTGTTGATCACCGCGCCGGCCGCCATGCCGATCACCACCGCCCACACGCTGGTGCCGCCACGACGCTGCAGTTCTGTGCGGATGCGGTTGTGCTGCCCGGCGTGGGCAGCCTTCACCCTGGCCAGCAGCCGCGTGCAATGGCGCAGGTACAGGCTGTTGGCGGTCACTGCGATGCCGAGCCGTGGCACCGCCAGCAACGCCACCGTGAGCAGCGGGCTGGCGCGGGCGGTCAGCAGCGCGATGCCGAACAGGACCAGTTCGAACAGGATGGCCGCCAGGTACATCTTCCGGTGCAGCAGCCAGTAGGTCGGCACCAGGAAGGCGGGCCAGTGCCACGGCCGCGGCGGCTTCGGCACCGGGCTGTCCAGGTGCCAGCGCTGGCGGTAGAGCGCCGCGTTGGGGCCCACGAGGAGGTTCAGGTAGTCCGCGTCGGACGAAGCAGGCGCGTCTCCCACCTCTGCGGCGGGCGCGAGATAGGGATTGTCGTCCGCCGGGGAAACCGGCGGGGTATCCAGATGATTCATGTCGGCGATTCCTTGCCCGGGATGATCCCGCGGTAGCGGCAGCCACCGGTGAATCTGAAGCCGCTCCGGCCTCAGCCTGCCATCGCCTGCCCCACCAGCATCACCACAACGACGGCGATGGCCACCACCGCCGCTGCCAGTGCATTGGTGTCACCCCGCCTGGCCAGCTCGCTGCGCAGGCGTGGCTCGTCGTCTCCGGCCAGCGCACGGGCACGGGCGATCTCGTGCTGGCAATGCGCCAGGTACCAGCGATTGGCATACACCGCGGCGGTGATGTTGATGACAAAGGTGATGACCATCGACACGCCTTCCGGAACGCCCAGCAACGCCTCGGCGATGCTGAAGAACACCAGCATGCCGGCCCAGATCGCCGCCAGCCGGTACATCCGGCGGTACACCATCCAGATCACGCCGATCAGGAACGCCGGCCAGTGCCAGGTGCCGTTGCCGTCGGCAACACCCTGGTCGAGCCGCCAGCGCTGTCGATAGATCGGGAAGTTGCCGCCGACCACGGCGGCGTACAAGGCGATGTCGCCTTCCAGCTGCGGCGCGGCCGCTGCCACAGGCGAAGCAGCCGGCGCACGATAGGGGTCGGACGGATCAGCGGTCGGTGCGTCACCGCCGCTGACGGCCTGCACCGGTTCAACCGGCGGCGGGGTCGGTTCCATCGGCGTCACCGAAGGATCCAGCTCGGCCAACGGCCGCCACGATGCCATTCCTTCCCGCCACATCAGCGTACGGGCGGTTACGGTGCCGTCCTGCTGCAGGCGGCGCAGCCCGGCCAGGTCCACCGGCCCTTCGCTCTGCTTGCTGTTGGCGTACCACCACTGTGCGTCCTGCATGCCATCCATTCCTGTCGATCCCATCGTTACTCTGAACATCCCGCTACGGCCTGCAGCGGTTCACTAACCAGCACCTGCACCAGCTGGTGGCGCGCGCCGGGTGCAAGGGTAATCTGCTCTGGCCCAGCATTGGCCACTTCCAGGCACACGTAGTCGTGCCAACCGTCGCCGACATCGGCCATCTTCGCCGCCGCCGCCGCGCCCGGATTCCACGCCACCAGGGTCTGGCTGCCTTCGCTGCGGATCTCGATCCGCCGCTGCAGGACGGGATCGCGCAGCACGTAGTGGCCGCCGGCACCGGTATAGATGCGGTCGCTTCGCCCCGGATCGCGCGGGTCACGCAGCGACCAGGGCCCCTGCTGCTGGTGCAGCTGCGCGTCGTCCTCGTACTTGTCCAGATAGTGCAGGCCATCGAGGCCATCGACCTCGACACGATGGGCATCGCCTACCCGGAAGTAGCTGTGCAGGGCCTGGGTGAAGGTCACCGGGGACGTGCCGGTGTTCTCGGTGGTCAGCTGCTGGTGCAACCGGCGACCGATGCGCAGCTGCATCTGCAGGCGCAGGCCACATTCGGCAATCAACAGGGGCGCCAGCTGCAGCTCCAGCTCACCGTCATCGCCCTGGCGGGCCTGCAGCAGTTCCCAGCGCGCGGTGCGTACCAGGCCGTGTGCCGGCACGTCATCACGCTGGCCCTGGCGACCGAACCACGGCCAGCACACTGGGACGCCACCCCGGATCGGCGTGGGCAGCCCGGCACGTTTCGGCGACAGCCACAGCAGGTCCGGCTGCCCCTCTGGAATGAACGACAGCAGCTGTCCACCGAACACGCTGATGACCGCGGTGGCGCTGGGGGTGCGTACCTGCCAGGCCTCGAGCCCGTGGTACAGGCCGGTGCTGACGTCCGGGTTCGACTGCATGCGATGACGCTCCTTGAAGACCGCGGCGATGATGTCGCGGCCAGCCTGCGATCGGCAAGGTCTAGCGGGAGGCAGGCGCCCCTGCTGCTGCCTCCTGCTGCAACGCGCGCAGGATGCGCTGGCCGGCGCGCCCATCTGCATTGGCCCAGCCCAGGCGCTGCTGCTCGGCCTGGATCGCGCGGCGGGTGGCGGTGCCGATCATGCCGTCGGCGCTGCCGATGTCGTGGCCCCGGGCCAGCAGCAGGGTCTGCAGCTGGCGGCGTTCATCGCGGCCGATGCCTGGATCATCGGTCGGCCAGGCGGTGGCCAGGCCGGTGCCGCCACGCAGCTGGTCGGCCAGCGTGGCAATCGCCAGCGCATAGCTTTCGGCGGCGTTGTAGCTGTAGATCGCGTCGTAGTTGCGGAACACCAGCAATGCCGGGCCCTTGATGCCCGCCGGCAGCAGCACGGCGGCACGCGCGTCGGCGGGCAGATTGGGCGGCGCCAGCGCGCTGCCGTCCAGCGCAGTCACGCCCTGCGCGCGCCAATCGGCGAGGGCCCGTCGCTGGGTGCGGCCCGCCTGGCTGGCGTTGAAGCCGGCGGGAACCCGTACTTCCATGCCCCACGGTTCGCCACTGCGCCAACCGGCCCGCTTGAGGTAATTGGCGGTGGACGCCAGCGCGTCGGGAATGCTGCCGACCAGATCACGACGACCATCGCCATCTCCATCGACCGCGATACGTGCGTAGGTGCTGGGCATGAACTGCGTATGCCCGAAGGCGCCGGCCCAGGAACCGGTGAGCCCCTGGGCCTGCAGGTCACCGCGGTCGATCAGCTTGATCAGCGCCAGCAATTCGCCGCGGAAGAAGGCCTGGCGGCGGCCGGCACAGGACAGCGTGGCCAGCGACTGCAGCAGCGGGCGCTTGCCGAAGACCCGGCCATAGTCGCTCTCCACCCCCCAGACCGCGACGATGGTGGCCGGATCGACGCCGTACTGTGCGGAGACGCGATCGAGCAGATCGCGATGTTGCTGCAGCAGGGTGCGGCCATCATCGACGCGCTGGCGGTCGACCAGCGCGGCCAGGTAATCCCAGATCGGCGTGGTGAATTCCGGTTGTGCGTCCAGCAGCCCGAGCACGCTCGGGTCCGGCGTGAGTCCGGCGGTGATCCCGTTGAATCGATCAGCGCTGATGCCCTGGGTCGCGGCGGTGGCCTGCAGGCCCGCCAGGCAGCGGCTGAATGCCGGATCGATAGTGGCGGCGGGGGCTGCAGGCAGCGTCGGCGTCGACGCGAGGGCGGCCGCCAGGCCGAGCGTGGTCAGAATGGGCATGGCGTCCTCCGTGTTGCCGTTGCACGGCCATCTTAGGGGCAGCGGTGCGGCCGAACCTGAAGGGGCACCGGCTGGCCGCCCACCCTAGGCAGCGCGCAGCAGGCGCAGGCCATAGGCGGGGCTTTCGGCATCCCAGCGCTGCGCGACCTGCAGGCCCGCCTGCTGCAACAGCGCTTCGAAGCTGTCATCGGTGTACTTGTGGCTGTACTCGACGCGGATGGGCTCACCGGCAGCAAAGTGGAAGATGTGGCCATCCAGGTGGACGTCCTGCGCCCACTGGCTGACCAAGTCGGTTTCGATGCGCAGCCGCGCGGTGCTGTAACGGGCGCGGTGGCGGAATCCGTCGAGATCGAAATCGCTGCCGATCTCGCGATTGAGGCGGGCCAGCAGGTTGAGGGTGAATGCTGCGGTGACACCCTGCGCATCGTTGTAGGCCGCCTCGATCAGCGACGGGTCCTTGTGCAGGTCGATGCCGACCAGGGCCAGGCCGTCGCGGCCCATGGTCTGGCGCATCGCCCGCAGCAGTGCGACTGCATCCTCGTCGGCGAAATTGCCCAATGTGGAACCCGGGAAGAACAGCAGGCGACGGGCAGGCGCGCGCTCGGGCGTCGGCACGGCGACGGCGCGGGTGAAGTCGGCGCAGACCGGCAGCATCTCGACCTCGGGCAGCGCGGGTGCCAGATGGTCGATGCTGGACAGCAGTGCCGCCCGCGAGATCTCGATCGGGGTATAGGCCACCGGATCCTGCAGTGCGGCCAGCAGCAGCGCGGTCTTGCGGCCACTGCCGCTGCCCAGCTCCACCACGTGCAGGCGCGGGCCGACCACGCGCGCGATATCGGGCAGCACCCGGGCCAGCAGCGCCAGCTCGGTGCGGGTGGGGTAGTACTCGCGGGTCTGGGTGATCTGTTCGAACAGACGCGAGCCGCGGGCATCGTAGAAGTACTTGGAGGGCAGCTGCCGCGATGCGCGTGACAGGCCGGCCACCGCATCGGCCAGGATCTGCTGGCGGCTGGGGGTCAGGTCGGTCAGCGCCTGCAGCGCGTCATGCACCGTGCTCATGTGAGGTCCCTGGCCAGGCGCAGCCCGGAGAACTGCCAGCGCGCCGGCGGCATGAAGAAATTGCGGTAGCTGGCGCGCACGTGGTCGCGGGGCGTGGCACAGCTGCCGCCGCGCAGCACCCACTGGCCACACATGAACTTGCCGTTGTATTCGCCAAGGTTGCCGTCAAAAGAGCGGAAGCCCGGGTAGGCGCCATAGGCGCTGGCGGTCCATTCCCAGACATCACCGAACAGCTGCCGCAGTCCACTGCCCTGCCCGGCCTGCGGGTGCAGGTGATCGTCATCGGCAAAGTGGCCGCGCAGGGGCTGCGACGCGGCGGCCGCTTCCCACTCGAACTCGCTGGGCAGGCGCGCACCGGCCCAGCGGGCGCAGGCATCGGCCTCGTAGTAGCTGAGGTGGCAGACCGGCGCATGCGGATCCAGCTCGCGCCAACCCCCCAGGGTGTACTCGCGCTGCAGGGCATCATCCCAGTACAGGGGGTGCTGCCAGCCTTCGGCTTCACGCAGCGCCCAGCCTTCGCTGAGCCACCAGCGCGGTTCGCGGTACCCCCCCGCCTCGATGAAGGTGCGGTACTCGGCATTGCTGACGGGGCGTTCGGCCAGCGCATGCGCGGGCAGCAGCACACGGTGCGGCGGCGATTCGTTGTCGTAGGCGAAGGCGGCGTGCCGTGGCCATGCCGCGGCACCGACAGTAACGATGCGTTCGGGCGATTCGATCCAGCCCTGCGGCGTCGCGGTGCTGGCGACGGGTCGCAGGTCCTCGCGATACGGTGGCTGCAGTGGATTGCACCAGAACGCATGCTTGATGTCGGTCAGCAACAGTTCCTGGTGCTGTTGTTCATGCTGCAATCCCAGCTGCAGGTGATGCATCGCCTGCTCATCAAGGTCACCCGCCGCCAGCCGTGACTGCACCTGCAGGTCGACCTGTTGCCGGTAATCGCGCACCTGCTGCAACGAGGGCCGCGACAGCAGCCCGCGCTGCGGCCGCGCATGCGCCGGGCCGATGCTCTTGTAGTAACTGTTGAACAGGTAGTCCCAGGCCGGGTCACGCGCCTGCGTGGTGGCGAAGCCGGCCAGCACGAAGCGTTCGAAGAACCAGGTGGTATGCGCCAGGTGCCATTTGCTGGGACTGGCGTCGGCCATGCTCTGCAGCATGGCGTCCTCGGCACTGAGCGGCGCAGCCAGCTGCAGGCTGCGCGCCCGCACCTGTGCAAAGCGGCGGGCGAGATCGCGCTGCGGGGCAGCGACGGCGGCGGGTGCGCTGTCCATGCGGGCAGCATCGGCGCAGGACGGTGAGTGCGACGTCATGGCACCGCACCACCACGTTCACATGACAGCGGGCGCGCGCATTCAAGAAGCGCGTGGGGACGCCGCTAACGGCAATGTTGCGGCCGCATCGTCACCGCACTGGACTTACTGCGTGCCCCTGCATCCGCTCCGCCAGCCTGCGCATTACCTGTTCGTGCTGCCCGCCGTGCTGGTCGTCCTGGTGCTGTGGATGGCGCTGGGCACCGAGGATGTGGCCAGCCCGGGCCAGCGCATCCTGCCCTGGCTGCTGGCCTGCCTCGGCGCGGGCCTGGCGCTGCTTTACCACCAGATGCGCACGCTGTGCCTGCTGCTGGTGGTGGCAGTGGTGTTCGCGCTGCTGCACCGGGACGTCGGTGGCTACCTGCGCAGCGGCCATGTCGACCCCCTGACCCCGCTGCGCTTCCACGCGATCTCGGCGTGGGTACCGCTGCTGTTCGCGGGACTGGCGCTGTGGCCGGAACGCGGACGCCGACGCCAGGACCTGCTGCTGCGCAGCGTGGTGTGCGGCGCAGCGCTTGTGATCTTCCTGCTGCTGGCGGCACAGCAGCCGCAGAGCATGCACGATCTGCTGTCGAACCGTCACTGGGCCTGGATTCCCGCCGACTGGAACGCGTTGGCGCAGCTGCCGGCGCTGCTGTTCCTGCTGGCGACCGCAGCATTGGGCTGGCAGGCGTGGCGGCATCCGCGGCCACTGCACACGGCGATGCTGCTGGCCCTGCTGTGCCTGTGGTGGATGCTGCCGCGGATCTTCCTGCAGCCGGTGCTGCTGCCAGCGCTGAGCAGCGCCGCCCTGCTGCTGATGCTGGGCGCGATGTTGCAGGAGTCCTTCCACATGGCCTTCCGCGATGAGTTGACCGGCCTGCCGGGGCGACGTGCATTCAACGAGACCCTGCAGCGGGCGCGCGGCACCTACAGCATCGCGATGGTGGACGTGGACCACTTCAAGTCATTCAACGACACCCATGGCCACGACACCGGCGACGATGTGCTGCGCCTGGTGGCCTCGCGGCTGGCGCGGGTGGGCGACGGTGGCCGTGCGTTCCGCTATGGCGGCGAGGAGTTCGCGGTGGTGTTCCTGGACCGCCCGGCGGCGGCCTGTGTGGAGGCCGTGGAAGCATTGCGGCAGAGCATCGAGGACACCCGCATGCAGCTGCGCGACCGCAGCACCCGCAGCCGTGACGACGAAGCCGGCCGCCAGCAGCGCGGACGCGGTGGCAGCGGCCAGGTGGTGCAGGTGACGGTGAGCATCGGGCTGGCCGACAGCCGCGTGGATCCGCGGCCGATGGCCGTGGTCAAGGCCGCCGACCAGGCCCTGTATGTGGCCAAGGACGGGGGCCGCAACCAGGTGCGCGCGCACGGCGGCCAGCGCGTGCTGGCTGCGCGCAGCGCGTAGGGCTCAGACCGCGTCGAGGTAGTACCAGCGGCCGTCGATGCGTTGGAAGCGGCTGTGCTCGGTCATCTTCACCGCGCTGCCGCCGCCGATGCGGTAGCGCGCAGTGAAGCGGACGTCGGCGCTGTCGGCACCGGTGACGGTGTGCTCGTGCACGGTCAGGCCCAGCCAATGCGTGCGCTGGCCGGGTGCTTCATCCAGTGACAGCTCGGCCGGGCGCGTGTCCGGGTGCCAGGTCTGGCGCAGGTAGTCGGCCAGGCCACGCACATACGCGCTGTAGCGCGAACGCATCAGATGCTCGGCATCGGGTGCGGCTTCACCTGCGTGGAAACGGCCGCAGCAGGCGGCATAGTCGGCAGGCAGGCCACAGGGACAGGGATCGGCGGGTTTTCGGCTCATGCCGGCATTGTCGCCGGGTTGTGCGCATTGATCCACGCGCGGCACGGGCCAGCTGAAGCAGGACAGGCGTATGCTGTCGCGCCCCCACCTTGATTGATCGCCGTGCTGGAACTGGTTCCCCCTGAGTTGTGGTGGCTGGTGGTGATCGCCTTCATCGCCGGTCTTGTGGATGCTGCCGTGGGTGGCGGCGGCCTGGTGCAGCTGCCCGGCCTGTTCACGGTGCTGCCGCAGCAGACGCCGGCGATGCTGTTTGGTACCAACAAGTTCAGTTCGATGTTCGGCACCGGTGCGGCTGCCTGGCGCTATGCGCGCAACGTGCGCTTCCCGTGGAAGCCGGTGCTGTTCGCGGCCGGCACCGCCTTCATCTTCTCCTTCGCCGGGGCCACCGCGGTGAGCCTGCTGCCCAAGGACGCGGTGCGCCCACTGGTGCTGGTGCTGCTGATCGCGATGCTGGCCTACACGCTGTGGAAAAAGGACTTCGGCGCGCTGCACCGGCCGCAGGAGATCGGCCGCCGCGAACTGGCGATCGCGCTGGCGATCGGTGCGGCAATCGGCTTCTACGACGGCTTCTTCGGGCCGGGCACCGGCAGCTTCCTGATCTTCCTGTTCGTGCGCTTCTTCGGCCTGGATTTCCTGCGCGCGTCGGCCGCGTCGAAGGTGGTGAACCTGGCGACGAATGTTGCGGCGATCTCGTTCTTCGTACCGACCGGCAACATCCTGTGGCTGTTCGCGCTGCCGATGGCGGCGGCCAACATCATCGGTTCGGTGGTGGGCACGCGGTTGGCACTGAAAGGCGGCACGCCGTTCATCCGCAAGCTGTTCGTGGGACTGGTGGTGGTGCTGATCGCGCGGATGGCGTGGGATACGTTCCGCGGAGCGTGAATGCGGTTGCCGGCCAACGGCCG
>Ga0153948_1001935_pt1 | contig 10148 bp, 8 predicted proteins | sample TSNJ032MetaG_FD_104696 | JGI IMG/M metagenome (GOLD analysis project Ga0153948, IMG submission 104696) | Attine ant fungus gardens microbial communities from New Jersey, USA - TSNJ032 MetaG | ecosystem: Host-associated > Fungi > Mycelium > Unclassified | place: USA: New Jersey, Wharton State...
ACGACTACTACGACTTTGTTGCAGAGCTTCGCCGCTGATCAGCAGCCAGGCCAAACGAGAGAAGCGAAATGTCCGAAGACAACATCCTTACCGCCAGCGGCTGGGTTCGCGGTCGGCTGATCCACGAACACGGCAAAGTCGTCTCGATCGAAGGCGTGCCCTGCGATCCGGCCGACAATGACCTGCCGTATCTGCTGCCGGGTTTCATCGACCTGCACGTTCACGGTGGTGGTGGCAAAGACATCATGGAAGGCGCCAGCGCCTTCGAAACCATCACCAAAACCCACGTGCGCTTCGGCACCACTTCGCTGCTGGCCACCACCATGACCGCGCCGAGTGCCGAGATCTCCAGCGTGCTGAAAGAGGTCGGCGAGTTCTGCGAACAGCGTCCGCAAGGCACCGCCCGAGTACTCGGCGTACACCTCGAAGGCCCGTACATCAACCCCGGCAAACTCGGCGCGCAACCGAATTTCGCCCATACCGCGTTGATGGCCGAGGTCGAGGAATACCTCGCGCTGGCGCCGATCCGGGTGATCACCATCGCCCCGGAAATCGCCGGCCACGACGGCTTGATTCGTGAACTGAGCAGCCGCGGCATCCGCATGCAGATCGGCCACACCCTCGGCAGTTACGAGGAAGGCGTCGCCGCCCTCGACGCCGGCGCCACCAGCTTCACCCATTTGTACAACGCCATGAGCCCGCTGCATCACCGCGAGCCGGGGATCGTCGGCGCCGCGTTGGCACATGCCAAATTCGCCGAACTGATCCCGGACTTGCTGCACGTGCACCCCGGCGCGATCCGCGTGGCGTTGCGTTCGATCCCGTGCCTGTACTGCGTCACCGATTCGACCGCCGCCGCCGGCATGCCCGACGGTGAATACAAGCTCGGCAGCCACACCGTGACCAAATGCCTGGGCGGCGTGCGCCTGCCCGACGGCACGCTGGCCGGCAGCACCCTGACCATGGATCAGGCCCTGCGCAACCTGGTGAAGATCGGCTTGCCGATCGCCGAGGCCTCGCAGCGCCTGTCGCAATTTCCCGCCGACTACCTCGGCATCACTGAACGCGGGCGCCTGCAACCGGGGGCCTGGGCCGACTGCGTGCGGCTGGATCGCTCACTCACACTGACCGCTGTCATGGTCGAAGGAGAAGACATTGACTTCAAAAATGCTTGAAGAGGCGCTGTCCTCGTTCGAGGCCGTGCAAGCCCAACTGCAACAGCTCGACCCGCAAATGATCGAGATCGCCGGGCGTCTGCGCCGGCAGCCGCCGCAAGTGGCGATGACCGTTGCGCGCGGCAGTTCCGACCACGCGGCGAGCTACTTCGCCTACCTGACCATGCAGCAACTGGGGGTGCCGGTGGCGTCGTTGCCGATGTCGGTGGTGACCATGCAGCAGGCGCCGTTGAAGGTCAGCGGTCAGGTGGCGTTCGCGTTCTCGCAATCGGGGCAGAGCCCGGATCTGGTCAACAGCCTGCGACTGCTGCGCAAGCGTGGCGCGCTCAGTGTGTCGATGGTCAACGCCGCCGATTCGCCACTGGAAGCGGCCTGCGAATTCAGCCTGCCACTGCTCGCCGGCACCGAAAGCAGCGTCGCCGCGACCAAGAGTTTCATCGCCACCCTCAGCGCCAGCGCCCGCCTGATCGCGCACTGGAAAGAGGACAACGAACTGTTGGAGGCGCACAACGCCTTGCCCGAAGGCCTGCGCGAGGCGGCGAAACAGGACTGGAGCGTGGCCATCGAAGCGCTGCGCGATTGCGAACGCCTGATGGTCATTGGTCGTGGCGCCGGTTTTGCCATCGCTCAGGAAGCCGCGCTGAAATTCAAGGAAACCTCGGCAATTCAGGCCGAAGCCTTCAGCAGTGCCGAAGTCCGCCACGGCCCGATGGCGCTGATCGACGAGCACTACCCGCTGCTGGTGTTCGCCCCACGCGGTGCCGAGCAGGCCGGTCTGATCAGCCTTGCGGCGGAGATGCGGCAACGCGGCGCCCGTGTATTGCTCGCGGCGCCGGACGACATCCTTGAACGCGACCTGACCCTGAGTCGCGCCGAACACCCGGCCCTCGATCCGATCCTGGCGATCCAGAGTTTCTACGTGATGGCCGCAGGTTTAGCCGTGGCCCGCGGCATGGACCCGGATCAGCCGCGCCACCTGAGCAAAGTGACCCGTACGCACTGACCACTGCTGAACGATGCACAACCCTGTCGACGGACGCGAAACCGTTGATTGATGCAAACCTCTGCAGGAGCTGCCGCAGGCTGCGATCTTTTGATTTTGACGTTGAAAAAACAGGATCAAAAGATCGCAGCCTGCGGCAGCTCCTACAAGGGACAGCGAAATTACTGATGAGACCGAGCCATGCACAACAACAATAAAGAGCTGACCCTCAGCGCCCCGCTCAGCGGCCCGGTGCTCACGCTCGCCAAAGTCCCGGACGCGGTGTTCGCCAGCGGCGCGATGGGCGACGGCATTGCCATCGACCCGCTGAATGACACCCTGTACTCGCCCTGCGCCGGGGAGATCATCCATGTCGCCCGCACCGGCCACGCGCTGACCGTGCGCGCCGACAACGGCGCGGAAATCCTTCTGCATCTGGGTCTGGACACCGTTGAACTGAACGGCGAAGGCTTCTCGATGCTGGTCAAGCAAGGCACCCGGGTCAGCAACGGCCAGCCGTTGTTGCGCTACGACCTGGACAAGGTAGGCCAGCAGTGCAAAAGCCTGGTCAGCCTGTTGATCCTGACCAACAGCCAGGATTTCCAGGTGCGCCCGATCACGCTCAAAGCGGTGAAGGTTGGCGAACCGTTGTTGCACATCGTCGCGCGCAACAATGCCACGGCGGCGACTGAACAGATGGGTGGCCCAGAGGTTCAGGGTCAGGTATTGGTCGCTCATCGCGGCGGCCTGCATGCGCGCCCTGCCGCACTGATTCGCCTGACCGCGCAAGGCTTCAAGAGCCAGTCGCAGCTGCACTTCGCCGGCAAATCGGCGCCGTGCAACAGCCTGATCGGGCTGATGGGTCTGGCCATCGGCGAGCAGGATCAAGTGCGCGTCAGCAGTCAGGGGCCGGACGCCGAAGCCGCGCTGCAGGCCCTGCTCAATGCGTTGGCGACCGCCCTGCCCGATGATCATCACGCTGCTGCTCCGGTCCGCGCCGCACCGCAAAAACGCCCGGCCGAAGCTGGCGTGCTGCAGGGTGTGTGCGCCGCACCGGGCCTGGTCGGCGGGCCGCTGTTTCGTCTGAACGCGATCAACCTGCCGGCGGATGCGGGCAAGCACGATCCGCTGGAGCAACAGCAAGTGCTTGAGTCGGCGCTGAATCAGGTCCGCGGCGAAATCAACGCGACCCTCGCCCAAGCGAAAAAGCACAGGAACAGCGACGAAGAAGCGATCTTCGCCGCGCATCTGGCACTGCTCGAAGACCCGGCCCTGCTCGACGCCGCACAGCACTCCATCGACCAAGGCACAGCGGCGACCCACGCGTGGAGCCAGTCGATCGACGTGCAGTGCGAAGTGCTGCAACACACCGGCAGTGCGCTGCTGGCCGAACGCGCCAACGACCTGCGCGACCTCAAGCAACGGGTGCTGCGCGCCCTGCTCGGCGAAGCCTGGCATTACGACGTGCCGGCCGGCGTCATTGTCGCTGCACATGAACTGACGCCGTCGGATCTGCTGCAACTCAGCGCGCAGGGCGTCGCCGGGTTGTGCATGGCCGAGGGCGGCGCGACGTCGCACGTGGCGATTCTGGCGCGCGGCAAAGGTCTGCCGTGCCTGGTGGCGCTGGGTTCGGTTCTGCTCGAACAGCCACAAGGTCAGTCGGTGGTGCTGGATGCCGATGGCGGCCGCCTCGAACTGACGCCGAATACCGAACGACTGGCCGAAGTCCAGCAGGCGCAAATCGACCGTCAGCAACGCCGCGATGCCCAACAGGCCAAGGCGCATCTGCCCGCCGAAACCCGTAATGGCGTGGCCATCGAAGTGGTCGCCAATGTTGCCTCCAGCCATGAGGCGGCGGACGCCTTTGCCAACGGCGCCGATGGCGTTGGCCTGCTGCGCACCGAATTTCTGTTTGTCGACCGGCAGGCCGCGCCGGACGTCGACGAGCAGCGTGCCGCCTATCAAGCCGTGCTCGATGCCATGGGCGATCACTCGGTGATCATCCGCACCATCGACGTCGGTGGCGACAAGCAACTCGACTACCTGCCGCTGCCCGCCGAAGCCAATCCGGTACTCGGCCTGCGCGGCATTCGTCTGGCTCAGGCCCGTCCGGAAATCCTCGATCAGCAACTGCGCGCACTGCTGCAAGTCAGCCCGCTGCGCCGTTGCCGGATCCTGTTGCCGATGGTCACCGAAGTCGACGAACTGCTGCACATCCGCCAACGGGTCGATGCGCTGTGCCTGGAGTTGGGCATCAATCAGCGCCCGGAAATCGGTGTGATGATCGAAGTGCCTGCCGCCGCGCTGCAAGCCGAACAACTGGCCGAGCACGCCGACTTCCTGTCGATCGGCACCAACGACCTGTCGCAATACACCCTGGCGATGGACCGCGATCACGCAGGTTTGGCCGCTCGGGTCGATGCCCTGCACCCGGCGCTACTGCGCCTGATCGCCATGACCTGCGCAGGTGCAGCGGTGCACAAGCGCTGGGTCGGTGTGTGCGGTGCCCTCGCTTCCGACCCGCTGGCAACCCCGGTGCTGATCGGCCTCGGCGTGACCGAGCTGTCGGTGAGTCCGGTACAGATCGGTGAAATCAAGGATCGCGTGCGCCAGTTGCACGAGGCCGAATGCCAACGCCTCAGCCTCGACCTGTTGAAACTCAACAGCGCCGCTGCGGTACGTCACGCCTGCCACCAGCATTGGCCTCTGCACTAACAACAAGCTCTCTATAAAGAGCAGGGAGAACCACCATGTACCAACTCTTCATCGAAGGCCTGCAACGCCTCGGCCGTGCGCTGATGCTGCCGATCGCGATCCTGCCGATTGCCGGCCTGCTGCTGCGTCTGGGTGACACCGACCTGTTGAACATCGCGATCATTCACGATGCCGGCCAAGTCATTTTTGCCAACCTGGCGATGATCTTCGCCATCGGCATCGCCGTCGGTTTCGCCAAGGACAACAACGGCACCGCCGGCCTGGCCGGGGTGATCGGTTATCTGGTGATGATCTCCACGCTCAAGGTGCTCGACCCGAGCATCAACATGGGCATGCTCGCCGGGATCGTCAGCGGCCTGATGGCCGGCGCACTGTACAACCGCTTCAAGGACATCAAGCTGCCGGAGTACCTGGCGTTCTTCGGCGGCCGGCGCTTCGTGCCAATCGTCACCGGTTTCGCCGCCGTCGCGCTGGGCGTGGTGTTCGGCTACATCTGGCCGCCGATCCAGCACGGCATCAACAGCTTCGGCGCCTTGATGATGGAAAGCGGCAGCATCGGTGCGTTCGTCTTCGGCGTATTCAACCGCCTGCTGATCGTCACCGGTCTGCACCACATCCTCAACAACATGGCGTGGTTCGTGTTCGGCAACTTCACCGACCCGACCACCGGCGCACTCGTGACTGGCGACCTGTCGCGTTACTTCGCCGGCGATCCAAAGGGCGGCCAGTTCATGACCGGCATGTTCCCGATGATGATCTTCGGCCTGCCGGCGGCGTGCCTGGCGATGTACCGCAACGCATTGCCGGAGCGGCGCAAGGTCATGGGCGGGATTTTCCTGTCGATGGCGCTGACCTCGTTTTTGACCGGGGTGACCGAGCCCATCGAATTCGCCTTCATGTTCCTCGCCCCGCTGCTGTATTTGCTGCATGCGCTGCTGACCGGGATGTCGATGGCGATCACCAATGCGCTGAACATTCATCTGGGCTTCACCTTCTCCGGCGGCTTCATCGACATGGTGCTGGGTTGGGGGCGCTCGACCAATGGCTGGCTGGTGATTCCGGTCGGGCTGGCGTACGCCGTGGTGTATTACGCGGTGTTTGATTTCTGTATTCGTCGCTTCAATCTGAAGACGCCGGGGCGTGAGGATGTGGCGGCGGCTGACAAGGCAGTTCTCACCGAGAACGAGCGCGCTGCGGCTTACATCAAGGCACTCGGTGGTGCGGAGAATCTGGTAACGGTGGGTGCCTGCACCACCCGCCTGCGTCTGGAAATGGTCGATCGCAACAAGGCTTCCGATGCTGACTTGAAGGCACTGGGTGCGATGGCCGTGGTACGCCCGGGCAAGGGCGGCAGCTTGCAGGTGGTGGTCGGGCCATTGGCCGACAGCATCGCCGACGAAATCCGCCTCGCCATGCCGGCGCTGGGGCGTGCGTTGGTGGCAGCGCCTGCGGTGGTGGTCGAGGAATCGAAAGCCGTATTGGTCACAGCACCGGAAGCCCAACAATGGCTGACTGCCTTGGGCGGTAGCGACAATGTGCTGCAGCTGGACTGCATCGCGCTGACCCGCATTCGCCTGCAACTGGCCGATGGTAAAGCGTTGTCCGAGGCTCAGTTGAAAGAGCTGGGTTGCCAGGGTGTCAGCCCGCTCGACGGTGGGGTCTGGCATTTGTTGATTGGCGAGAAAGCGGCGAGTTTGAGTGGGGCGATTGAGGCGTTGGTTAAACGGAGTGAGGTCAGCGCCAAGGTTTAATCAACACAAAAAAACCGGCTCAGGCCGGTTTTTTATCGCTGACACGTTCGGCTCAGGGTAAATGCTGTTCTGCCTGGTAATGGCGAGTCTGGAATGGCATCAGCGTTTGAACCTTCAATCCAAGGCTTTCTGCTAACCCCCAAGAGACGGCTAATTGATCCTTGCGATTTCGTAACGAAACCATCTTTGGAGGTGCAACATCCTGCTTCGGCGTCGAGTGCGCGAAAAGCTGCAACGCATGCAGCGTTTCCAGCACGCGACTATCAGACACACAAGAGAAGCGCGTAAACCGCTCCAACAGGTAAGCCGCGCGACGGCGTTCTATATCGTCACTGTGATTTTTCAGAAACGCCTTAACCTCGCTTTCAACACTAGAATTCGAGTACCACACTTCTTTCGCAGCGTTCACCAGCGCGACGTCATCGGCCTGATTGAGAGGGCTCCTGACGAGAGTATCCAACGCGGATGAGAGGACGTGCGCGTCATTCACCTTCGTCATCTCCCTTCTCCAGATAGTCTTGCAATATGTTAGTCAGAACCGAAGTCGGCGGCTCTTTGTTGCCAACATATACATCAATGGCCTGCAATGCCAGACGCCGAAGCTCGCTGGTCAGTATGAATCCAAACCTGAGAAGGGCATTGATGTCGGCGATATCGTGATCGGTAGCCCTGCCCAGTTTTGTAATGGCTATGTCGACGGGTGCAGCAATATGTACACGGAGAGGGGACACCCGCGAAAACTCTGGCATGGGAATACTTCGAGACCAATAATCTTCGTGAATCGGGCCAAAGCTAGTGTTGTATTGCAAGTCGTAGTTCAACTCCATCTTTCGCGCAGAACGCTCATCGACAAACGGCTCCGGCACCTCGGCAAGCAGCGTACGCAGGTCGAATCCTGCCGGAATACAAGCCTCATAGATTTCCGCGTCGACGTCCAACGATATGCGGTGATTGGTGTAGAGGTGAACCGCGCATCCTCCAAACACGATGATCTTGACCGCCCCCGGCGCAGCGTTCTCTTGAATCAGTTCCGCCTCGACTGACTTGAACATCGATACCAGCGCCCGCCCCAACGCGGTGTTCGTGTTGATACGGGGCGTAACGACGGGAAGCAATTCCATTTTAAACCTCAGAGTCATAGCGACGGCTCAGTGAAAAGAGCAACATCCCGTTTTCGGTCTATTGCCAAGTTCGCTGTTTGCCAGAGACAACCCAAGGTAGAGAGGCTGCTTCCGAGGGACAACCTGAAAACCCGGTAGGAAAAATCTACTAATTGATGAGGTACAGGAAGTATTCCGACAGCTAGGAAAATGCTTTCGCGAGCAAGCTCACTTCCACAGTGAAGCATTTCAAATGTGGGAACCAGCCTGCTGGCGATGAACGATGGGCGCTCGTCAGGTTTGTGGATCGACCCGATCCAGCGCCCGGTTTACCGCGAGTTCGGCGAGCATGACGATTTGCTGGATCGCCAGTGCGGTGCTGCGTTGCAGGCCGCTGAGTTCGCTGGCGAAGTTGCTGGCCATGGCACTGGCGCAGGCCAACGATTCGTAGGCGTGGGCCAGCAGGGTTTCGGTGTCGATGCTTGGGTTGACCAGGAACATCGTGCTGGGCTGATGCGCCTCAGCGGGTTGCGGGGTGAAGTAGAAATCGACAGCGCGCTTGATGGCTTCACGGTCTTTCGTCAGGTCTTCGACGCGGATGGCGTCTACGGGTGGTGCTGTGGTTTCGTTGGGTGGGTCGGGGATCAGTTTGTCCAAAATTCAACTCCTGCTACGGCGTGTGAAGATGCCATCGTTCGCCGGATCTCACGCGGCAAAGAGGTGGCAGCTATGTGCAGGGTGAGATCCACCGGAGCAGGCAACCGGCCAGACCGAAGTCTGCCCGCACACAGCCGCCATAAAGCAGGCAGCAGATTGAGCTGGCGCCAATTATCGTGGTGTTGGCGCTAGTTGCAAGCATTCCGGGGATCTCACGCCCGGTCGCTGAATTGGCAGCGACAGACAAAGCCTAGAGACCGGGCGTCCGAGGGACAACCTGAAAACCTTGTGGGAAGGTTCTGGTTATTTGACACAGATTTAAACAAACCCAATGCCCTTGGTGACCAGACTGGCCCCATCGCCAGCAGGCTGGCTCCCATAGCTTCAACCCGGTTTATTCAGATAGAGATTGGTCGGCTGTCAGGCCGCCATCGCTGGCAAGCCAGGCTCCCACAGGGATTGTGGGCATCTGCAAGAGTTAGGTTGTCTGTCAGATTGCCTTCGCGAGCAAGCTCGCTCCCACAGAAGAGCAAAAGCGAACCGCGTCCGCTTCTTACCACTCAATGGTCGAGTGTCAGCTCGCCGAAAGCTCTTGATCTTGATCCACGGGCGACGTCGGAAGGCTGAGTGGAGGGATTGATCCGGGGGTGGGAGCGCAGCGACCGTTTGGCGCAGCCAAACACAGCGAGAGGAGGTGCAGCGAAGCAAACCGGAGGCGCTGCGCCCGGATCGATCCCGCAGCGAAGGGACCCCGAGCCTCAGCGAGCGGGCCGAACGCAGGAGCAAGCGTTTTTTTGCTTACTTTTTTTTGGCGTTTGTAAAAAAAGTGAGTCGCCGTAAGGGCGAAACCCTAAGAAGCCGTTACCGCAGCAACGGATATGTACCCGGTCAGCCAGAACATCATTGCCTGAAACGGCGCCTTCGCGAGCAAGCTCGCTCCCACATTGGAACCCCATCACCCGGAAAATCGCAGACAACAAAAAACCCGCAGACAATCACTCATCTGCGGGTTTCCCGTTCCAGCGGAAGGAAGATCAGAAATCTTCTAGCCGCCACACTTCATAAGCCGGTGTCTCATACGGATGACTGAGTTTCAACGCTGCCACAACAGCAACGATCAACTCATCCGCCACGACAAGCTCAACCTTCCACTCCTCAACCCGCTCAACCTGCCCCGCCTCGCCAATAAACGGCTGACTGCCATCCAACGGTCGAAACTGACCCAAGCCAAGCACCTGCCACGCACAGTGGTCATAGTCACCGATCCGCCCACCACCGGCAGCGAATACAGCGTCCTTGACCACCTCGACATGACTGTCAGGAACAAAAAACGCGAGCTTGTACACAGGCCTCAGTTCACCCAGACGCGCGCATTACGGAACATGCGCATCCACGGTGCATCCTCGGTCCAGTCTTCCGAACGCCACGAGTTCTGCACCGCGCGGAACACACGCTCCGGGTGCGGCATCATGATCGTCACACGACCGTCGCGGCTGGTGAGACCGGTGATCCCGCGCGGCGAACCGTTCGGGTTGGCCGGGTAGGCTTCGGTGACCTTGCCATGGTTGTCGACGAAACGCATCGCCACGCAACCCGACAGATCGGCTTCCAGCAGCGCTTCTTCGCTGGAGAACTCGGCATGGCCTTCACCGTGTGCGATGGCGATCGGCATACGCGAACCGGCCATGCCTTGCAGGAAGATCGAGTTCGATTCCTGGATCTGCACCATCGCCACGCGCGCTTCGAACTGCTCGGAGCGGTTGCGCAC
>Ga0153948_1001936_pt1 | contig 10144 bp, 7 predicted proteins | sample TSNJ032MetaG_FD_104696 | JGI IMG/M metagenome (GOLD analysis project Ga0153948, IMG submission 104696) | Attine ant fungus gardens microbial communities from New Jersey, USA - TSNJ032 MetaG | ecosystem: Host-associated > Fungi > Mycelium > Unclassified | place: USA: New Jersey, Wharton State...
CGGGCCGTTCTACTGCCCGGGCGACCGCAAGCTATATATTGATCTAAGCTTCTATGACGAATTGGCGAACCGCTTTGGCGCATCGGGCAATTTCGCGCAGGCCTATGTGCTGGCGCATGAAGTCGGGCATCATGTCCAGAATTTGCTCGGCATTCTCCCGAAGTTCAACCAGATGCGCCAGCAGATGAATGAGGCGCAGGCCAACCAGATGTCGGTTCGTGTGGAGCTTCAGGCTGACTGCTTTGCGGGCATCTGGGGTTATTACACCCAGCAGAAGGGTATTCTGGAAGCGGGCGATCTCGAAGATGCGCTCAATGCGGCTCACCAGATCGGCGACGATACCTTGCAGCGTCGCAGTCAGGGTTATGTCGTGCCGGAAAGCTTCAGCCACGGCACATCGGCACAGCGCGCCAAGTGGTTCAAGCGCGGTTTTGATACCGGCAAGCTCGAATCCTGCGATACGTTCAGCGGCGATATCTAAGCTGTTCTGATCATTTCATAAAAGGCGGCTTCGGCCGCCTTTTCTTTATGCTGTATACAGTGGTTCGAATCATTTTCATCGACCTATATCAAGCAGGCTTGTCGTAGAATAATTTTCCCTATAAAGGTTTCGCGTCGGCGCGGCCCTTATCCAAATCATGCGTGACGCTCAACTTTGAGCGGCGATGACGCGCGATCCTTTCCAACATTCAAATCATGATGCTTCCTGCGGCACATCCGCATGAGCATATTCAGGTGTTCCAATGCTTGACCCCAAATTCGTAAAGCGGGGCCTTTGGCTGGTCTTCATGACGCTGTTTCTCGATATTATCGGGATCGCGATCATCATGCCGGTTCTGCCGGCCTATCTCGAAGAACTAACCGGCGCAGATATCAGCATGGCTGCCGTGGACGGCGGCTGGCTGCTGCTGGTCTATGCGGCGATGCAGTTTCTGTTCGCGCCGCTGATCGGCAATCTCAGCGACCGTTTCGGACGGCGGCCGGTTCTGCTGGCCTCCATTCTGACCTTTGCAATCGACAACCTCATCTGCGCGCTCGCAACCTCATTCTGGATGCTGTTTGTTGGCCGCGTGCTGGCGGGCATCAGCGGTGCAAGTTTTGCGACGGCATCCGCCTATATTGCGGATGTCAGCGATGACAGTAATCGCGCGCGCAATTTCGGCCTGATTGGCATTGCCTTCGGCGTGGGCTTTGCGCTCGGCCCGGTTCTGGGCGGACTTCTGGGTGAATTCGGCCCGCGCGTTCCGTTCTACGGCGCGGCGTTGCTGTCTTTCATCAATTTCGTGCTGGCATACTTCCTGCTGCCGGAAACGCTGTCCCTGCAAAACAGGCGCAGCTTCCAGATTGGGCGTGCCAATCCGCTCGGCGCGTTGAAGCAGCTGCGTAGCTATCCCGGTATCGGCTGGGTTATGGCGGTGTTCTTCCTGTACTGGCTGGCCCATGCGGTCTATCCGTCGGTCTGGGCCTTTGTCGGGGCCTATCGTTATAACTGGAACGAAGCCCAGATCGGACTATCGCTTGGCATGTTCGGCATCGGTACGGCGTTCGTTATGGCGGTGGTGCTGCCACGCGCACTGCCTATTCTGGGTGAGCGTCGCACGGCCATCACCGGTGTGCTTTTTTCCTGTCTGGGTATGATTGGTTATGCCATCGCCTGGGAAGGCTGGATGGTTTATGCGGTCATCCTCATGACGGCGCTGGAGGGCTTTGCCGATCCGCCGCTACGCAGTATCGCTGCAGGCAAGGTGCCGCCTTCCGCGCAAGGCGAGTTGCAGGGCGCGCTGACCAGCGTTTCGAGCATGACGACGATTATCGGTCCGCTTCTTTTCACGCAGCTCTTCAGCCATTTTACCGGCGCAAATGCACCATTTGATTTTGCCGGTATGCCCTATGCGGTTGGGGCAGGGCTGATCTTCATCGCGCTGGTCGTGGTCGTGGCGCGGGTTCATCCCAAGCCAAAGCCGAAGATGGCGGATGTCTAAAGGCTATAAATGCGCATCAAAAAAGCCGGGGTGTTTGCCCCGGCTTTTTATTTGCTAACAATGTGTTAACCGCACAATCTCAGATTTTGATTCACGCGGCCTGTTCGCGTTCCGGCAAAAGGGCTTCGCCCTTCTTTTCGCGGATGAGGTTGATGAACCGACGGAAGAGGTAGTGCGAATCCTGCGGGCCGGGCGAAGCTTCCGGATGGTGCTGCACGGAGAAGACCGGCTTGCCGATGACGCGCAGACCGCAATTGGTGCCGTCGAAAAGCGAGACGTGGGTTTCTTCAACATTGTCCGGCAGCGATTCAGAATCGACCGCAAAGCCGTGGTTCATGGAAACGATTTCCACCTTGCCGGTCGTGTAATCCTTGACCGGATGGTTTGCGCCGTGATGGCCCTGATGCATCTTCTCGGTGCGGCCGCCAAGTGCCAGCGCCAGCATCTGGTGTCCAAGGCAGATGCCGAAAACCGGCAGGCCGCTGTCAACCAGCTTGGCGATGGTCGGCACGGCATATGCGCCGGTGGCTGCCGGATCGCCCGGGCCGTTCGACAGGAATACGCCGTCAGGATTGTAGGCCAGCACGTCATCGGCGGTTGCCGTTGCGGGCAGAACCGTCACCTTCGCGCCGAGGCCTGCAAGCAGACGCAGAATGTTGCGCTTCACGCCGAAATCGAGCGCGACCACATGATATTGCGGATTGTCGAGTTCGCCGAAGCTTTCACCCTTGATCCAGGGCGTTTCGTTCCAAACCTGGCTCTGGCCGATGGTGACATCCTTGGCGAGATCTAGATTTTCCAGACCGCTCCAACCGGCAGCGCGTGCCTTCAAGGCGTCGATATCGAATTTGCCGTTCGGGTCATGCGCGATGACGGCATTCTGCGCACCGCGTTCACGGATCAGCGCGGTGAGGGCGCGGGTGTCGATGCCTGCGAGCGCAATGACGCCGCGTGCCTTCAGCCAAGCGTCGAGGTCTTCGCTGGAGCGATAGTTTGACGGTGCGGTGATATCGGCCTTGAAGATCGCGCCGACTGCGCCGTGGCGGTTGGCTGGCGTCAGGTCTTCGATATCTTCGACATTGGTGCCGACATTGCCGATATGCGGGAAGGTGAAGGTGACGATCTGTCCGGCATAGGACGGATCAGTCAGGATTTCTTCGTAACCTGTGAGCGCCGTGTTGAAGACAACTTCCGCTTCGATTGCGCCGGTCGCGCCGAGGCCCTTGCCTTCGATCACGGTGCCGTCAGCAAGAACCAGAACGGCGGTTCGCTTTTCAGTTGTCCAGGGTGCGGTTTTCGGGGTCGTTTCGGTCATATCTGCACTCCTGTTTAACTTGCGACACGCAATCCGCGCCACGTTTAATGTTTTAGCTTTTCAGCACACGCTCATGTTCCATCCCTCCAGCTTCACCCCTGTTACCGGGCGAATGGCTTGAAAGACGGAGCGTCAATGGTCATATACGCGCCAACAGGCGACGGGGTCATATATGCGCCAAAAGGCAGCGGGGATTTCAAATCTCCCACTGCGAGCATGTACCGATGTCCTGCTAAGCCTCGATCAATAGAGAAACTTGAGCGTTGGGTCAATCGTCCGCGCGCACTCATTCGGGAAATAATCGCGGTTAGTATCGCATTATTGTTCTCCGGGCGGGTAGTTCGGACAGCTCATGACTGCGCGCGATTGCTTTATGGGTCACGTTGCGAGTAAGAAGAAACAAACACTGTCAGGAGACAATTCGATGCTTCGCCAGGAGATTTCCCAGGCCCTCACAACCGCGCTCAAGGCGCAGGAAAAGCGCCGCACGTCGACGCTGCGCCTTATTCTGGCTGCCGTGAAGGACCGCGATATCGCCAACCGCACCGCTGGTAAGGACCCGGTCGGAGACGAGGAATTGCTGGGTATTCTCGGCAAGATGGTCAAGCAGCGCGAAGAATCGGCGCGCATCTATGAAGAAGGCAGCCGCATTGAGCTGGCCGACGCCGAGCGCGAGGAAATTGTCATTATCTCAGAGTTTCTGCCGCAGCAGATGACTGAGGAAGAAGTGAAGAAGGCTTGCGAGGACGTCATCGCCGAAATCGGCGCACAGGGTCTGCGCGACATGGGCAAGTGCATGGCCATCCTGAAGGAGCGCTATGCAGGCAAGATGGATTTCACCAAGGCAAGCGCGCTGGTGAAATCGCTTCTGCAGTAAAATCCTGCTCTGATACGAAATCAAAAGGCCCCGTCAAATGCGGGGCCTTCTTGTTATGTAATCCAAGCAGATGTTATGCCGGGCAATCGAAATCAGTTCGCGAGATCGTTTGTCATGGCTACCGCTCTGCTCATCATTGATGTTCAAAACGATATTGTGGCCGGGATGGGTACGCCTGAGCGTCAGCCTGTGATTGATCGGGCTCTGGATGATGTTGTTGCCCGATTGAGTGACGTAAAGGCGCGGGCGCATGCTGCCGGAATTCCGGTTATCCTCGTACAGCATGACGGCGGGGCGGGCGATGCGCTCGAAAAGGGCACGCAGGGTTGGGTGATTCGGGACGAGCTTTCACCTCAGGCAAACGATATCGTGGTTGAAAAGACGAGTTGCGATTCATTCCATGAAACCGAGCTTCAGGACCGGTTGAATGAACTGGCGATCACCCATCTGGTTATCGGTGGTTGCCAGACGGAATACTGCGTCGACACGGCGGTGCGCCACGCAATATCGCTCGGCTATGATGTGACATTAATTGCCGATGGGCACACGACTGGCGATACGGCGAGCTTGCAGTTCGCCGATATCGTCGCCCATCACAATGAGACGCTTAACGGGTTCCGGGCAGGAAACACCCGTGGCCGAACCGCCAACACCGCCGATATTGTGTTCTAACGGCGTTAGCTCTGCTTGACGGTCTTGAGGCGCGTTTCGCTCAGGAGGCCCTGTTCTTCCAAAACCGGATAGGCCATCGAGGCCAGAAGCGAGTTGATCTGCTTCAGATCTCGGATGGTATCGAGATGGATGGTGCTGGTTTCGATGCTACGGGTTGACCCTTCGCGCAGACGCGAGAAGTGGCGCAGACTTGTCTGCTTCTCCAGTTCGCGCAGGCGGTCTTTTTCCTGAACGAGCTGGCGTGCCGTGCGTCCATCGCGCGAGACGACCACGTTGAAGGCCAAATGCGCATTGGCCAGAACCATCGCGTGGAAGTGGCTTAGTTCCTCCCAGCCTTCTTCGGTAAACTCCAGCTTGTGGTCCATCTTCTTCTGCACCTGCGCCAGCATGTTGCGCACGATGATATCGCCAACCTGTTCAAGCTTCACGCAAGCGCCGAGCAGTTCCTGCATCCGCAGGGCTTCGAATTCGCTCAGATCCTGTGAGGCAAGCCGGGTGAGGTATAGCTTGATCGCGGCATGCTTCTTGTCCACACGGTCATCGAGAGCAGCCAACTCGTTGATACGGGCCTGATCCGGCTTTTCATAAAGATCAATAATGCGGCGCAGCATGACTTCAACGGTGTCGCAAACGCCCACCACTTCACGGGTGGCATTGGCCAGCGCTTGCGACGGGCGGTTAAGTACGCCTGCGTCGAGTGCGCTATATTCTTCCATTTCCAACGGCTGTGTGGGTGCCGGGGTCTTGTCGGCATTGATCTTGACGAGCGCTTCGGTGGTGCGCAGCACCAGCCCGGAAAGCGGGATGCCTGCCAGCATGACGATCACGTTGAACAGAATATGCGCGTTGACCACCTGCGATACAGGATCGGCGCCGAGGAAAGCTATCGACGGCTTGAAGGCCTCATAGAGCACGAGCATGACCAGCGAGCCTGCGCCGCGCATCAGGAGGTTGCCGAGCGGCACGACGCGGGTTTCAGGTGGGGCATTGCGGGTGAGGATTGGCGCGATGATCGAGGAGCCCAGATTGACTCCGAGCACCATCACCACGGCCAGTTCCGGATGGATGAGGCCGCGCGATGCGAATGTGGTCAGCAAAATGACGGCTGCAACGCTGGAATGGAACAGCCATGTCATCAGCGCGGCCAGCAGATAGGTGGTGATTGGGTCGCTCGACAGATAGTCGACGATCACCGGCAGAAGTTCGCTCTGGCGCAACGGTTCGGTGGCCTGTCCGGTCATTTCCAGCGACATGATCAAGAGGCCAATGCCCACGAGAATGCGCCCGATCTGCCGCCAGTCGCGGCGCTCGGTGGTCATGAAAATGCCGGTGCCGATCACAAGGCAGAGCGGAACGAGAATGGTCAGGTCGTAGCTCAGAATCTTGACGACCAGAGCCGAGCCGAGTTCGCCGCCGCGCACGGCCATCAGACCTGCGACACCGCTGACGAAGCCCGACCCCACGAAGGAGCCGACCAGCAGCGTCACGGCGGTAGAGCTTTGCAGGGCGACGGCAAGCACGAGACCGAAGGCGACCGATAGAAGCGGGTTCTGCATCTGGTTGCGCAAACGTCTGCGCAGGCGGTCGCCATAGGCGCGCTCTACCCCGGTTCGCACCATGCGGGTGGCCCATAGGAGGAGGGCGACAGCGCCAGCAAGGTGCAAAAGGACCAATGAACCATTCACGGCGAAATCCCTTCGGGTTGGTGGTTGGTGTTGGAAGCTAGAATTATCTCCACAAAACGAAGAAAATATGTTCCGGCTAACGAAATATCCAAGAGATATGGGCTTATTCGCGTCTAAAATCAACAGCTCATAATTGATTGTGAATGTTATATGACAGTTTTATGACAGATGCATGGTTGTGAAACGCCCTTCAAACAGTCTGGGCAGAAGACTGTGATTAGCGGGGAGGGATATGCGCGTGCGATGGACTGTCAGAACCAGCGCGCCTATATACTCTGTAGAATACACACGCCTGCTATCCGGCCGACTTGAAAGTGACACCCGCAATGCGTTTCCCACCCTCCTTTCTCGATGAGATCAGAGATCGCGTACCGATCTCGACGCTGATCGGAGCGCGGGTTTCTTTCGACCGGAAAAAGAGCAATCCGCCGAAGGGCGATTTCTGGGCCTGCTGTCCCTTCCACGGCGAAAACACGCCGAGCTTCCACTGTGAGGACCGCAAGGGACGTTACCACTGTTTCGGCTGTGGCGTGACTGGCGATCACTTCAAGTTTCTGACCGAACTGGAAGGCTTGAGCTTCCCCGAAGCCGTGGAGCGCGTGGCCGACATGGCGGGCGTGCCGATGCCCGCGCGCGATCCTGAAATGGAAAAGCGCGAGGCGCAGCGCGCAACGCTTTACGATGTCATGGAGCTGGCGACACAGTTCTTCGAGGCGCAGTTGCAGAGTGCAGCTGGCGCGAAGGCGCGCGCCTATCTGCGCGACCGCGGGCTTTCAAGCGCGACGCAGCAGGCATTCCGCATGGGTTATGCGCCGGAATCGCGCAATGCCTTGAAAGAGTTTTTGGCCGCCAAGGGCGTATCGCGCGAACAGATCGAGGCTTGCGGTCTCGTGGTGCATGGCGAGGGCATTGCCGTTTCCTATGACCGCTTCCGCGACCGTGTCATGTTCCCGATCGAGGATCTGCGCGGACGCATCATCGCCTTTGGCGGTCGTGCACTTTCTGCGGACGCACCTGCCAAGTATCTGAACTCGCCGGAAACCGAACTCTTTCACAAAGGGCGAGTGCTTTATAACGGCCTTCGCGCCCGCAAGGCCTGTCAGCCGCAAAATGGCGAACCGGCCAAGCCGATCATCGCTGTCGAAGGCTATATGGATGTGATCGCGCTGGCGCAGGCAGGCATTCATCATGTTGTGGCGCCGCTCGGCACGGCGCTGACCGAAGAGCAGCTCGAACTTCTCTGGCGCATCAGCCCTGAGCCAGTCCTATGCTTTGACGGTGACGGTGCGGGACTTCGTGCTGCCTATCGTGCTGCCGATCTTGGTCTGCCGACCTTGCAGCCGGGCAAGTCGTTGCGTTTTGCGCTTTTGCCGGAAGGGCAGGACCCGGACGATCTGGTCAAAGCGGAAGGTCCGGCGGCATTTCATGCCGTGCTGCGTGACGCCAGACCGCTTGTTGACATGATCTGGACGCGCGAAACTATTGGCGGCGTGTTTGACACGCCGGAACGGCGGGCCGAACTGGAAGCGCGTCTGCGCGAAATCACCAGCCGCATCGCCAATGAGGATATTCGCCGCCATTATGGTCAGGATATGCGCGAACGCGCCCAGGCATTCTTCGGGCAGGGGCGGCAGCAGAACGGCCAGCGCAATGGGTCGTTCAACCGCCGCAACGACAACGGACGCGGTGGTCCCGGCATGGGCGGCAGCGGACGTCTTGCAATCTCCGACAGTCTGGTGCGCTCCACGCTGGTCAAGGGCGGACGTCCGGGTGCAGGCACTCATGCGCCCTTGCGGGAAACGGCAATTGTGCTGACGCTGCTCAATCATCCGCGTTTGATCGAGGAAGATTTTGAAACGATTGCCGGGCTTGATCTGGCGCATGACGCGTTGAAGACGCTGCATCTCGCCATGCTCGATGTTCTGGCCTCCGACCATGTGGACAATGGCGAGGCCATGCGTCACGCGCTGGTCGGCGCCGGGCATCGCGATCTCATCGAAACACTGGAACAGACGGTGAAGGGGGCAAGGCTCTGGACCGCAACGGCACTGGCAGCCGAAGATGACGCGCGCGAAGCTTTGCGGCAGGCGCTTCACTTGCATCAGCGCGCCCGTACACTACATAAGGAGCTGCGAGCCGTTGAGGCCGCTCTTGAAACCGATGAGACGGGCGAACTTTATGCACGCCTCATCGACATACAAAATCAGATTTTAAAGGCAGATGCGACTGAAGCCCTGATTGACGGGTTTGGTCTGTCGTCTGGACGCTCACCCGGCGGTTTCTGATTCGGCAGGCCGAATCACTTTATTGAAAAGCACCGGGATTACGGGGTTGCAGACGGCCAATAGCGCTCTAATTAGCCCGCGGATAGGCCGCGACAACAAATGATTCGCTTTTTAAGGGCGAATCAGGTGAGTCGCTCTTGACGTATGGCGTAAATGACGGAATCACGACAGTTCGAACAAGGATAGAACGGATAGCGATGATGTTCCGATACCTCTGCTCCGTGTGAAGCGAGATGCGGAACAAGGGCAAAAAACCATTGCGATGACGTGAGGTCACCGGATCTGCCCACAGAAAATCGATCACGATGGAGTCTGATACCGAGGGCAGGGTTAATCCGCCATTAACGGCAAATCAGCTACTCGCAGAATCAACCGGCGGCTTGCGGTCTCGCAAAACCGTTCGGACACTCTATATATCTTAAAAGCGACCGGGGTCGCCTGGAGAAGAACATATGGCAACGAAGGTTAAGGAAAACGAAGAAGCCGAAGTCGAGCGCGAAGGTGCTGCCGACGGTCCGCTTCTCGACCTTTCTGACGATGCTGTCAAGAAGATGATCAAGGTCGCGAAGAAGCGTGGCTATGTGACCATGGACGAGCTGAACGCCGTTCTTCCTTCCGAGGAAGTGACGTCGGAACAGATCGAAGACACCATGGCCATGCTTTCCGACATGGGCATCAACGTCGTTGAAGACGACGAGCAAGACAACGATCGCGAAGAAAACAACAACGACGACGACGCGGAAGAAGGCGGCGATCTGGTCGAGACCAGTGGCACTGCTGTAGCCACCACGACGACCAAGAAAGAGCCGACCGACCGTACCGACGATCCCGTGCGCATGTATCTGCGCGAAATGGGTTCGGTGGAGCTTCTGTCGCGCGAAGGCGAAATCGCCATTGCAAAGCGCATCGAAGCCGGTCGCGAAACGATGATTGCCGGGCTGTGCGAAAGCCCGTTGACCTTCCAGGCCATTATCATCTGGCGCGATCAGCTGAACGAATCCAACATTCTCCTGCGCGAAATCATCGACCTCGAAACCACCTATGCCGGTCCGGAAGCCAAGCAGGCCCCGGTCATCGAGCGTGTGGAAGAAGAACGCCCGCGCGACGACAAGCCTGTGCGCCGTTCGCGTGACGACGACGACATCACCAATGTCGGCGGCGACATGCCGGTGGAAGAGGAAGAAGAGGACGAAGACGAAGCCAACCTGTCGCTGGCGGCTATGGAAGCCGAACTGCGCCCGCAGGTCATGGAAACGCTCGACCTCATCGCCGATACCTATAAGAAGCTGCGCAAGCTGCAGGATCAGCAGGTTGAGGGCCGTCTGGCC
>Ga0153948_1001942_pt1 | contig 10123 bp, 5 predicted proteins | sample TSNJ032MetaG_FD_104696 | JGI IMG/M metagenome (GOLD analysis project Ga0153948, IMG submission 104696) | Attine ant fungus gardens microbial communities from New Jersey, USA - TSNJ032 MetaG | ecosystem: Host-associated > Fungi > Mycelium > Unclassified | place: USA: New Jersey, Wharton State...
TCCTGGAAATACATTTGCGCTATTACTGCTATCATAAAGCGCGCCATTTTGTATTTCAACATAATATTTCGTGTTAGGTAAAAGCAGATTTGAGGGCGTAAATGTTGCGCCATTACCGTGGTTCATAAAGCTTCCCGGAACCTCCGCACCGCTATTATAATGTCTTATTTTTACACCGCCATAATTTCCTGATATATTTCTGTCAAATGTCAACCTTATCTGTGCGGAAACAAAAACATTTGTCGCTCCCTTATAAGGCGATATTGTTTGTAACTGAGGTGTATTGCTTTGAGCAGTGGCGGTCACGGTAAAATCAGCCGGTGAGCTAACCGTTCCCATCACATTGTCTGTATTATACGCCGCAATCCAGAAGCGGTAGCTGCCTGCAGGAAGGGTACCGATGTTAATACCCGTGGCAGTTAAATTATCCGGAGCTGTATAGACTACAGCATTGGTAGCAGTATTTCTGACAGTAATCCCATAATATGCCGCATTAGAAGCGGTTGACCAATTAAGCGTTATGTTTTCGGCGGTTGTGTAGCTAGACTTACTAGGCCATACACTGGCAATATTTCCAGCCAAGGGAGCAGCGACAGTAAAATACACCACGCTGCTAACAGGTCCAGCTACGTTGCTGGAGTTATAAGCTGTCATTGTTAATGAGTAATTCCGGGTAGGTAAAGTACCAATATTAGCACTTGTCCCAGTTAAGTTAGAGTTACTATAAACAGCAGTACCGTTAGTGTTTTTCACTACCAGTTCGTAACGCGCGGCGTTTGTCGCAGCTGTCCATGAAATGGAAATTGCTTCACCGAAGCTGTATGTAGACTTACTGGTAGAGATATTAGTGACCGGGCCTGGCATAATTGATATATCGTACCTCGAATTTGAGCTTGCAGTTACTACTAAAGATGTGTTACTCAATAAGACATTTGCGGGTATCGTTACCACTACATTAGCGGATGAAGTAACTGTAGGCGTTCCGCTTATATTAACCGCTATTTCTTGTTGAAATACTCTTTTAACAGTTGCGGTTAATCCGCTTGGTATATTAGTAAACCATGATAATACGTTGTCTCCTTCGTTCAAGTTCTCTACAGTGGTGTCTGTCAGATTAATAACTACTTCTTGCGTTAAAGGCGTTCCAACAACCCCGCTTACCACTACGGACTCAAATGCAGCCGATGCCGAACTGATAGGAACTATATTGTACTTCGCGTTCAAATTTTCGGTTACTGTTATTGGCGCAAAGCCTGTAAGGGTGCTAGCGGGTATTGTGACTCCTACTGGCGTAGTTGAAACCGTTGTAGGGATTCCAGATATTGCAACAGATATAGTTGATGAAGTGGGGGCCATTATTAAACTTGCGACCAAGCCCGCTGGTAGATTGGTAAACCAGCTAGTTACATTGTTTTCAATGTTCGTCACATTGAAAGTGTCACCAGTCACGTTAATTGTAATAACTGGCAACGTTGACGGCAACGGAAGATTTGGGTGGCCTAATAATATTACGTCATTGATTGTCGCCAAAGCTAAGCCAGATTGGGCAGCTGTTATGTAGTACCTCGCATTCAGGTTTTGGGTTGCTGTTATTGGCGTATTGCTTATAAGGGCGGTAGAGGGTATTGTCAGTGTTATATATTCGGTTGAGGCAGTTGTTGATGTTGCGCTTATTGTGATAACCGCAGACGTATCGGTTGCCGTAACTGAATTTCTAATATTCGCCGTTAATCCGCTTGGCAAATTGGTAAACCATGCAGATACGTCTTCGTTGGCAAACATCGCTTTAAAGGAATCGTTTGTCAATGATATTGTAAAATCAACCGAATCTATAGCCGTTCCTGCCGATCCGGTAACAGTGCCATCGCTGATTGCTGCTAGGGGCGAACTGGCGGGAACTATGCTATATCTCGCATCCGGGTTTTGGGTTATTATTATAGGTGTGTTTATAACCGAACCTCCTACCAAGGCTTCAAAGGGTACAGTTAGTGTTATATGTTCACTCGAAGCTTCTGTGGGGGTTCCGCTTATGCTGAACCCTGGATTATAAATACCAACTACCGACATCTGTGCTGTTAATCCTGCCGGTAAATTGGCAAACCAGCTAGTTATATCATTATTAGATTCATTAAAATAATCCATGATAATAAAATCATCCGTAAAATTAAAATTAAATTGAATTGGTGTTATCGGAATACCAACAGTACCATTTACAATTCCGTCAGAGATTGTCGCTGCACCAGCAGGGGGAAGTAATATGTTATACCTAGCCGAATTGCTTGGGATTACAACTATATCCATATCGCCTGTTGTTAGGGCGGAGGCTGGTATTGTAACCTCTATAGGCACAGTTGAGGTTTCTGTAGGAGTTCCGATAATATCAATGCCTAAGATCGAACCGTAATACAATTCGTACCATCGCGCTTTCGCTGATAAACCCGCAGGCAGATTAGTAAGCCAGTCCGATACATCAGCTCCTGTGCTTATATTTTGAAAAGTATCACCTGTCAAAGTAATAGTAAAACCTTTGCTCGTAGACTCATTGACGGGTCCAGTTCCAACCCTCATTATGTCAAAATTTACGAAGCCGCTTAAAATTACATCATCAATTGTTGCTGAAATACTCCCCGATTCATCAGCAAAAACAGACAGAGACATGGTGGAAAATGCCATAATCAAAGCCATTAAAACACTCAGTACCTTTTTCATAATTCAAACCTCCACTTATGGATTCAATTATTATAACATTATCATTATGCTCTTTTGGGTGCATTCACCCTGTGCAGTCAAATACTTCACCTCATCCCCCCCAAATACGACCCTGCCTCTTCCGCATTAGAGCTGGCCGTATTATTCCCAATATAAATGTACTACTGTTCCAATCCACCCCATACTCTAGGTTTTCACTGTCAAACCGTAAGGGTGCATAGGTTGTGCCGTTATATATAAACGGCTTATTATCCGTGGACATTTTCGAAGTGCTGTTGATGACAATATCGTTGATATTGTAAAACGCCTCTATCAAGGTTCTACCGGCGGCATAGGCAACGGTGGCTGAAAGCATAATACTCCCTGCCAAAACGTCTGCCATGAAATGAATGAACTTGTTTTCATAATGGACTCCTTCTAAAAAAATTATTTGTATATTTAATTATACTGAAAATATTATTTATTTCTGCGATATAGCGAAATTGGCCCTCAAAATGGCGAAATTGGAACGAAAGTAAAAAAGAACATATATAATGTCTCCTGCAAAGGCGATGCTTACGCCAAGTCGGAGGCAAAATATCTGTTCTGTTCAATAACAAAAACCGCTGTGTATGTACACCTCCTCTTCAGGGGATTGCGGGTCAAGCCCGCAATGACGGAGGTTTGTTGAGCACATCTAAATCTACTACGCATGTAAAAACCCCGTCTTTATGTTCAAAAAAGGCGGTTCCTCCATGCTTTTCGGCAATTTCCCGGATGATTTTTGTACCAAGGCCGTGGTTCTCCTTGTCCTCTTTAGTTGTAGACAGGTAGTTTTCAGTGGACAGCGGCCCGCAGGAATTTGCTACAACAATGGCCAGCATTCCAAATTTATATTTTGTTTGTATCCGTATGTATTTCTTAGAGGCGGCGCTTTTGCAGCCTTCTATGGCGTTGTCAAGCATGTTGGAGAGCAGGCTGCATAAATCTATGTCTGGAATGTTCAAGCTTTCTTTAAAGGAAACCTTACATTCAACATCTATATTAAGCTCCTTTGCCAGCTCCAAATTATAAAACAATACAGCGTCCGCGGACGAATTGCCGGAAAAAAAGCCCTTCAAGGATTCTTCCATTTCTACGGATAAATCATTGATATAGTTCCTAATGTGGGCATGTTCTTTATCTGCATATAGGGCCTCAATAGTTTGAAGATGATTACTAAAATCATGCTTAAGCTCCCGCATTTTTTCATATTGCTGCCTAAGCTGCTGATAATGTTGGTTCTGCAGCTTAAGCTGCTCCTTTGCAAATTCACCCTCAGCTTCCTTCCTTATCTGTACCGCATGATTTCTTTGCATTATGATTATGAATACAAAAGATAATATAAAACTGGCGAGGAGGCTAAAAATTAATATCAACGAATTTGCACCATATTTATAGATTAGATTTGATAAAATATACAAATTAAACACTTGAGTAAAAAAATATGCGGACATTAAAGTCAAGGAAGTTTTTGAATCGGAATAATCACGCGCAAAAATCCGCCTGAAAAGCTTGATGCCTACCGAGCCAAAGAAGAATATTGACGAGTTTACAAAAAATGAAGCAAAGGCAAATTGTACCGGTTCAAATATAAACTTATTAATATCCTCACCAAAACCATAGACAATTATCAGTATCATTAATGCCTCACTTAGTATGCTAATCAAATAGAAATACAAAAAGGCTAGCAGCTTTTTCCAAATGGGATCGGAAAACATAAAAATCAATAAAAGTAAATGGACCAAAAGCGTAATAGGCATATTTATTGATAATTCCGCTTTCAATCGCATTGGTAAGGTTATCAAAACAAGTAGGGATTGAATAAAAATCATGGTTCCTATAACAGCTTTCCGTTCATATTTTGGCCTCAAGAGCGAATGAGCGAAGAAGGTTAGAAGTGGGCCTCCTATTAAATGAGATATAAATACTACAACTTCCATCAAATATATTCATCCTTTATAAAGTTTTTGGCGATGCTTTCCCGTACTTCTTTTTGATGACGTTTACTAATCGGAACCAAGACTTTGTTGCTCATGGTTATGTATTGTTTGTTTATTTCCGCTGCCTTTTCCAGGTTGATGATGAAGCTTTTATGACAACGTATAAACTGTTCCTTTGGTAACATATCTTCGAGCTCCTTTAGCTTTTTCGGGTATTCCAACGTTTCATTATCCAAATAAATGACGGTGATCTTGTTCATGTTTTCCAGATATATGATTTCATCGAAAAACAATTTTCGTATCGAAGCTTTTAGATTAAGCATTATAAAGCTATTCTTTGCTCTTGTCAGGGCTTTTTGCAGAGCCAGGGCAAGCTTCTCCGTCTCAATTGGCTTTTTTAGGAAATAAATGTGCTTGGTTTCGTATATATCCTGCACGTAGTCCAGACTGCCGGAAACGAAAATTATACTTGCCTGCGGATTGCATCTGTTGATTTCCTTTGCCAGCTCAACGCCGTTGGCGTTGTTCAAAATTATATCCAGAATAACGATATCGAATTTTTCTCCAGACCGAACCGCATTAATAAATTCTTTTTCATCAGAAAACAACTGTGCGGTGAAAGGTTCTTTCATTAGCTTGCTAAGCAGGTCGTGAATATATTGAATATGCTTAGGATTATCATCACAGATTGAAATTGAAACCATAAAATCATTCCTTAACAATTATAGTATTTAATTTTACCATATTAAAAAGTTTCTTGCAATTTTGATATTTAAAGAAAATTTCTTAGATGAGAACTAGTCTATTTAGTTACTGAAATCCTCCTGTTGTATTTCCCAGAAAACAATGTTAATATTGGGATAGATAGCTGGTCTTTTTTTTCACAAGTCAAGGCACTATTTTGCTGTAAGGAGGGCAGAATATGCGTCAGATACAAAACAGTAAGGGACGGATACTCTTCTTTCCACGGCGAATGACCGAAGCTATAAGCAAAATATTTGATTATCCGCTTATTATAGTGGAAGCGCCGATGGGTTACGGTAAGACAACGGCTGTCAGAGAGCACGTTATTTTAGCTAGCGCCAATTTATTATGGCAAAACGTATACGATAATTCTAAGACCGCCTTTTGGGGCGGCTTTTGTCTTCTTTTCAAGGAATTGGACAGCGACTGCGCGTACAGACTGGCGCAGCTTGGCTTCCCCGACGACAGTGCTTCCATGCATGCCGCCTTGACGCTTATCAAAAATATTGTATTACCGAAAGAAACCGTTATTGTCATTGATGATTTTTATCTTTTGGATACGCAGGAGACAGCAAGCTTTATCACGTTTCTGGCGGCAAATGAAATCGAAAATCTTCATATTGTCCTCATTTCCCGTTTTTTTGAGTTTATTAATACGGAAGAGCTGTCACTAAAGGGCTGCCTGTATCACATTAAAAAGGAAAGCTTTGAGTTTAACCCAACGGAAATTATTGATTATTATAAATGCTGCGGCATAAGCTTAACGGCAAGCGAAGCGGAGGAGCTATACAAACTAACAGAAGGCTGGATCAGCGCGCTATATCTTCTCATGCTCAATTTTAAGGAAGGCGGGAGCCTGCTAACATCGACCAATATTTACAAGCTGATTGAGCAGGTGGTTTATGAACCGTTTTCGGATAATATAAAACAGTTTCTTTTGTCAATATCAATCTATAACAGCTTCACGCCGGAACAGGCAAGCTATATGACGCCAGATGCCGACATGGGGGAGATAATAGACGAGGTCACCGGTAAAAACGCCTTTATTATGTATGATCCCATTCAAAAATCCTATCATATACATAGTATTTTTAAGAACTTTCTCTCTAACAAGCTGGAGTCAATGGGGGAACCTTTTCAGAGGTCGCTCTACAGAAAAGCTGCCGGGTGGTACTTGCAAATTGGAGAGTATCTCCCGTCCATGCGGTATTCATTCCTTGGCGGAGATTTTGATACTTTGCTTGAATCGCTGGAATTGGATAAGGGACAAAGCATCAACGGCGAACATAAAGATTTGCTGATTAAATATTTTGAGGGATGTTCACTGGAAGAAATAACAAATCACCCATACGCTGTGCTTATTTATGCGCGCCGCATGTTTTTATTTAATGAGATTCCTCTTTTTAAAAAAAGCTGTGAAATATTTATGACGATTTATCAGAATATCCAGGCAGTGGAAGCCGCCTACAAAAACAGTCTTCTTGGCGAATATGAGCTTCTCATGAGCTTTACGGAATTTAATGATATTGAAAAAATGGCCGAATACCACAAACGGGCATTTGAGCTTTTAAAAGAACCTTCCCTTATACTCGACAAGCAATCAAGCTGGACATACGGATCTCCGTCGGTGTTGTATCTGTTTTACAGAAAATCCGGCGAGCTTTTAAAAGAAGTGGAAATAATGCTGGAAGTAATGCCCTATTACTATCAGATGACAGGCAACCACGGAAAAGGCGCCGGAGAGATTATGAGCGCCGAACGCTTCTTTTATATAGGAGACTTCCAAAACGCTGAAATTGCCATGCATAAAGCGTATCAGGCGGCGGAAGGAGCGTCCGATATAATGCTTTGCGCCATTTTTCTGGATATAAGGCTCGAATTTATGAAAGGAAATTATGCCGGTATCCTCTCCTTGTTTCAAAAGCTGCGTGACGATATCTATGAACGAAAGTGGCATATGTTTATTCATACGATAGATATTTGCGAGGCATATGTTTTTTCCGGCTTACATATGAATGAAAAAGCAGCGTCCTGGGTGAAAAGCGGCGAGTTTCAAACTACACGGCTGCTATTCCCGTCGCTTGCCTATCTGAACATAGTATACGGCAAGGTCTTATTGGCAAACAGTGAGTATTTAAAGCTGCTTGGCCGGGCGGAGGAATTTTTGAGCATGGCCGGCGTTTACCCGAATCTGCTGGCCCAGATTTATACGTACATTTATATTGCGGCGGCCAACGCGAGTATTTCGAGAGCGGACGACGCGGCTGCCGCGCTGGAACAGGCGCTGGGCATCGCAATGCCGGATCAGGTATATATGCCGTTTGCAGAAAACGGCGACGCCATAAAACCGCTTTTGGAAGAACTGCTGGTACGAGGCACATATGCGGACGACATCACAAAAATACTGGCGCTTTACGAGCAATACCACAAAGCCGCGGAGCATATGGCGAAGGAAGGCTCCAAAAAGGGCAAGGCTGCGCTGACCGAAAGGGAAAACCAAATAGCATGTCTTGCGGCCCAGGGACTTTCCAACAAAGAAATAGGCAAACGTTTATATATTACCGAAAACACCGTAAAAACACAGCTAAAGAGTGTTTTTGCAAAGCTCGGCATTAATTCAAGATCTTTGTTGCAACAAAAGCTTGATTAGCCATAGTCATTGCGGGGGATTGCGGGTCGGGGCCCGCAATGACGAGAGGTGGTGGGGGAATGCGGGTCGGAGTCCGCAATGACGGAAGGGTGACGAAAGACTTTATATTCGCCCTAATCACCTATCCTATCACCCGGTGGGTGATAGGAATCAATAAAAATCCACTGTACAATATATATATAGTGGATTTTTGTTTGTCCGCAATGGGGGGTATTTTATGAGCAGAATTGCGAGAGTTACACCAAAGGATAATCATTGCCTTGAAGTTGTGATGGATAATGGCAACAGCGTAATAATCGATTTTACAAGCAGACTTAATACGGTGCGGTTTTCCATATTGTCCGATCAAAATTATTTCAATACGGTGACAACCGACGGAGTCTTTGTGCGGTGGAATTATAAAGTTGAGATTTCAGTAAGCGAGGTTTTTGAATTGGTGCGGAAATAAACAGAGTGGCAGCTGAATTAAATCAGAAATATGCGGCACAGGGCAAGGATATATGTTACGAAGGAGGAGTGCTTTATGGATAAGGAGAATCCGGGCGGCGGACCGGGAAATATGAAAATGCCTGTCAACCCGTTTTACATAATGATGGCATTTTTGGCGCTCGCCTTTCTCATCAATACAATGAACCGCGGCAAACCGGCGGAGCCAATACAGATCGCTTACAGCCAGTTTTTGGATCTAGTTGAGAGCGGCAGCGTCGCGGAAGTGCAAATGGACGACACGCAGATCCAAATTGCGCTTAAAGAGGACGCAAACACTACAGTGTTATACAGAATCCTGTATCCGGATGGAACAGGTGAAGAACAGGAACCTGCCGGGCAGGGCCGTACATATTACGTTAACCGGGTCGATGATCCAGGCCTGGTGGAATTGCTGAGAGGGCATAACGTTGGTTTTTCCAAGCTGCCCGCTCCCACAGTATCAATTCTGGCCTCATTGTTCAGTATGATTTCCCCCTTTATTATCATGATCCTGATCTACTATATAGTATTTCGGCTTATCAGGAAGAGCATGGGCGGCGGGGCCGGCAGCGAAGGTACCTCCGGAGGTATAATGGGCGGTATGATGGGAGGCGTTGGAAAATCCAAGGCAAGGGTTTACAACGTGGAAAAAAGCACCGGCATTACCTTCAATGATGTTGCCGGGCAGGATGAAGCCAAGGAAAGCCTCGCCGAGATGATCGACTTTCTGCAAAACCCTAAAAAATACCAGAAAATCGGCGCGAAACAACCAAAGGGCGCTTTGCTTGTGGGCCCGCCCGGCACGGGAAAAACGCTGTTGGCCCGCGCGGTGGCGGGGGAAGCCGGGGTGGTATTCTATCACATGACAGGCTCCGAGTTCGTGGAGATGTTTGTGGGTGTTGGGGCCAGCCGCGTCCGGGACCTGTTTCAGACTGCAAAAAAGAGCGCGCCCTGTATCATTTTTATCGATGAGATAGACGCCATCGGCAGCCGCAGAGGCAACCAGATGGGCGGCAACGACGAGCGGGAACAGACCCTCAACCAGCTTCTCTCCGAAATGGACGGATTCGACTCGTTTACGGGCATTGTGGTGCTGGCCGCCACCAACCGCCCCGAGATGCTGGACAAGGCATTGCTTCGTCCCGGCCGGTTTGACCGCAGAATCATCGTGGAAAAGCCAGATCTTCCCGGAAGAGAGGCTATTCTGCAATTACACGCGAATAAGGTGACGCTGGAAGCGGACGTCAACCTGCGCGAAATCGCTCTGTCCACCAGCGGGGCTACAGGCGCCGATCTGGCCAATATGATCAATGAAGCCGCCCTGCGCGCCGTAAAGATGGGCCGGGAAGCCGTGTTGCAGGAGGATTTAATGGAGGCTGTTGAGGTGGTCATCGCCGGCAAGGAGAAAAAAGACCGCATTTTAAGCCCAAAAGAAAAGAGGCTGGTCGCCTTTCACGAGGTCGGTCACGCATTGGTTTCCGCCTTGCAAAAGAACGCGACTCCGGTGCAAAAGATCACCATCGTTCCACGCACCATGGGCACACTAGGTTATACCATGAACGCGCCGGAGGAGGAGCGATATCTGATGACA
>Ga0153948_1001943_pt1 | contig 10122 bp, 5 predicted proteins | sample TSNJ032MetaG_FD_104696 | JGI IMG/M metagenome (GOLD analysis project Ga0153948, IMG submission 104696) | Attine ant fungus gardens microbial communities from New Jersey, USA - TSNJ032 MetaG | ecosystem: Host-associated > Fungi > Mycelium > Unclassified | place: USA: New Jersey, Wharton State...
CGCGCCGACTGGTTCGAACGCGCCGATCTGAAAGCCAAATTCAAGGAAAAGTACGGCTACGAATTGGGCGTGCCGGTGAACTGGTCAGCCTATGAAGACATCGCCAAATTCTTCAGCGAAGACGTCAAGGAAATCGACGGCAAGCGTGTCTACGGGCACATGGATTACGGCAAGAAAGACCCGTCGCTGGGCTGGCGTTTCACCGATGCCTGGTTCTCCATGGCCGGTGGCGGCGACAAGGGGTTGCCCAACGGCTTGCCGGTGGACGAGTGGGGGATTCGCGTCGAGGACTGCCATCCGGTCGGTTCCAGCGTGACCCGTGGCGGCGACACCAACGGCCCGGCGGCAGTGTTCGCCACGCAGAAATACGTCGACTGGCTCAAGGCCTACGCGCCACCGGAAGCGGCGGGCATGACCTTCTCCGAGTCCGGCCCGGTGCCGTCCCAAGGCAACATCGCCCAGCAGATCTTCTGGTACACCGCGTTCACCGCCGACATGACCAAACCCGGCCTGCCGGTGGTCAACGCCGACGGCACGCCGAAATGGCGGATGGCGCCGTCGCCGCGCGGGCCGTATTGGGAAGAGGGCATGAAGCTCGGCTATCAGGATGTGGGTTCGTGGACGTTCATGAAGTCTACACCTGAGAAACAGAAGCTGGCGGCGTGGCTCTACGCGCAATTCGTCACCTCGAAAACCGTGTCGCTGAAGAAAACCATCGTCGGCCTGACGCCGATCCGCGAGTCGGACATCAACTCGCAGGCGATGACCGATCTGGCGCCGAAGCTCGGTGGCCTGGTCGAGTTCTACCGCAGCCCGGCCCGCGTGCAATGGACCCCGACCGGCACCAACGTGCCGGACTATCCGCGCCTGGCGCAGCTGTGGTGGAGCCACATCGCCGAAGCGGCCAGCGGCGAGAAGACTCCGCAACAGGCGCTGGACGGCCTGGCCAAGGATCAGGACGCAATCATGACGCGTCTCGAACGCTCCAAGGCCCAAGCAGTGTGCGCCCCGAAAATGAACCCGGAACGCGATGCGCAATACTGGTTCGACCAACCGGGCGCACCAAAACCGAAACTGGCCAACGAGAAACCGAAGGGCGAGACCGTGAGCTACAACGAACTGCTGAAATCGTGGGCGGATGCGCGTAAGTGATGGTTGATGTGTGAAAGGCTAACGGCACCGTAAGGTGCCGTTTTTTTTGTTGCCCGATCTACCGCTTTCGCGAGCAAGCTCGCTCCCACAGGGTTCTGTGTTGCTCACACAATCTGGGTACACCACAAACTCTTGTGGGAGCTGGCTTGCCAGCGATAGCGGTGTGTCAAATAACAAGGATGTGACTGACCTGCCGCCATCGCTTGCAGGCAAGCTCCCACAGGTTTTGTATTGCCATCAAAATTCGGGTTCACCGCGATTCACTGTAGGAGTGAGCCTGCTCGCGATAGCGGAGTGTCAGACAACAAAATGTGACTGAGCCGCCGTCATCGCTGGCAAGCCAGCTCCCACAGGTTTTGTATTGCCGTCAAAATTCGGGTTAACCGCGATTCATTGTGGGAGCTGGCTTGCCAGCGATGGGGCCATGGGTGTCACCGCGGGAAAACCGAGGCGGAATACGGTCATGACGCCGGGCAAGCTTTTCACCTCCGCCACCCCCTGATGCAGGCTCATGATCGAGCGCACGATCGCCAGCCCCAGCCCGGTGCTGCCCTGTGAGCGCGAGCGGGCGCTGTCGACGCGGTAGAAGCGGTCGAACAGGTGCGGCAGGTGTTGCGCCTCAATGCCGGCGCCGGGATTGCTCACCAGCAGTGAAGCCTGCGTTGCGCCTTGCTCGATCAGCAAGGTGATGGTTTTACCGTTCGGGCAGTGGCGCAGCGCGTTGGACAGCAGATTGGAAATCGCCCTCTGGATCATCAGCCGATCGCCCAACACCGATGCGCTGCCAACAACATTCAAATGAATCTGCTTGTCCTGCGCCGCCAGCGAAAACATCTCCGCAACCTTCGCCGCTTCCGCCTCCAGCGCCACCGATTCAAACGGCGCCAGTGCCGACGGATGACTGACCTGCGCGAGAAACAGCATGTCGGAAACAATCCGCGCCACGCGCTCCAGCTCCTCGGTACACGACACCAGCACGTCCTGGTATTCCTCACTCGTGCGCTCGCGCGACAGCGTCACCTGGGCCTTGCCCATCAGGTTGTTGATCGGCGTACGCAGCTCGTGCGCCAGGTCATCAGAGAACTGCGACAACTGCTGCACCCCGGCATCCAGCCGATGCAACATGAAGTTGATGCCCTGCGCCAGCTCGCTCAGCTCCTGCGGCATGTTCACCACCGACAGCCGATGTTCCAGATCCTGCGTCGAGACCATCGCCGCCACTTTGCGAAATTCGCGCAGCGGCGCCAGTCCCCGCTGCACCGCGCCCCACGCCGTCAGGCCGATGAACACCAGCAACAGTGGCAGGGCAATCAGCGTCGAGCGCAGATAGGCGCTGAGCAAAGCCTGATCATGCGCGTTATCCATCGACAGCAGCACCGGCACGCTGCTGCCGTCCTTGAGGCGAATCAACTTCGACGCGGTGAGGAACTTTGCCCCTTCGGCATCGCTGCTGTCGCTATAGGCCAACTGCTCGGTAGTGCCTCGCACCGCGCGCAATTCGGCGCGTGGATCCTTCAGTCCCGAGCCGGATTTGAGCAGCGGCGAACGCAGGTTCGAACGGTCATAAATCGTCAGCGTCAGGTTGTCATGGCCCATGACCTGATCGAGCAGAATGTGCGGCTTGCCACTGACTTCGTTGGCGTCGACGTACAGCGACAGGCTGTGTTCCACCTGCGCCATCTTCTTGTCCAGGCTGTCGCGGGACAATGCATTCAGCTCATGGGTCAGGGCGAAATAGGCGAGGATCGCCAGAAACACCACCAACAGCGCGCCGAGAATACTCACCGTCAAACCGAGACGCATCGACAGGCTGGCGGGCTTCATTCCCGGGCCTCCAGCACGTAGCCGACACCGCGCAGGGTGTGGATCAGCTTGTTGTCGAACGGATCATCGATCTTCGCCCGCAAGCGGCGGATCGACACTTCGACCACGTTGGTGTCGCAGTCGAAATTCATGTCCCATACCAGCGAGATGATCTGCGTACGGGTCAGCACCTCGCCGGACTGGCGCATCAGCAAATGCAGCAGGGCGAATTCCTTGGTGGTCAGGTCGATGCGCTGCTCGCCACGAAACGCCCGATGCCGGCCCGGATCCAGCTCCAGATCAGCGACTTTCAACACCTGCGGCAGCGGAATGTTTTCGCTGCGGCGCATCAGGGTGCGGACCCGCGCCAGCAGTTCGGGAAACTCGAACGGCTTGACCAGATAGTCGTCGGCGCCCAGGTCCAGACCGCGAATCTTGTCCGCCAGCCTCCCACGCGCGGTGAGCATCATCACCCGCGTGGAATGAGTGCGGCGCAGTTGTTCCAGTACACCCCAGCCATCCAGTTCCGGCAGGTTCACGTCGAGAATGATCAGGTCATAGGCCTGCTGTTGCGCCAGATGCAATCCATCGGCACCGGTGGCGGCGTGGTCAACGATATAACCACTTTCGGTCAAACCCTGATGCAAGTATTCGGCAGCTTTAAGCTCGTCCTCGACGACAAGGATTCGCATGATCTATCACCACTTTTATTTAAGGGATATTTAATTAAGGTGACCGGGAAAGTTATGGTTTTTGTAAGGGATCCGGACGCAGTTCAATCACTGAATGACGAGCACGGTAAAGGCTGTAGTGGCTACAGAGTCAATCTCGGAGGCCTTTAAAACGGCCATCCGCGACAGCCTGTCGCAGCCTGGAAGCGTCAGCAGACATCTATTGCATTCAGGCAAGTGCTGTTCAGCAGATAACTACCGTGTTTTTGTTTCGATGTATTTCGATAACTCCGTTTGCACTTCGCATCCTAGAACAAAACAACTTTGCTGAACCGTGGATAACGGATTTGTAATGTTCCAGTCACCTTGTCGATAAGTTCAAAACCCTAACGTGGCGGCATCGAAAAATCCTGAATTCAAGGAACTCCTCCATTGCCCGGTGTAATTGAACTGACGGCGCGATCACGCCTGAACAAAACCGCCAGCGGCCTCTTGTTGCTGGCGTGCAGCAGCCTGACCAGCGCATCGACCCTGACACTGGATCAGGCGCTGCAAAGTGCCTTCGCCGGCAACCCCGATCTCGCCGCCGCGCAATGGGAAATCGGCATTGCCGAAGGCGATCGCCAGCAGGCCGGGCTGATCCCCAATCCCGAGGTGTCGTGGGAGGCCGAAGACACCCGGCGCAACTCCCGCACCACCACGCTGATGCTCAGTCAGCCGATTGAACTGGGCGGCAAACGCGGCGCGCGCATCGATGTCGCCAGCCGTGCGCAGGACGCCGCCGGCATCGAGCTGGAGCGCAAGCGCAACGCCTTGCGCGCCGATGTGATTCAGGCGTTCAACAGCGCGCAAACCGCGCAGCAACGCTTGCAGTTGTCGCGCCAGTCGCTGCAACTGGCCGAGCACGGTGTGCGTGTTGCTCAGGGGCGCATCGAGGCCGGTAAATCGTCGCCGGTCGAAGGCACGCGAGCACAGGTGCAGCTCTCCGAAGTGCGCCTGGAGGTGAGCCGCGCCGAACGCGATCAGGCCAACGCCTATCAGCAACTGGCGCAGGTCATGGGCGCACCGTTGCCGACCTCGACCAACGTCCAGGCCGCCACGCAAAACCTCGCCACGCTGCCGCCGCCCGGCCGTTTGCTAGAGCGTCTGAACCAGACCGCCGAGCTGCGTCTGGCGAAACTGCAGATCGATCAGCGCGAAGCCTCGTTGGGCCTGGAAAAATCCCAGCGCATTCCCGACCTGACCGTGAGCATCGGCAGCCAGTACAGCGAAACCGAGCGCGAGCGGGTCAACGTGGTCGGGCTGTCGATGCCGATTCCGCTGTTCAACCGCAATCAGGGCAATGTGCTCGCCGCCGCACGCCGCAGCGATCAGGCGCGGGATCTGCGCAACGCCACCGAGTTGCGTTTGCGCACCGAAGTCCAGACCAGCCTTGAGCAATGGCAGACCGCCAACGGCGAAGTCAACGCGTTCAATCAGACCATCCTGCCCGCCGCACAAAGCGCAGTGGACAGCGCCACGCGCGGTTTCGAAATGGGCAAGTTCGGCTTCCTCGACGTGCTCGACGCCCAACGCACTCTGATCGCCGCGCGCAGCCAGTACATCCAGGCCGTCAGCGAGGCGACCGACGCCCGCGTGCGCCTGGAACGGATCTTCGGCGACCTCAGCGTCAGCCCTTGAATTTCACTGTTCAGACAACTGCGCGATGGCACGGCGCAGAGGAGTTTCCATGGATAAAAAACTGATGGTGGTCGCGGTGGCGACCTTGGCGCTGGGCATTGGCATCGGTTCGATGTGGCCGGCCCATTCAACTATCGACGCGCATGCCGATGAGGCTGCCGAACACGCGGATCACGCCGAGGAGGGCGCTGCCGCCGAAGGCGAACATGCCGAAGAAGGCCACATCGAATTGAATGCCGAGCAGATCGCGGCGGCGGGCATTCAACTGGCCGAGGCGCGGGCGCAGAGCATCAGTCTCGGTCTTTCGTTCCCGGGCGAAGTGCGCTTCGACGAGGACCGCACTGCGCACGTCGTGCCGCGCGTGCCGGGGGTGGTCGAGTCAGTGGCGGTCAACCTCGGGCAAACCGTGAAGAAGGGCCAGTTGCTGGCGGTGATCGCCAGTCAGCAGATCTCCGATCAGCGCAGCGAACAGGCCGCCGCGCAACGTCGCTTGGCGTTGGCGCGTACCACCTACGAGCGCGAGAAAAAGCTCTGGCAGGACAAGATTTCCGCCGAACAGGATTTCCTCCAGGCGAAGCAGGCGTTGGAAGAGGCGGAAATCGCCATGAACAACGCCCGGCAAAAAATCAGCGTGCTCAGCGGCAGCATGGTCGCCACCGGCGGCAATCGCTACGAACTGCGCGCACCGTTCGACGGCGTGGTGGTGGAAAAACACCTGACGCCGGGCGAAGTGGTCGATGAGACCACCGCCGCGTTCACCCTTTCGGATCTGTCGCGGGTGTGGGTCACGTTCGGTGTCTCGCCCAAGGATCTGACCAAAGTGCAGGTGGGGAAACCGGTGACTGTCAGCGCGCCTGAACTGAAGGCCGAAGTGACCGGCAGCGTGGCGTACGTCGGCAGCCTGCTCGGCGAACAGACCCGCACCGCGACCGTGCGCGTGACGCTGGAAAACCCGCAGGGCTCGTGGCGCCCGGGGCTGTTCGTCACCGCGCGGGTCGCCACTGAGAGCCGCCAGGCCAAAGTCGCCGTGCCGGAAACCGCGATCCAGACCGTCGAGGACAGACCCACGGTGTTCGTGCGTACCGACGACGGCTTCAAGGCGCAGGCGGTGGAACTGGGCAGCCGCGCCGCCGGCCACGTCGAAGTCACCCAAGGGCTGGAACCGGGCGTGCAAGTCGCCAGTGCCGGCAGCTTCGTTCTCAAGTCGGAGCTGGGCAAAGCCTCGGCCGAGCACAGTCATTAATTCTGGAAGGTCCCCATGTTCGAACGCCTGATCCAGTTTGCCATCGAGCAGCGCATCATTGTGTTGCTCGCCGTTCTGCTCATGGCCGGCCTCGGCATCGCCAGTTATCAGAAACTGCCGATCGACGCCGTGCCCGACATCACCAACGTCCAGGTGCAGATCAACACCGGCGCCGCCGGGTTCTCGCCGCTTGAGACCGAGCAGCGCATCACTTTCCCGATTGAAACCGCCATGGCCGGTTTGCCGGCGCTGGAGCAGACCCGCTCGCTGTCGCGTTCGGGGCTGTCGCAGGTCACGGTGATCTTCAAGGACGGCACCGACCTGTTCTTCGCCCGCCAACTGGTCAACGAGCGTCTGCAGATCGCCAAGGAGCAATTGCCCGAAGGCGCGGAAGCAGTGATGGGGCCGATCTCAACCGGCCTCGGTGAAATCTTTCTGTGGACGGTCGAGGCGCAGGAAGGCGCGTTGAAGGACGACGGCACAGCCTACACGCCGACCGATCTGCGGGTGATTCAGGACTGGATCATCAAGCCGCAATTGCGCAACTTGCCGGGCGTCGCCGAGATCAACACCATTGGTGGTTTCGCCAAGGAATATCAGATCGCGCCCGATCCGAAACGCCTTGCCGCGTACAAGCTCACCCTCACCGATCTGGTCACTGCGCTTGAGCGTAACAACGCCAACGTCGGCGCCGGCTACATCGAGCGCAGCGGTGAGCAGTTGCTGATCCGCGCGCCGGGGCAAGTGGCGAGCACCGAAGACATCGCCAACATCGTCATGGCCAATGTCGATGGCACGCCGATCCGGGTGAAGAACGTCGCCACGGTGGAAATCGGCCGTGAGTTGCGCAGCGGTGCGGCCACCGAAAACGGTCGTGAAGTGGTGCTTGGCACGGTGTTCATGTTGATCGGCGAGAACAGCCGCACCGTTTCACAGGCAGTCGCCAGCAAGCTCGAACAAATCAACAAATCCCTGCCGCCAGGTGTGATCGCCGTGCCGGTGTACGACCGCACGCACCTGGTCGACAAAGCCATCGCCACGGTGAAAAAGAACCTCGTCGAAGGCGCGATTCTGGTGATCGCGATTCTGTTCCTGTTCCTAGGCAACATCCGCGCCGCGCTGATCACGGCGATGGTGATTCCGCTGTCAATGCTGTTCACCTTCACCGGCATGTTCAGCAACAAGGTCAGCGCCAACCTGATGAGCCTCGGCGCGCTGGACTTCGGGATCATCGTCGACGGCGCGGTGGTGATCGTCGAAAACACCCTGCGCCGCCTCGCTCACGCGCAGCAGCATCACGGCCGCTTGCTGACCCGTGCCGAGCGTTTCAAGGAAGTCTTCGCCGCAGCGAAAGAGGCGCGCCGACCGCTGATTTTCGGCCAGTTGATCATCATGGTGGTGTACCTGCCGATCTTCGCGTTGAGCGGTGTTGAAGGGAAAATGTTCCACCCGATGGCGTTCACTGTGGTCATCGCTTTGCTCGGTGCGATGCTGCTGTCGGTGACCTTCGTCCCGGCGGCGATTGCGCTGTTCGTCACCGGCAAGGTCAAGGAAGAAGAGGGCGCGGTGATGCGCGGTGCGCGTCGGGTGTATGCACCGGCGCTGGCGTGGGTCATGGCCCATCGCACGGTTGCGGTAGGCGCGGCGCTGGCTGTGATCCTATTCAGTGGCGTGCTCACCAGCCGCATGGGCAGCGAGTTTGTGCCGAGCCTCAGTGAGGGTGATTTTGCTCTGCAAGCACTGCGTGTGCCGGGTACCAGCCTGACGCAATCGGTGGACATGCAGCAGCGTCTGGAGACCCTGATACTCAACAAAGTGCCGGAAGTCGAGCGGGTGTTCGCTCGCACCGGCACGGCGGAAATCGCCTCCGATCCGATGCCGCCGAACATCTCCGACAGCTACGTGATGCTTAAGCCGAAGGAACAGTGGCCCGACCCAAAAAAGTCCCGCGAAACCCTGATGGCCGAGCTGCAACAAGCCGCCGCGACGCTGCCGGGCAGCAACTATGAACTGTCGCAGCCGATCCAGTTGCGCTTCAACGAACTGATCTCCGGTGTGCGCAGTGACGTCGCGGTCAAGGTGTTTGGCGACGACATGGACGTGCTCAACGCCACGGCGGCGAAGATCGCGGCGGCGATGCAGAAGGTCAAGGGCGCCTCAGAAGTGAAGGTCGAGCAGACTACCGGGTTGCCGGTGCTGACCATCAATATCGACCGCGACAAGGCGGCGCGTTACGGGCTCAATGTCGGCGATGTGCAGGACACCATCGCTGTGGCCGTCGGTGGGCGTCAGACCGGCACCTTGTACGAGGGCGATCGGCGTTTCGACATGGTGGTGCGTTTGTCTGACGCCATGCGCAAGGACATCGACGGCTTGTCGGCGTTGCTGATTCCGGTGCCGGCACTGAGTGGCGCGGCGAACCAGATCGGTTTTATCGCACTGAAGGACGTCGCCAGCCTCGATCTGGTGCTCGGGCCGAACCAGGTCAGCCGCGAAAACGGCAAGCGTCTGGTAATCGTCAGCGCCAACGTGCGCGGGCGCGATATCGGCTCGTTCGTCAGCGAGGCCGGTGCGCTGATCGAGCGCGAGGTGCAGGTGCCGACCGGTTACTGGACCAGTTGGGGCGGGCAGTTCGAGCAACTGCAATCGGCGGCCAAGCGCTTGCAAATCGTGGTGCCGGTGGCGCTGCTGCTGGTGTTCGGCTTGCTGTTCATAATGTTCAACAATCTGAAGGACGGGTTGCTGGTGTTCACCGGGATTCCGTTTGCGCTGACCGGTGGCGTCATGGCGCTGTGGCTGCGGGATATTCCGTTGTCGATTTCCGCAGGTGTGGGATTTATCGCGTTGTCCGGGGTGGCGGTGCTCAACGGCCTGGTGATGATTGCGTTCATTCGCAATTTGCGCGAGGAGGGACGGTCGCTGGCGGAGGCGATCAACGTCGGCGCGCTGACGCGCTTGCGGCCAGTGTTGATGACCGCGCTGGTGGCGTCGCTGGGGTTTATTCCGATGGCGCTGGCGACGGGCACCGGCGCCGAAGTGCAGCGGCCGTTGGCGACGGTGGTGATCGGTGGGATTCTGTCCTCGACGATCCTCACATTGCTGATCTTGCCCGCGCTATACCAGATCGCCCATCGCCGGGATGAGGACGACACACCTAGCCAATAGAACAACCTCAAACCCTGTGGCGAGGGAGCTTGCTCGCGCTGGACTGCGCAGCAGGCCGCGCTTTTTCATAGGAAGAGCGAGGGCCGCTGCGCGCCCCGGCGGGAGCAAGCTCCCTCGCCACAAGGTATTTCTCGGGCCTGACATGACGTTGCTGATCTTGCCGGCGCTGTACCAAATCGCCCATCGCCGGGATGAGGACGTCACACCTATCCAATAGACAACCCCAAACCCTGTGGCGAGGGAGCTTGCTCGCGCTGGACTGCGCAGCAGGCCGCGCTTTTTCAAAGGAAGAGCGAGGGCCGCTGCGCGCCCCAGCGGGAGCAAGCTCCCTCGCCACAAGGTATTTCTCGGGCCTGACATGACGTTGCTGATCTTGCCGGCGCTGTACCAGATCGCCCATCGCCGGGA
>Ga0153948_1001947_pt1 | contig 10115 bp, 9 predicted proteins | sample TSNJ032MetaG_FD_104696 | JGI IMG/M metagenome (GOLD analysis project Ga0153948, IMG submission 104696) | Attine ant fungus gardens microbial communities from New Jersey, USA - TSNJ032 MetaG | ecosystem: Host-associated > Fungi > Mycelium > Unclassified | place: USA: New Jersey, Wharton State...
CACGACCTTGCCGGCCTCCATCGGGCCGCCCGAGACGAACACGGCCGGGATGTTGAGGCGCAAAGCGGCCATCAGCATGCCGGGGGTGATCTTGTCGCAATTGGAAATGCAGACCATCGCATCGGCGCAATGAGCATTGACCATATATTCGACCGAGTCGGCGATGAGTTCGCGCGACGGCAGCGAATAGAGCATGCCGTCATGGCCCATGGCGATGCCGTCATCGACCGCGATGGTGTTGAATTCCTTGGCGACGCCGCCTGCGCTTTCGATTTCGCGCGCGACGAGCTGGCCGAGATCCTTGAGGTGAACGTGGCCCGGCACGAACTGCGTGAACGAGTTCACCACAGCAATAATCGGCTTGCCGAAATCCTCATCCTTCATGCCGGTGGCGCGCCATAGGCCGCGCGCACCCGCCATATTGCGGCCGTGGGTGGTTGTTCGCGAACGATAAGGAGGCATTTTCTGACCTTTTAGGAATTAAACCGGAGCGATTTCATCCGAACCGCCCCATCCATTGATAGTAACCCGTTTCCTGTCACAAAACCGTATCACGCTTTTGCTGGAAACATTCTAACTTCATTGCCGATATGACAGAACCCCTTGCGACAGGCAAAGCGCAAATTGCCCCATATTGCCAGCGGCGGGGCCGTTTGCAGGTTTGCAGACAACGAGAAGGGTTCCGGCGTGCGACAGCTTTCGCAGGCACAGGCAACCTCAATCTAGCAGATTATTGTTATAATGCAAAAGAATTAAGGCTTAAAACGTAACGAAATTGCTTGAGCTCAGTTTGAGGCCGTTGCCATGGCGGCATCGAGCAAGGCGTTCGCCGTCTTCATACGCTGTTCCGCATCGGCACGAAACTCCGGCGGCAGGCGGTCTGGATGGTTGTTGGCAGCAAAGCTCCGTCGCAGGCGCTGTAGTTCAATGCGTTTCAGTCCGGAGTGAAGATCGAGCTCGCGCCTTATGGCGTCGGGCGACTGAATTTGCATGCGTGATGCGATTTCACGCCGCTCGGTCTCAAGCTGCGTTTCAGGCCGTTCACTCTCCGCACTTTTTTCCTCAAGATCAAAGAGGGGCGCAAGATCGACTTCCGGGCGCGATGGCGCGACACTATCGCCAAACCCTGCGGAGAAGACTGCCGATGCGAGATTGATCTGTGGCCGGATAACGGTTTCTTCCTGACCGGAGCTTGCTTCGGCTTCTTTCAGGACAGTTGCAAAATCCGGGAACGCCTGCCGCATAGGTCTCAGCGCACCGCAGCGACTGAAAGGGCCGTGGCCAATGTGCGGGTAAGTATTGTGGGCGGGATCGGCTTCTGGAAAACCGGCACTTCGGGATAACGCGCCGCCAGCTCAGCTGGCAGTCCGCCGCCGGTATGGATGACGACGAATCTGTTGCGGCTTTTCAGCCAGTCAAGAATGGGCTCGATATTGCCGTCGGCCAGATTCACGTCGAGGATGGCGGCGTCGACTTCGTTTCGGCTGATGAGATCCATGGCCTGCCGGACAGTGCCGACCGGACCGATAACCGTCCCGTTCGCATCTTCCACAGTCGCGGCAACGTCGAGAGCGACGAAAATCTCGTCCTCCACAACCAGTATGCGCCGCTGTTCAAGATCGTTCATCACTGTCTTTCGCCTCTACGGGAGCCCACGTTGCGAGGCCCGCGCTTCCATTCAGAAAATGCGCGAGCACTAAGGGTGGTTCCCTTCGCTGCATGATAATTCACTTATGGTGAATCAAATCTTTACCGCGGGAAGAGGTCCCGAAGACAATCAGCCAACGCTTGACATGACAGTTGCAAATTCGTCAGGCCGTGGCGAAACGAGTGATTTTCGAGCACCGGAGCGGAGCGTACATTGAAGTACGTGAGCACCGGCGCGCAGGAAAGTGCTCGTTGCAGCCCGGCATCACGAAGAATGCAGCTGTCGTATCAGAATGCTGTGAAAGTCAGCGTCGTCAGAGAGCGCACGATATTGGGAATGTTGAGCACGTTCTCGTTGATGAATTTGCCGATATCATCGCCCTCGGCGATATAGATTTTCGCCAGCAGGTCGAATTCGCCGCTGGTCGAGTAAAGCTCGGACACGATCTCGCGCTGAAAGAGAGTGTCGGCAACCTCATAGGTTTTGCCGGGAGCGCACTGCAGTTGCAGAAAAACGGGCTTCATATCTCTACCTTTCGCATCGGATGGCGGCGTTCGAGGTTTCAAACACGGTCGGGCCAGCGAAATCAAGAGCCATTGCTGAATGAAGGCTGCTCACCCGCCGCAAATCCTGTTCGAAACCGACCGACCGCATGACCAAAAGCTGTGGTCAAAAGAAGCGATGGGTCACAATTGCTCTGGTAATATATCAATTTCAGGTGATGATCGGCTTTGCGTCCCAAATCGCTGTTATAGTCGCGCGCGCCGCGTCGAGGAACAATTCTCACCATACACCGATGCATTTGCGAGGAGTATCCGAAGGTCTCATGAAATTTATGTCTGTTCTGTCCCCGGCTTTTGCCGTCGCTTGCCTTGTTGCTCTGGTTTCGATGGCCTTGCCAGCTTCCGCAATGAATGCTTCCGAAAAAGCGCAACTCGAAAAGCTCGATCCAGATACCCGTCTGGAGCAGCGTTGCGATGTGGAAGCCATGGAGCGGATAACCCGCGAACAGAATAAATTCTCGGTCGACAAGGTGCTGGCCTACGCTTTTTCCGATCCGGTGACGCAGAAGAATTCTATCGACGCAGAGGGTGCCGCATTCCGTAGCCGCGAGCGCTGGTACAAGCTCGCCTTCACCTGCAAGACCGATGACGAGCACATCAATATCACGTCGTTCAAATATGATATTGGCGATGAAGTCCCCGAAGATCAGTGGGATAAGCATTATCTGGTGCCGTGATCAGGCTCGACTTCCTTTTACTCTAGCCGATTTTCATTCGAATGGCTGATCCCGCCTGTTTTGGGGCGGGCAGGCGTGCGCTTGGCCAGTATTCCGAATTTCTTGGGCCCGAACTTATGGGATTGCCTGCCTGCGCGATGTGTGGTCTCACTGTATTAATTATTGCTAAACTTATAATAATAATCGGTTTTCTGGATATGACGCTTAATCTCACCGTTGCATTCATCGTTGTCGGCTTGCTGCTTCACTATTTCAAATGCCGCAAGCTTGGCCTTGTTTCTATTGCCATCGGCATTGTTCTTTACGGTGCGATCGCATCGGCAATTCTGCCTGATTTTCTGATGAACCGCTTGCAGTCGCCCTATTCATCGACGCTACAATCGCCAATCGAAGACAACACCGCCTTTATCATTTTCGGCATGGGGACGCAGACAGTCACCGAGCGTGGTAAGAAAGTGGTTGAGCCGGTCGCTTTGTCCTATGGGCCGATCCTTGCCGCTGCGAGTATGAACCATCAGTGTGTCGCGAGTGCCTTGAAGTGCACCTTCATCGTGAGCGGTGCGGATGTGGCCGGAACAGGCGTTTCAGAAGCCAAGTCGATTGCCGGGCAGTTGGTGAAGGCTGGGATCGATCCCGCTTCTATCCTGCTGGATGAGAAGAGCCGAAACACCTGGCAGAATGCCAAAAGCACGGCCACTATTCTGCGCGCGATCAAGCCTGCGAAAATTGTGCTGTTGCAGAATGCGCCTATCATCAAGCGTGACCTCCTGTATCTGGCGCATTTCGGCGTGACGCCTGAGCCGGTCGCAGCCGGCTATCTAACAACCAATCTGCTGTCCGGCGGCCTCTATTTTCTGGTGACCGATATGGCGCTGCATGAAGCCCTCGGCATCTGGCGCTACGACTTTTACAACTACATGGGCTGGAACGAGCCGAAACAGCTGCCCCTTGTATTGAACGCAGCTTCGGCGATGATTCCCGCGCCCGCCCGGTGAGTTAATGATGCTACGTCCGGCGTGTTTCGATAGGGTGTCGGAAAAAATATCCCCGAAATATCCTCAAAAGGGAGTAGATTTTTCGAAGCCGTTTTAAATTTCGGTGAGGTTGTGGCATCCTGTCGTCAAAGACCTCTGATACTGTCCTGACCAATGGATACTCGAGGGATAACCCGTGGGGGGACCCAAAGGAAACAATGGAGGCGGTCGTGAAATTATCGAAACTTTCACTCACTTTGGCGGCATTGGTGGCAGCGGCATCGCTGGCCGGAACCGTTCAGGCAAGCCATGCGGATCAGACGCTTCTGAATGTGTCCTACGATCCGACGCGTGAACTGTACAAGGATTACAATGCGGCCTTTGCGGCGCATTGGAAGAAGGAAACCGGCGAAACCGTCACCATCCGCGCATCGCATGGCGGTTCCGGCGCACAGGCCCGCTCGGTGATCGACGGCATCAAGGCTGATGTGGTGACGCTGGCGCTCGAAAGCGATATCGACGCCATTGCGGATCGCACGGGCAAGATCGACAAGGAATGGCGCAAGCGCCTGCCAAACAATTCATCACCTTATACGTCGACCATCGTTTTTCTGGTGCGCAAGGGTAACCCCAAGGCCATCAAGGATTGGGGCGATCTGGTGAAGGACGGTGTGGAAGTCATCACGCCGAACCCGAAGACCTCCGGCGGTGCACGCTGGAACTACCTTGCCGCTTGGGCCTGGGCCTATAAGCAGTATGGCGGCGACGAACAGAAGATCAAGGATTACATCGCTGACCTGTTCCGCCATGTGCCGGTGCTCGATACCGGTGCGCGTGGTGCGACGACCAGCTTCGTGCAGCGCCAGCTTGGCGATGTACTGCTGGCCTGGGAAAATGAAGCCTATCTCTCGGTTGCCGAATTTGGTGAAGACGCTTTCGATATCGTCGTGCCGCCGCAATCGATTCTGGCTGAACCACCGGTCGCGGTCGTTGACAAGAACGCCGAGGAAAACGGCACCACCAAGCTGGCGCAGGCCTATCTCGAGTATCTCTATTCGCCGGAAGGTCAGGCCATTGCAGCCAAGCATTTCTACCGCCCGTCGAAGCCAGATCTGATCCCGGCTGATCAGCAGCGCAAACTTCCCGACTTGACGCTGGTGACCATCGATGATCCGATTTTCGGCGGTTGGGCCAAGGCGCAGCCTTATCATTTCGGTGACGGGGGCACGTTCGACCAGATCTACAAGCCTGGCAAATAAGAGGCAGCCATTTCGGGGAGCCGCGGCAGACGCGGCTTTCCGTTTAATGTGCAGATAAAGCACAGTCAGCCCGCATGAACCGGAGCTGATATTTGCAGCCACTGAAAAAGGGAACAAAACAAAAGCATGTCTTCGCTCCCTGCACGGGCCAGAGCAGGGTTTCACTTTCGCAAGCCGAGCGTCATTCCAGGTTTCGGACTGACGTTCGGTTTCAGTGTTGCCTATCTCACCCTTCTCATTCTCATCCCGCTGGCAGCTCTCGTGCTGCGCTCCACGGATGTCGGTTTCGCCGGTTTCTGGCGGCTCATCACCGACGACCGCACGCTGAAGGCGCTCGAAACCAGCTTCGGAACGGCGTTTATCGCCGCTCTGGTCAATGTCGTGTTCGGCGTCATTCTGGCTTGGGTGCTGACCCGTTATCGCTTCCCCGGCCGTCGCTTTGTGGATGCCATCGTTGATATTCCCTTCGCATTGCCGACGGCGGTTGCCGGTATTGCGCTGGCCGCCATCTATGCGCCGAACGGCTGGATTGGCAGCCTGTTTGCGCCTTTCGGCATTCGCATCGCGTTTACACGCCTCGGCATCGTTATCGCGCTGATCTTCATTGGCCTGCCATTCGTGGTGCGCACCGTGCAGCCGATCATGGAAGAAATCAGCCGTGAGGTTGAAGAGGCTGCGGCGACGCTTGGCGCTTCGCGCTTCCAGACCATCTGGCGCGTGCTCCTGCCAAGCCTTCAGCCCGCCATTCTGACCGGCTTCGCGCTCGCCTTTGCGCGCGGCGTTGGTGAATATGGCTCGGTCATCTTCATCGCGGGCAATACGCCCTATGTGTCCGAAATTGCGCCGCTGCTGATCGTGGTCAAGCTGGAGGAGTTTGACTACGCCGGTGCGACGGCGCTTGCCACCATCATGCTGGTGCTGTCCTTCGCGATGCTCTTGCTCATCAATCTCATTCAGGCGCGATCAAGAAAGAAATACGGCTATGGCGAATGAAACAAAACGCACTAGTCGCACTGGCCGCGCCAGCCGTAGTGCTGTGACGGAAAGCCTGCCGACGCGCATCATCCTGATTGGGCTTGCGCTGGCGTTTCTGGCTCTCTTCCTGATCCTGCCGGTGGTTGCAGTCTTTGTGGAAGCTTTCCGCAAAGGTCCCACGGCCTATGTCGAGGCCTTGCTGGAGCCGGACGCCTGGTCGGCAATCAGGCTCACTTTGACTGTCGCGGCAATTGCCGTGCCGCTCAATCTGGTTTTCGGCGTTGCCGCGGCATGGGCAATTGCCAAGTTCGAGTTCAAGGGCAAGGCGCTCTTGACCACACTGATCGACCTGCCGTTTTCGGTGTCGCCGGTGATTTCCGGTCTGGTCTTCGTGCTGCTGTTCTCCAGCCACAGCCTGCTCGGGCCGTGGCTGGAGCAACATGGTATCCAGATACTCTTCGCAGTGCCCGGCATTGTGCTGGCGACGGTTTTCGTGACGTTTCCGTTTGTGGCGCGTGAACTGATCCCGCTGATGCAGGAGCAGGGAACCGGTGATGAAGAAGCGGCGATTTCGCTTGGCGCCAATGGCTGGCAGGCATTTCGCTATGTCACGCTGCCGAATATCAAATGGGGCCTGCTCTATGGCGTTCTGCTCTGTAATGCGCGCGCCATGGGCGAGTTCGGCGCCGTATCCGTGGTATCGGGTCGCATTCGCGGTCTCACCAATACGATGCCTTTGCATGTGGAAATTCTCTATAACGAGTATAACTTCGTCGCGGCATTCGCGGTGGCCTCGCTTCTGGCCCTGCTGGCGCTTCTGACGCTGGTGATCAAGACAATTCTCGAACTGCGCTACAGTGATGAGCTGGCGGGCAGCAACGGGCACTGAAAACAATCTGGGATGCTGATCCCGTGCGCTTGAACGCGCTTGAAAGAACGATGGCCGCGAAGCGGCAGGGGAAAGGATTGGGAATGGAAGTTCGTGTTGCCGATGTGCGTAAAGAGTTCGCCCGTTTTCCGGCTTTGCATAATGTATCGCTGGATATCCGTTCTGGCGAACTGATCGCGCTGCTCGGCCCTTCCGGTTCGGGCAAGACGACGCTGTTGCGTTTGATCGCCGGACTGGAAACACCGACCGAAGGTACGATTTTCTTCGGTGAGGAAGACGCCTCGCAGAAGAGCGTGCAGGAGCGCAATGTCGGATTTGTCTTCCAGCATTATGCGCTGTTCCGGCATATGACGGTTGCGGACAATATCGGTTTCGGCCTCAAGGTGCGTCCGGGTTCCACCCGTCCGGCCACCGGTGAAATCCGCCGTCGCGCACTGGAACTGCTTGATCTGGTGCAGTTGCAGGGGCTTGAAAAGCGCTATCCCGCCCAGCTTTCGGGTGGCCAGCGCCAGCGCGTCGCGCTTGCCCGCGCCATGGCCATCGAGCCGAAAGTCCTACTGCTTGATGAGCCTTTCGGCGCGCTTGACGCCTTGGTGCGCAAGGAATTGCGCCGCTGGCTGCGCGAGATTCACGACAAGACCGGCCACACCACTGTTTTCGTCACGCATGATCAGGATGAAGCGCTGGAACTGGCCGACCGCGTTGTGGTGATGAGCCAGGGACGCATTGAACAGGTCGGCACGCCGGATGAGGTCTATGACGATCCGAACTCGCCTTTCGTCTATGGGTTTATCGGCGAGTCCAGCACGCTTCCGGTCCGCGTCGAGAATGGCGCAGTCTGGCTGACGGACCGCAATATCGGCCTCACCGCCGAGGGCGCTGCAAGCGGCGAAGCGCAGCTCTATTTCCGCCCGCATGATGTCGAACTGCTCGACGGTTGTGGCGGCTGCATCGCTGGCACGGTGGTGGCAAGCCGCCGTTCCGGCGGCAAGCGGCGCGTGGAGCTTGAAGTGGGTGGTGCGCGGGAGCGCATCGAGATCGAAATTCCGGCGGAACACCCGGCTGCGGAGAAAAGCCGCATCGCGTTTCGTCCGCGCTACTGGAAGTTGTTTCCGGCAGGTGGCCCCGAAAAGGCTTCGGCGGGAACTTCGGCTAAAACTGACGCCTGAATCGCGGTTTTCGATCCGATAAACAGACAAAAGGCGGCTGTCGCACGGTGATTCTCGCGCGACAGCCGCTTTTTTTGTCCTGTCGGGCGTGAATGCGGGCGGAGGTGTAAATTTCCTGCTTGCTTACTCAGAGTGGTATTATTTTATATTTCAATATGTTAGGATTGTAAAAGGCCACGATTTTCATAACGCAACATTACTGTTCGGAAAGAATTGTGCGTTGCGATTTAAACGGTTTGAATATCAGCACAATGCGCCGTCGCATTTTGGCCAAAAGCGGGCGACATGCAGGGAACCGATCAAGGATACTGTCGTTTCCCTAGACTGAATCGAATTTAGTATCCACCGCCGCAGATTACTCATTTCCTTCGGAAAGGCTGTTAAGGCAGATGCCGGAATTGTCTTCTTCGCACTCCAATTCAACCTCAACCGAGAATACATCGTCAAAACCACCCAAAGCGAATAGTCCGATGGAGCCGAAATCCACCGGGCAGGGCGGTTTTGATCAGATTCCGCCGGAACAGCCATCGCCGATACGCGCTCTCTACAAGACAGAAGATGAGCTGCGTGTTCTGGCAAGCACCGTCGCCCGCGGGGAGAACATCCCGCTGCCGGGCTATCTGGCGTTTCCGTTCGATCAGCGTCTGTCCGAAAACGGCAAGCTGATCCTGCACGCCTATCGCGCGTCTGACGCTGCGTCGCGTGCGGGTGAGACCATCACGCCTGCCGCGCAATGGCTGCTCGATAATCATTATCAGATCGACAAGAATGTTCAGCAGGCCCGCCGCGATCTGCCGCGCCGCTTCATTCGCCAGTTGCCGCCCTATAAGGCGGTTGAAGGCATGCCGCGCATTTTCGCGCTCGCCTGGCTTTATGTCGCTCATACGGACAGCAATTTTTCGCTGAAGACCCTGACGGCCATCGTTCAGGGCTTTCAGGAGGTCGAGCCGCTCAAGATCGGTGAATTGTGGGCGCTGCCTTCCGCCGTTCGCTATTTCCTGATCGAGAATGCGCGCCGTCTGGCGCTGCGTGTTGACCGCGCCCGCGACATGCGCAATCTCGCCAACACGGCTGCCGACCGCATCGTCGTTGCCGACGGTGCGGAGCTCGATTCCGTTCTGGCGCAATATGCGCAGGCCGCGCGCGACAGCACTTTTGCCACGCATCTTCTCTATCGTCTGCGTTCTGCATCCACCGACACCACGGCTGCTGCAAGCTGGCTGGAGCGGATTCTGGAGCAGGAAGGCAGCAATCCGGAAGACGCCATCGTCGAGGAACATGCGCGCCAGTCCACCGGCGGCGTGACGATGGGCAACGTCATCCGAAGTCTGAAATCCATCGACGACGTTGATTGGGAAACCTGGTTCGAAACCGTCAACGAGGTCGATGCGATTCTGCGCGATCACAGCGATTTCGAACTTCTCGATTTCCGCTCGCGCAACGCCTATCGCGTGACGATTGAAAAGCTCGCCCGCTATTCGGATATGAGCGAAATCGACATCACCTGGGCAGCGCTCAAGCTTGCCGAGGAAGGACAGCGCGCCGAGCAGGCAGGCCATCCGCAAGCCGAAGGCAAGGGCTCCATCGCCTATTATCTGTCCGGCGACGGTCGCAGTGAGCTGGAGAAAGTCTGCGGTTACAAGGCGCCGTTTGGCGTCAAGGCCTTGCGCTTTTATCGCGGACTTGGACTTCTCGGGCTGTTCATCCCGACGGCGATCTTCACGATCCTCATTCTGCTTCTCGTCAATTACTGCATGAGCCGCGCCGGTCTTTCGACCGATCTGCGCACGCTGTTCACGTTGCTGGCGATTTTCCCGGCAATGGATGCGTCCTATTCGCTGTTCAATGCGCTGGTGCCGTGGTTTGTGCAGCCGACGCGTCTGATCGGTTTCGAATACAAGGAAGGTCTGCCTGAAGAGGCGCGCACGCTTGTTGCTGTGCCGACCTTCATCACCTCGCGA
>Ga0153948_1001948_pt1 | contig 10112 bp, 9 predicted proteins | sample TSNJ032MetaG_FD_104696 | JGI IMG/M metagenome (GOLD analysis project Ga0153948, IMG submission 104696) | Attine ant fungus gardens microbial communities from New Jersey, USA - TSNJ032 MetaG | ecosystem: Host-associated > Fungi > Mycelium > Unclassified | place: USA: New Jersey, Wharton State...
CGAGGGCGCTGCGCGCTTCGGCAAGGTCGCCGCCATCCCTGCCGATCTCCCGGTCGGCAAAGTCAATGCCGGTGGCGATCACCGTCAGCGGCGCTTTCATTTCATGGCTCATGTCCTGTAAAAATTCGGTTTTCGTTTTATTAAGGCCGTCCAGCATGGCGTTGTGCTCGGCAAGGCGCTCATTGGCGCAGAGTAGCTCCGCCGTGCGCTCCGCTACCTTTTCCTCAAGCGCCTCGTTCGTCCGTTCCACGGCGGTAATAGCCCGCGCGTAACGGTCGGACAGCAAAACGATATGGGCGACGACAAACACGGTGCTGGATATAATAGCCGTGTGCGGCCACATATCCCGCAGGAACAGCGTTAAAAAGGGATTAACGGCGTAAAGTATCAAAGTCGCAAAGTACAGTATATGCAGTTTATTCCCGCGCAGGTTGGCGGAGCGGGCCACCAAAAAAATACCATAACCGACACTGATTATAGTAATCAGCAAAATCAAAAGATTCACCAACTGAATGGAGTTCGCGCCGTAAGCGGCAAGGGCTGCGGCTAATGCGGAAAACAAGAGCAGCGCGGCATTCAGATACGGAAGCCGCCTTTTATGCTCTGGCTCCGCAAAAACCTCGAAGATAAAGCTGATGTAACCCACGACCTGCAAGCCTGTTGCCACATAGCGGATGCAGGCAAGTACGTTGTAATCAAGACCCCTGACCAGTTCCATGAGCGTCAGGCTGCCATCCATCATTAAAAAGCGCGCGCTCGACCCTATACAGTACAGTGCGAAATACAGCAGAGCTTTTTCCCCGCGCCGGAACAGGTACAGCGTCAGCGCATAAATGGCCATCATCATCATACCACCCGACGCGAAGCCGGTGATCGCCCATATGACCGCCGGGTTTCCGCCTGCGCCTCCGAGTCGAAGCGTCAGAAAATAAAAGAGAAAACCGAGGTAGGCGAGAACGAGTATCGAATACAGCGCGGCCTGCGCGCGGCGTCTCATACCTTCACCCCGCTTCCCGGAATATATTTGAAACCCCTGCCGGTCAGGTATTCGTGATTGGCCGCCTGTATTTCGGCGTTGTCCTCAATGTGCAGAATTTTATTCATGCGCGGGTTCCTCCTTTTTGGGGCGGCGGTTGTTCTTTCGCATATCCTCCGGCTTGGGCGCGTCTTTTGGCAGTAGCCACATATTGCCTACGCGGATAACACCGGGGATGCGACCGGCCACCACCTGATAGGTCACGGCCCGCGTGGACACGCTCCACTTTTCCGATGCTTCTTTTATTGTTATGTAGTCCATGTAATCACACTCCAGAAATGTTGTATCCTGTCGATATATTATGCTTCATGTAGATGAAGTTTTCAAGATTGATGTTATACAGATACAGCTTGTCCCGGATAGTATGCCGGATGCGGGAAGCGGAGCCTATAACTCCGCTTCCCGTTTCTTCGTGGGGGGAACTACATTCCGTTCGTCCGCGCTCATAGCCCGCTCCGCGTTGTACCTGATGACCTCCACGTCGCGGACTTCATCCCGTAGCCGGTAGAAGTCTTGGTACAGCGCGTCCCTCTCGGCGGTCAGCCTCGCGCGGTCAGCCTTCCACGATTTGAGCGGCAGGGTATGACCGTTCAGGTGATCGTCCAGATATTTCTTCGCGGCCATGCGGCCATGCCCGCCGCCATTGTCGTGAAGGTTTGTTCTGTTGTCATGTTGTTGTTCAAATAATCATCCTTTTTTTCGTGAATGCAAAAGAGCGTCACGTTTTGTGATGCCCCGGCCAAACAAAAAACCGCCGATGCTATCCATCGGCGGCATTGTGCCCATCGTAAAGTCGTATGAGAAGATTTCCCTTCCTCGGACATGGCAAGCTGTGAATACATGTTGGATAGCTTTTGAAACCTCTCGCAGTCATCCAGCGACATCTTCTGAACAAAGTACCGATCTTCGTCCTCGATTTTTTTGACAAGCTCTGCCTGCTCCACACACTTGCGGTTTTTCCGCTCCCACGGAATGACCTTGCCAAAATACATTTCTCTTAACATAAAACTCCGTCCACCCCGTACTTTCTCGGTTGTTCTTCCACAACATCTTGAAAGTTGGGGCGGTCATGTGATAAACTTATCTTGGATCATTGTAAAAGAGGAGAGCCAATAATGATAAAGAAATACGGAAAATATTTGCTTACATTTATATTGTGTCTAGTAATAATACGTGGAATGACATCAGAGCTTGAGGCTGCGTATAAACATCCGTCAGCGTTATGGCAACATTTTGACAAGTGGAGCGCTGCTTTAGAAAGTAATGATTATGACGCGATTTTAGAGCTTGCTTCGAAAATCGAAGCCTTGTACAGCGGGGAGGCACTTAACACAACTAATTGTGAAATGCTCTCCAACGTTTGCGGCTTTGCCGCCAGAGCAAGTGAAGTAAAGGGAAAGCTTGAGCATGCTGTAGAATGGCTGAACAAACAGTTGATTTACGATAACTATCTTAATGAAAACGGATATGATTATTATGACCGAATAATTATGACTGAGGGCCTAATTCGTCAATTAGATGTTGGCGTAGAAATATATACGGCGGCGAATGAGCCGGCCGACGTGCCTTACTATGGTGTGCTGGGCGAACCAAAGATCGGGGTGCTGCATGGAAGCACCGGCAATTCTATCACCGACATGTCAGCAACTTTAATCTACGTAGAATTTGAACCGGCATCTCGACAGAACATGGAATATTGGCTTACCTATTATTCCAAAAATAAAAATATGCTGCAAAGCGGCGAGATCGTTGAGTTAGCCTGGAATTTTCCGAAGGAAGGGAATCAGCTTAGGGATATTATTAGCGGTGAAAATGACGAATATATCATCTCAAGCATAAAAGCTTTGTCTGTAATAAACAATACCGTACTCCTGCGTATAGGAGGTGAGATGAATGTGTGGACAGTTATGCCTGACGAAGAACTCTACATTAATGCTTTTCGAAAAATTGCAAATTACGCCAGAGATTATGCGGACAATATTGCCATTGTATTTTCACCTAATGACATTTCCTATTGGGGTAAGAGCTATTTAGATTATTATCCCGGCGATGAATATTTAGACTGGATAGGAGTATCCACATATTATACAGGTAAAGAAGCCACGGGAGATTACTCGACTGATGCTTTCTATTCCTTAGGGGAATATTCAAATAATCCTCTTGTACGGATTAGATTGCTGACAGAGACATTCCACAATAAACCAATCATTATCAGCGAGTGCGGTTTTGCCTATAATTCAAGCGTCAGAGGCGATCAAACAAAGGACGCCGCTGACAGAATGAAAAAATTCTATTCTTATATAGCCATGAAGTACCCGCAAGTTAAAGCAATATTAAATTTTGACGCAAACACTAAAGAAGCGGATAACTCTTATCAGCTATCGGGTAACCAGACTATGCTTTCGGAATATAAGATCTTAGTAGGCGGCGAAACATTTCTCTCAAGCCCGAAGCATACTGCTAAAGGATATACCCGCCTTGCTACACTAAACGAAAAAACAGAAACATTGAAGCTTTACACCTACGCAGTATTTCCAAGTCTGGAATCTACTGCCTGCAGTTATTACGTGGATGATTTTCTGGTTAAAACTACGAATGCGGTCCCATTTTTATGTGAAATTTCTGTTGTCGATCTCTCTGTCGGCTTGCATGTGGTAAGGTCGGAGATTACTTGCGGCAGGATATCCAAATCGGTCATAAGACAGTTTTATGTACTTGAGGATGGAACTGTAAAAGGCGTTGAAGCGTAAAAGATATAGGTCTGATCACCAGCAAAAAAAGGAGCAGGGAACCGGTCTGTATGACCGGCTCCCTGCTCCTTTGCCGTTAATAGCTGTTTCGGTTTACCACTTTCCAGCTTCACCTGAGAGCTTGAAGGTTTTGGTGTAATTCTTATCATCGCTGTCCGTATAATGAAGAGTATACGTACCTGCGCCGGTAAAGTCGAAAATCGCCCTCCATCTGCCGTCACTTTTGTTAACAAGCCTTGGCCCTAAGGTGCAATTTAACTGGCCGTTGTTAGGATCCACAAAGTATACATTTTCCAAGGTTTCATCAGTGTAGAATACTATATCTATCTGATCGCCCAGGTGCCAGCCGGTTGTACCGCCATCAACTTCAAAATCGTAAATAATCTCATCTTTATCGTCGCCTACGGTATAGCTTTTGCTTACATAATTATCCTCATCATTATCGTAATCATAATAAGCGTAAATGTAATATTTACCCTCAAGATCCGATGTCTTTACAGAGAATTCCCATTTCAGCTTGGTGCTGGAGTAGTATTCGGCGCCGTCCAAATCAATATAGTCTTCTATATTTCTACCGGTGGAGTTGCGCAGCTCTACTCTGTTTATATCATCGTAGGTGATAACGGTGATAATTTTGTTTTTACCGGACGTCTTCGATTCAATGCTGATATTTGAGGAAGTCGTCTTATTACCGGAGCCTCCATAGGTAACGGAAACAGTTTTAGACACGCTGTTGCTAAAGTCTGAGGAGGTACCGGCGTAGGCGGTGTATTTTATGGTGCGGGCAGCGCTTGAAGAAACCGTAAACTTAAATATCCTCTGGCTTCCAGAGGTAGAGAAGCTGGTTTCAACTACTTCCTTGTCGTTGTAGCCGTCGACCAGCTTGACTCTGCTGACGGATTCATTGGTGTAAACGGTAATGGTAACGTCCTTGTTTGTAGCTATGCTCGTCTTGCTTGCCTCAATGCTGCTTATGGACAGGTTGCCAGAAACCGTAATGGTAAAGCTTTTGCTGTTTTTGTCACTGAACATGGCTCCGTCGCTGCTGCCATATACATATAAAGATTGAGTGCCGGTGGTAGTAGGCTTATAGGTCACCGTAAACATCCTGTTTGCCCCCACGTCTGTATATTGAGTACCGGTAGCCAAATTATTGTGGTTTGAGTCAAACAAACGCACACTGGCGGTAGAGCTGTTGGTTGTTACGTTTACTGTGACGTTCTCATCTACAGATACATTTGTGGTGCTGGGAAGGACCGATATGATTTCCGGGTCGGTTACTGTGGTAATGGTAACTGTGTATGTATTGGGGTTCCAATCCACGGTAGCGCCTATGGTGTCCGCCAGCATGCTGATAGGCATAACCGTACGTCCTCCTATAGATTGCGAGGGTGTGTCATATGTATAAGTCTGCTGAACACCGTTAATAATAATGGTAATAACTGAGGAGCCTAATACGTGAACCATAGTACGATTTCCTTTGGTAAAATACATAGTTCGCGAGGCGTCGTTCCAGGTATAAGTCATACCAAGATATGTAGCTGTTTCGGACAGAGGAACCATTGTACGGTTATTGACTATTTGTGGCGCAACCTCTCTATAGCTTAGGTATTGACCGTTTAAAATAACGCTGACATTGGTAGCTGCCGATATGGGCACTAAGTTTGCCGCAATTAAAACAAGCGCCAATATAAATGGTGCAAGCCGTTTACTGAATTTCATTTACTTGTCCTCCTTTTTTATTTAGATATTAAACGATTACATTATAACAAAAACAAAGTCACATTACATCAAAAGAAATAAATTTTAATATATTTGTAAAATAAATGTAAAAAATTGGTGTCCTGGGTATCAAATCATTGTTCAGATTGTATGCTTATATCATGACCGTCCTTCATGTTCAGCGCTAGTTCAGCCGCCCCTCCCGCGTCCAACAGTCCGTGGGCGTAATGTATACCGTTTAGCGTGCTTCCATATTCGCCGCTTGCTGTTTCGCAAATTACTTGCTTGACCTGGGCTCCGGTGAGCTGGGGATTCAAGCCAAACAACATGGCGGCCGTACCGGTCACATGGGGGCAGGACATGGAGGTCCCGCTTCTGAAATCGTAGCTGCTTCCGCCATTTTCTTCTATTGTGCTGTAGATTTCGACACCGGGGGCAAGTACATCCACCCTGCCGCCTGTCTGGCTGAAGGCCGATAAGCTGTATTTTCCCTCGTAATCGCTTTGAATAGACCCCACTACGATTACCCTGTCCTTAACTGCCGGGTTGGTTATGCCTGATAAAAAATCATATTCCGCGCTTACGCTGCCATATTCCTTTCCGTTGGGGTCCTCATTATATCCATATGGGGAATTGCCGTCAGCCGTATATTTAAATTTATCCGCATTTTGATTTCCGGCTGTCTTGCATAAAACAAAATCATAACCTTCATTTAACAGACGCTCCAGAAAATTTCCCAGCTCTCTGTTAAGCTCGTTAAGCTCGTTAATCGCGTTTTCATTTCCACGGGAAGCGGCAAAGGAAAGGAGCTTGTCCCCCATGCTGATATTTATCGCGCGGCAGTTTTTTTCCGTAATTAGATAAGTCAGAGTGTATTCGGCAGCCATCAGGGTAGTGTAATCCCCATATAGTCCGGAAGAGATCCCATAGTTGGATACGCCGAACAGCATGTTTTTAGGGGAAACTCCAGCTATTCCCTTACCGTTATTGAAAATTGCCGCGGCGATTCCCGATATATGGGTGCCATGGTCGTAGGATATGGCGTTAGGGTCGTAGTCATTCATCAGTGGAGGGCTTGCAAATTGAAGATCCTCATGGTCGGTGTAAAATTGAAGGTCGTATATGCCGATATTCACGATTTCCATTTTATTTGTGTATTCCCAAGCCTTTGGAGCGTTGATGGCTTTGATTCCCCAGTTGCTGCCGCCTGAGACGGAGGCCCATTGCCCAAGCCATTCCGAGTCGTTTGTTACATCGTCAGAGCTGTCGGGCTCAAGCCTGAATGCCAGATTAAAGCCGGCGTATTCGACGGCCTCATCCTGTGCGGTTTTTTCAATGAGATACTTTAAGTCATCATATTTATATGTATTTTGAAATTGTATTTGAAATTGGTTGGAAGCCTCAAGCCAGCCTGTAACTGTTCCCCCATACTTATCAGCCAGAGCTTGTATATCTTCTTTTGAGGCTTCACGGCCTGCCCGCAAAAGAATTTCGTTATTTACATAACGTATGCCGTTTTCAGGGTTGGTTACAATGTTGTCTGCATTTGGAATCAAAAAGTACAGGTTCTCGCTCATTTCGCTTCGGCCGGATGAAGCGGCGGTTGAGCTGCTTGCGGTGGGAAAGCTGTAATCGCGTATGCCCCAAAACCATAGGTTGGCCGCCAGAATCAAAAGGATCAGCAGAACGGCGGGAACGGCTCTCTCATATTTTCGAGCCGAAAGCTCAACAGGTAACGCGAGGGCTGGGCTTTGCCCGGCTTTTGCACTGTTTCGCGGCCTAAGCATATTCATCAACCTCCTTCAAAACAGGCATTGCCGGGATACCTCCAGATTTCCCTACGCATATGGCGGCGACGGTGTTGGCAAAGCGCAGGCAGGCATGAGCCTGCTCCTTGTCAAGCTCCCAAGGGTTTATTCCCTTTTCCAGAGCGGAATATAAAAAGCCGCCCCAAAAAGCGTCGCCAGCTCCTGTTGTATCAACTACCTTGCATTTAAGGCCGGATTCTTGTATGGTCATGCTTTTTGTACACAGCAAGGCGCCTTTTGAACCCAAGGTTACCGCGACACATTTCAAGCCCTGCTTCAGCAGTGCTTTTGCCGCCGCCTCCGGGTCCTCCTCGCCTGTCAGAAGCTTCGTTTCCTCATCGCTTATCTTTATCAGGTCGACCAAGGGCAAAGGGCTTTTCATATGGAAAACAGCTGTTTCTTCGTCCTTCCAAAGAGGTTGGCGGTAGTTGGGGTCATAGGAAATAATGGCCCCGCCTTCCCTGGCGTATTTTAAAGCTTGAAATGTTGCGCTTCGGGCAGGCTCGTCAGTAAGCGACAGAGAACCGAAGTGGAATATTCTTGTATTTTTCAGAGCTTCAACAGGCAGCTCCTCCGCTGTAATACAGATATCCGCGCCAGGCTTTCTGGCAAAGGAAAAAGAACGCTCGCCCTTATCGGATATGGTTACAAAGGCCAGTGTTGTAAAGGCATTATCGTCTGTGTATAACCATGATGTATCGATTCCGTTTTCGGACAGGGTTTCTCTCAGGAAATCCCCATGCATATCCCGGCCTACCTTGCCTATAAAGGCTGTCTTTTTACCCAGCCTGCTTAAAGCGCATAAAGCATTGGCGACAGCGCCGCCGGCGTTCTGCTCAAAAAGTCTCATACCTGCCTTGGAGGTTCCGCACATAGTAAAATCAATTAAAACCTCTCCAAGGGTAACGACGTCGAATTTCAAAACAGCATCCTCCTCTCTTAAACTTCTTTTAGTTTAAACAGAGGAATGTAAAAAGTCAATCGTCGCAGTCCACAAGGCACTTATTGGTATCCACCTTTACCAGAATCAAATCGTCGCCTATCTGCTCTATGTCGTCCCAGCATATGTGATACTCATGCTCCCGGCCAAATACGCCGAACATCCGTCCCTCACCAGGTATTACGATTTTTTCAACCCTGCCTTCGTCCGGATCAATAATTACGTCTGAAACGTAGCCGAAGCGACAGCCATCCTTTATATTGATGACTTCCTTTTGCTTAAGGTCATAAATCCTTACCATTTAGTTCACCTGCTTTTTTAATTGGGCTGCTCATGCCGTAACGCCTCTATTAATAAATATATGAATAAGGCTTATTTTATTATACCGTTTGGGTTATTCTCCTCGTCAATGATACGACGGATCAGGCCGGCGACATCACAGATAAGCTGCTTGCAGCCGTTCTCATCCTGTTGGTCGCGTATCAGAGCTCCGCAATTAATGCTGTCATATTGGTCGGTAAATTCATTAAGAAGCTTCATTCTAAGACGCTTGGCGGTAGCCTCGTCAAAAAGCAAGCCAAAAGACATTATACCGGCAGTAAGCAGGCTGCACATCCCTCCGACGCCGAAGCCGCTATTAACCGCGGAACACATAGCTACGCATTGCTGGTCAATGTTCAGATTGTAATAACTTTCCAGGGCTTTAATAATACACTGTGAGCAATTACAGCCTTGCTCAAAATAATTCAAAGCTTCCTTTTCCATGTTGTCCCCCCTTTTTTTATCATATTAAAAGAAGACGCGTTTTGTGACAGGCCTTATATGTATAAACAGACGCTCGCAAGACCAATGACAGCCGGATTGAGGTTGATTTTGTTTGCATGTTCTTTCCATTGATGCTATACTTTTTTCTGTAAAACATAACACTTTGCATGTCATAGGAAATTGCGTTGATTCCAGCGTTTCGCCCAGAAGCGCGGCGAAACGCACAAGGAAGCAATTTCTATGACAAATAGCGGAAAACTACTCGCGCGCAGCGCGATTTGTTTCTTCACACAGATTTGCATTTCAAAGATAGAAAACCAAACGGCAGGTGTAACAATGGCAACTAAGAAAAAAAAGACCTCTCGGAAAAAAAGTACAAGCCGAAAGGTAAAGAGGATCAACACACAAAACAATATACTTTCTAATGAGATGTTTTGCATCGCGACTATAGCGGTGAGCGCGCTGGCGCTGCTAAGCCTCTTCGCGCGGGACAGCATGGGGGCGGCGGGGGAATATATGCGGCAGGTGCTGCTGGGGTTGTTTGGATCAGGCGGATATATATTGCCTATATTCCTGCTGATTTTCAGCGTGTATATGCTTTTCAATAAGACAACCATTGTAAAGCCCTCTAAAAGCTATGGGGCTGTTATTTTGTTCTTTTCCGCTATAACTATCACACACATAATCACCCTCGATCCAACAGTTAAATATGCCGACTTTATAGACTACATACTGGTAAATTACAAAAGGGGTTCTGTTACAAACGGAGGTTTTTTTGGAGCTCTTTTTGGCAATGTTATTTATAAGGTGCTGGGGAAACCGGGTTCCTTGATCTTACTTTTAGCCGCATCCCTTATTTGCCTTATGCTGGTGACAGGGCGCTCTGTCTTTGAAACCATAGCAGGATTTGCCGCGTGGATTAGAAGCTCATTTACCTATGAAGACGACGAGTATGAGAATTATGAGGAAGAAGAGCCGGAGTTTGAGCCGGTGATCAAGCCTGAACTGCCTAGCAAAAGACTTCCGGAAAAGCACGGCGCTAATAAAGGCAAGCCAAAGCTTTATGTAATAGATGAAGATGAAAAGGATAA
>Ga0153948_1001949_pt1 | contig 10106 bp, 18 predicted proteins | sample TSNJ032MetaG_FD_104696 | JGI IMG/M metagenome (GOLD analysis project Ga0153948, IMG submission 104696) | Attine ant fungus gardens microbial communities from New Jersey, USA - TSNJ032 MetaG | ecosystem: Host-associated > Fungi > Mycelium > Unclassified | place: USA: New Jersey, Wharton State...
AGACCATCCATCTCCTCTTTGATAGCCTCTGCCAAATCACCGCTGATCGTTACCAGATCAAAATTATTTACTACTGCAATTTCATTCTTTGCCATTGTGTGCCTCCTCCTGTTCTTCTTCATCGTCCTGAATGCCTTCTGCGGGTTCTCCGTCCTCAATCTCTTCCAACTCCTCAAAACCTTCTTCGTCCGTGCCAGCAGTGTATTCCTCCAGCGGCGTAGTGCCATACAGATCGCTTATTATTCGCTTCGCCTGCGAAGCCAGGCGTATGGCAGCAGCAGCTACTTCCAGCGCGGAATTGTAAAGCGTGCCGGCCGTTTGAATACAGCCGCTCTCTCCATTCGGAATCAGCCTCAGGTAAGTCTGCATATCACCATTTGCCATCTTCATACAAGCCTGCAGCTTGGCAAAATGCTCTGCTGCAATACCATATCCCTCATGGCGGTTCCGCACTGCTGCCGGCATATCTGCCATAATCTCATGGTGGTCAAAATCTACGCAGATTCCTACGTTACCCTTCAGGTCCCGATCTCTCTGAAGGGTAAACTCCATTTCCATCTGTTCGTAATCGCTCAATTGTATATCCTCCTAATTTTTAAGAGCCTTATTGGTCTCTTTTCTCTTTGCGATATCAAAAGTATCATAGACGCTGATGCATTCTGCCAATTCCTCAGACAAGGCCCCATTCTCTTCTACGTAGGCCTTCATAGTGGACTGCAGGGTTCTGGGGTTAACCGTTTCCTTGATAATATCCCCCAGGCCTTCTTCCCGGAGAACCTCAAAGAAATCAATCTCTGCTTCCTGAAGCTTCTCGTCCCCAATCTTCCCATAACAGGTCTTGGCCTGCAGGCTATACCGGAAGCCGTTTCTTGAGATGCTGGCACAGTCTGCGTCCACCATCATGGCGTAGAGCTCCTGTTTCACTGTCTCAAGTTCAATGTTGTTTGCCTTTGTCGCATCTGCCAGCTGCTCCTTTTGCTGAATCAATAGAGCATACTGGTCAATCTTTCCCATAATATCCATTAAAAATAGTCCCTCCATGTATCGACCACGGTCTTTGCCAGGTCTTCTTTTTTAGCCAGTGCCTTCAGGATCTGTTCATCCACGGTCTTTTCCATAACAAGGTGAATATATGTACAGCGGTTTCGCTGTCCTATGCGATGGATCCGCGCCAGGCTCTGGCTATATGCCGCATAGTTAAAATTAACAGAATAATACACACAGGTGTCTGCCGCCGTCAGCGTGATCCCGAGGCCAGCCGTATCAATCTGTGCAAGAAAGATCATTGTCTCGGGGTTTGTCTGGAAGTCCTTAACGATCTCCCCTCTGTCCTCCAGCTTGACGTCACCGTAAATCATCCCATACCGGATCTTTTTCCTCTTTAGCATCTGCTCAATCAGACCAAGTTCCGGCCGGAACCGGGCGAAGATCACAAGCTTCTTGCCTGTTGTCAAAACATAGTCATCGATGATATCCTCAAGGGCGTCAACCTTGCTAGAGCTGATCTGTTCGGGCTTTATACCATCATCTTTCTGGACAAATCCTCCGGTGAACTGCTGCAGCCGAAGTAACTTAGTAAGGACTGTCGCTGCAGTGAGCTGTCCGCCGCTCTCCATCTCAGCGAAGCTGTCCCGCTTGATCCGGTCATAAAGCGATTTCTCTTTTTGTCCCATCTGTATGTAACGTGTCTGGAATGTCTGCTCTGGAAGATCCAGTGCCTCCTCCTTTGTAACCCGGTAAGCAACGGAATGCTCTTTTTGTATCAGCTGATCCAAATCCCGGTAACCTACGATCTGACGCTGGTTAAAGCCGCCTAATATAGCGTACCGGCTCCGAAATTGATAGAAATTCTTGCCGAACACCGTAGCATCCATAAAACGATACTGACTGAAAATATCAATGGCATTGTTTTGCACCGGCGTCCCGGAAAGGATTAACTTATACCTGGCCTGATCACCAATCTTGTGCAGAGCCTTACTCTGCTCTGCATCGTGCGTCTTGATCCGCTGGCTCTCGTCGGCTACGATCAGATCCGCATCCCAATCCATGAGTGCTTCGAAGATCCCTTCGCGCCAGGCGCTCTCATAATTGATTACGGCAACCTTCAGGGCTTTGACCGGGAAGCAGTCCAGATCTCGAAGAGCCTTGATCCGTTTATCCTTTGTGCCAAGCAGGATTGAAATGCTATACGGGAAATCGGCATACTCTTCAAATTCTTTCGGCCAGACACTGCAGACCGATGTCGGGGCTACAATGATTACCTTTTTAATTGCGCCGGCAAGATAAGCAGCGCCAGCAACTGCGATAGTTGTCAAGGTCTTTCCGTTTGTTATCCACAGCCCATTTCAATGGGCTGTCATTCAAACAGAAATCCGAATCCTTTATTCTTCAGAGTTTCTGTTTTCAACATAAGGCATCACCTCCTTTGATCTTCCCATCACCCAATTCAAGATGATGCTTGATATGCTCCTTTTGATCCTTAAAAACCATTAAGTTATCAGGCGCATTGTTCTGTTTATTACCGTCAATATGATGTACTACTTCTCCGGGCCGAAGCATTCTTCCCAGAACCTTTTCGGCTACTACCCGATGCTCATGCCTTCCAAACAGCTTTCTGTATGATTTTCCTGAAGATGGCTTATTCGTAATCTCTCGCATCCTACAATTATTTCGCCTTTCATCTGTCCATCCAACCGACGTATTCATGGGATTCTCTGTCCGGTTATATACTCTCATTCGCTGACTGGTAAACTGCCGGGAACACTTTCTGCTGCAAAATATGTGGGATCTTATCTGAGAAGGAAACCTCTTGAACGCTTTCCCGCAAATCTCACATTGAACCTCTACCACGAGACCTCCTCCTCCCCTTTTTCTCTCTGGTCTTCGAATTCTTACGAATCCGATATTCTGTCGACAAATGCTTCCCACAGGTCCGGCAATACCGATCACCTTCATCAATCTTTTTTTTGCAATTCGGGCAGATTCCAGGCTTGATCACATCGGTCGGTGTCTTAAAGTGCCGAATCAGCGATTGTACCTGCAGTCGAAGCAGATCATAATCGTAAAGCACCGCACACAACTCCTCCGGCGCCGGCCGGATGTCATAGCTGCTCATTACTTCCTCAAAGGATCTCATAAAATTCAGCCTCCCTCCTTCGTATATTGTCCCGGATCTCTTCCGGGCGGATATCGCGCAGCCCAAGATAATCCTTTCCAGCGGTGGCCTCAAAGCCTCCACGGCGCTCCCGATGATATCGCCTGATATACTCCGGATTTTGCAACCGTTCATATTTCCCTCGCACACCAAGTGCAGTCCGTCCCAGGGACTTCGCAATATTCTCAAACCGGTAACCCTGCTCCATCATCTGAAGCAGTATTTCTTCCTCTTCGGGCGTCCATGGTTTACTCGGTGACCTGATCGGCCGTTCCGTTAACTGCAAATCATAGATCCTCCGTTTAACCGCACCCTCTGTATGCCTCAGTTCGGCGGCTAGCTGCTCATATGTAAACCGATGCTGTGACAGCATTCGAATCAACTTACCGTCCTCCGCCTGCGTCCAGGGGGCATTATGTGGTCCGATTGCCCGGTGACGCTCCACATCCAGCTTCCGCTTTTGCTTTACCCAAGCGGGCTCAGGCCCCAGCGCAAAGGCTTCAAATGAAGCAAAATTCAGGATATCTTTGTGTTGTTCTGCCCATTTCCAGAATTCCGGGATATCAATGACCAGGAAAGTGTTGTTCTTTACCCGATGTTTCTTAACCGGCATGGCATAACGAATATACCGATCTCTGGTGTATGCCCCCAGAGCAACTCCGCCAAAGAGCGTCAGCATAAGCTGGTTTACACTGATTCTGGTATCTGATTCGAGATGGGCTCCCAGTCCTAAACGCTGCGCCCTCACAACTACCGCATTGTCGCTGCGGCCAAGCTTCTTTGCAATGTTTAAAACTGACATTTCGCCCCACTTATCAGAGAGATAAGCTTCCTCCTCCGGTGTCCAGTTTCGTTTTGCCCGCGGGGCTTTCTTTAATTTCCTCATCAGCCCCTCCGATCATCCTGGCAGCACTCACAAATATCGCTTTCAACTTCCGCATCCATATGGCAGCCACATTCCCTACAAAGCTTCTTCGGGCTTACAAACCCGAAGGTTATCATGGCCATGTTGGCACCGCGCACCTGATGCTGGAATAATTTTAGCTTCACCGGGTACGTCACTAAGGGGACCGGGTTAGGATTCATCCTTTCAGCGTTGACACTCCCCTGAATAGCGATCAGATGCTGGCGCTGCTGCTCGATCGGTTGCGGCAAACGGATCAGCCCAGCCAGCTTATTTAAAAGCTCCAGATCCGCGGTGCCGACCAATATCTGTTCGCCACGCTTCCACTTCATCTTATTCCATGATTTAATCACCATAAACTGGTTCTGATCCGCCTCTTTAATTAGGATCTGACCGTCCTTCATTGCCATTTTCATGGCGCACCTCCCTCCTTCCTTATTGCAGAATATTCACTATTTCTTCCCAGTTTTGGTCTATATCTTCCCAATACCTTGCGATTTCTCGCAAACGGTCCTTCTCTTCGCCCTCCCGGCGCTTAACCGCCAGGTACGGAGTTTCATCCCGGTAAAGCAAGACATTGCGTTCAATCAGATCGCTGATCACTGAAGGCTCTAAGGCATCCAGCTCCCAGCACTCGTGACCATAATCTCTTATGTATCCAGTCGCCCGGCTGTCCGTCAACTTAGTTGGATTCGGTGGCGGCCCGTACTGCTCAATTTGATCCATGTTAAGGGCCAGCCTATGGAATTCTAGGCACAGATTATCAAACAGAGAATTCCTATCCTGTATATCTCTGCTCATGTCAATGCCGCTCGGGTCATGGTCACCTAAGTGCAGTAACACAATATTTTGCCCCTTCTTTTTTCGTCGGAGAAGGCGTTGCGCTGCCGACCACATCTCCGATTGACTTACATACCCGCGACAAGAAAAGTAATTAACGTCCAGTTTGTTACAAATCTGCCCTACAATCCCAACAAGGGCATCTTTCTCAACCCACACCTCCACATAGTTTTCCTGACCTTCCCAATAATCCAAATGGTAGGAATACGCGGCTGAATCAATTACATCGCCAGGTTTCTCCCAATGGGAACGCCCCCGTAAATTTCTCGTCCGGTCCTCGATGGCATGCCAATCGATTAACCCGGCAAGACGGGCATCGTTGATTAGACTACCCAGATTTTTATAACTCCGCTCGTTGTTCGGTATGATGTCCCGTGCTACCATCTGGTAATAAACCTGCCTCAGGGTTAAACTGTACCCTTGCGCGTCATAATCCTCGATTACACCGTTTATTCGTTGGATAAGAGCCAGGCTCTCGGCGCGGAAATTTTTTTTCAAATACGCAATTTTAGGCATCCCTTTACAATTCCCCCAATTCCGGCTATAATATAGCCATGTAGTTATTTTTCTTTAGGCTCTCGTGTTGCAGCACGGGGCCTATTTTTCTGTTCCCTGCCACCGGCTGGTGCATGTCTTGCTGTTACGCAAAATAGCAAACCTGTTGCCAAATAACAGCTCCCACCGCCCCAGCACTATATGCAAGATCTGGTTACTCTTTGTATACCGGATCCCGGCTTTGTTTCCGTATCTGTTCATTTCGCTCTCTCGCCTCCTCTCACAATCGCCAATGTACTAATGGCATACAGCCCGATTCCTACCAGGGCCACAACCGGCGTACTCCGCCTGTACAGTATCAGGATAACGAGCAGCCAGGCCGTAAGATAGAGGACGATTTTTAGGATTGTGGTGGCTTCACGGATTGCTTTCTTCACCTTCTACACCTCCTTTGCATCTCCTTTTCATAAGCTGCCGTATCAATAATCCACACGCCGCCGCCGAGACTTTTCCGGGCGAATGTCTGCTTTGGAATATGTACTGCCTGTTCCAACTCCGTCCGAGGGATCCCAAGTTTAACCATCTCGGAGATCCGCATGAGGGGCTTGGGATATTTTGCCGTTTCCACAGTTTCCTTTGTTAATGCGGGCATACTAGCCCTCCTTTCTATTTTTTGTATTTGCCAAATTCTTTCATCCCGTCTATAATTGTCGTATCGACACTGCCATGTCGAAATACGAAAGAAAGGCGAACTAATTTATGAATCAATATTCCTTTTCAAAGATAACTATTTCTAGGGAACTAAAGAGCAATGCTACTCGTTTTGAAATATCAGCTAACAAGCCCCTATATTGTCCACTATGTTCAACCCCTCAAGATGGGATATTAAAGGACGGTAAATATTACTCTCGCGTTAATAACCTGTATTATGTGACGTTCTCGTATGAATGTTCTGTTTGCCGTAATACTTATTTGACGATATATGACGTTGATTGTGATAATAAAAAAGCTGAATTTGAAGCGTTCCACCCGAGCATATTCCCTGGTTATTTTGATGATAAATTAAGCAAAATTTCAGAGCGATTTATTGATATGTACAATCAAGCTCTGACCTGCGAAAACAGTAATCACATTGAATTAGCCGCAATAGGATACAGGTCTTCGCTTGAATATCTCATTAAGGACTACGCTATAAATGAACTTAATGAGGATAAGAAATCTGTTGGCAGAATGAGCTTATTCGATGCAACCAGCAGGTTTTTAGATCCAGAATGTGTAAAGTCTGCTGATGTTATAAGAATTTTAGGTAATGACTATACGCATTTCGAAAGAAAATATCCTGAATATGACTTTGAAATTCTTAAGGCATATATGGAAATATTCATTCAACAAATTAGAACCAAGTATATGATTAGTCACCCACCCGTTGCTCGTTCAGGGGATCAAAGCTAGCCAACAAATGTCCTTCAAAATCCCAGTACTGTATCACCTCCCTACACACATCTTCTCTCGTTCCGATTCCAGCCAGGCTTCTTGTTTCAATAACCTGAATGACTCTGGCTGAATCGGTTCCTCTGGGTCTTACACTGTCCATTTACCCTTCCTCCTTCCCTTCTTCTGATAAGAACTCATCGATAGTGCAGCCGAGAATGTCTGCCACTTTCTTTTCTTGTCATGCGGTTGCTCCCAAAAAGTGATTGACAAAATATTGCTGCCCTTTTCCAGTAACTTTGGTGGTCTTTGTAATCCGAATACTGCCGTCAGGATTTGCGATGGATGTTTCCTTGACTTCAAATAGTCCCATTTTCATAGATCTCTGAGTTGGCATATTTTTGCTGCTGCCACCCTTAATTAAGAAGCCGTTTCCTCTCAGGTATTCAAAAAGCCTCTTTTGCCCGGTTTCTACTCCATTCTGCTTCAGGATCTTTGCCAGATCACCGATCAGGATAGATGTATGACTGGCTGATAGGGCATACGCAAAAATTTCTTTAGGTCTCATGCGCTGCACATCTTCCAGCAGATACGCCCTGTCTGTCTTCAGCTTTTGAATCTCCCGCTCTGCGATCTTCAGTCCTCTGGCAAGGACTTGCTCCGGGGTATTCCAGGCCTTTTCAAGGTCGAGGAAATATTGCCGGTACTGCCTTCCTTTTTCGGTGCGTTGGATCATACAGATTTGCTTTGCCATGTCTACGGAAACATCGTGTTCAATTGTTCTCCCGCCGGTTTCTAAATTTTTAGAAACCGTATAATAATCGCTCCCTTCTTCAAATCCATACGCTGACATATTCTTAAACCAATCAGCATATTTACTCTTGATCTCCAGTCCTTCATGCAAATCTCGCGCCGATACGCTTGGTATCTCTGTTTCATAGTTGATTCTGATTAGTTCGTTCATGTAGTTCTCCTTTCTGTTTGGTTCATTTAATTACACACTTATTGCCAAAAAAAATTTCATCTCGCTCCTTTTTTGATAATCGAAGAGCCTTTGTTAAACCTTCAATCTCTGATGCTTTAAAATCACCAGTTGAACTAAGCCTATTATAGAGCGTTTCTCGTAAAATTCCTGACTTTTTTGATATTGCTACCATTGTCATACCTGAGTTATTAATCACTTCTTTCAACTTCTCAATATCCGCCATGTTCTCACCTCCCTTATGTTTCATTTAATTACACATATGATAGCACCTAAAAAGTAGGTTGTCAAATGCTTTTTAAAAAATGTTTATTCATATTACACTTTATTTTATATTTTTGTTGAACTATATTACACTTTATGTTATCATATCATTATCTGAACAAGAAAGAAGGTCCGGAGATATGTTGGAATTATATAAAAACATAAAAGCCAGAAGACTTGAATTAGGAATGTCTCAGGAAGAGTTAGCAAAAAAAGTAGGGTATTCTAGCAGATCAATGATTGCAAAAATAGAAGCTGGTTCAATTGATTTATATCAATCGAAAATCAAAGAAATAGCCAGTGCCTTAAATATAACGCCCGAAGAATTAATGGGCTGGAAAGATTACTTTGACGGAAAAGACGGGAAAGGAGCCACTTCCTTAGAGAGGTTCAGGAATAGCTTATTTTATAAAAACGGGCTACAGTACAAGATGTCCTTTAATGGATATTGGACGATGCTTAACGGTATATATGATGAATTCAAAGAAACAGATATAAATATAAATAGTGAACAACTTTATAAATTCGTGTTGGGTAACGAAGTTATCTATGTAAAAGAGTCGGACCTCTTTTCTGCACATGAAATGATCGAAAGTTTTACAAAAACTATTATAAAGAATTTCAGCGCTCACGTTGATACAAAGACTGAGGTTGCTCTCTTAAACGCCGCCCACGAGCGTACTGACATAGAAGTAACTGATGAAATGAGAAAACACGATGATGATATTATGGATGATGAGAACTTCTGATAGGGGAATGAAATATGGTATATGACAAATTAATCATAGACGCAGATGCGCAGGGCGTGATTGTAAAGGAAAAACCCCTGGAAGCCCATGACGGCCGCATAAAGGGCAACAAAATCGCAATCAGAGCAAGTATACCAACTCGAAGGGAAAAAGCCTGCGTTTTAGCTGAAGAACTCGGACATTACTTTTATACCTCCGGGGATATCATAGATCAGTCAAGCACTCGAAACCGCAAGCAAGAGTTGCTGGCACGAGTAAAAGCCTATAACCACATGGTGGGGCTGACCGGTATCATAAGGTCTTACGAGCACGGATGCAGAAGTCTGTACGAGATGGCCGAATATCTGGAGGTAACTGAGACGTTTCTGGCAGACGCTTTAGAGGCGTACCGGCTAAAGTACGGCGAAGGTGCTGCGATTGACAATTACTACATAGCCTTTGAACCTTACTTATCAATCGTAAAAATGATTTAATTGCGACATCGCAAAAAAGGAGGGGCAAAATGAGAAGGAAAATTGTACTAATTCTAGCGGTGACAGTGATGTTCACCATGTCGGCATGTGGAAATTCTCTAATTGAATGCGACGCAGAAAAATTATATGCCATTCAAGTGCAAGTTATGGACATGGCCATAGAGGTACACTCCACCTGTTCAGAGGATGATTTTGCAGAGTTTTCAGGCACCATGTCAAGCGAAGAATTTAGGATTGCTAACTCAAAATTGTTTAAAAAATGCCAAGAAATAGCAGTAGAGGAATACGAAATAGAATTCGATGTCGGTTGTCGGATCCGCACAAATGGTCCTTTTTATGGCACTGAATCTGATGGCAGGGGCGCAATATCGTGGAGAGAGAACGGCGTTATTAAGTCGATATCTTTAGAGATATCCGACCACTTTGGGATATTCCTTCGGGCGATACGGTAACAATAGAAGGAACATTTTTAAGTCAAGATCGCATATCTGAGCTAACTACCTTATCAGACTGCAAGCTTATTGTAGATAAATAAGAAAAACCGCCCCGGTGCTACCAACACCAAAATGGAATCAAAAATAGTACAATTAACATCAATAATACTATATATTGTATCCTGGAGTGATAATCTTTACGTTTTTATTAAATTTTACATCAAAGTGCTGACTTCAGGAGCGGGAACATGGAACATAGGAGGAACTAATAACGTATGGATAATATACAAAATTATAATGAACATACTTTTGAAAGCATTAAGCACGTCAACAAATATGGTGCAGAATTTTGGTACGCCCGAGAACTTGCAAGGATGCTC
>Ga0153948_1001955_pt1 | contig 10089 bp, 7 predicted proteins | sample TSNJ032MetaG_FD_104696 | JGI IMG/M metagenome (GOLD analysis project Ga0153948, IMG submission 104696) | Attine ant fungus gardens microbial communities from New Jersey, USA - TSNJ032 MetaG | ecosystem: Host-associated > Fungi > Mycelium > Unclassified | place: USA: New Jersey, Wharton State...
TAAACAAGTATAGGAGGATTATATAATGGAAACAAATCTTACAGAACTGGTTTTTATCCTTGATCGCAGCGGGTCAATGTCTGGCATGGAGAGTGATACCATCGGCGGATTCAATTCCATGCTTGCAAAACAGCAATCCGAACACGGCAAGTGCCATATCACAACTATCCTTTTTGATAACGAGTATGAGGTGCTTCACGACCGCCTTGACATTCGTGCAGTCGAACCAATAACGGATGAAGATTACTTTGTCAGGGGAAGCACTGCACTCCTTGATGCCGTAGGAAAAACAATCAGTAAAATCGGTAATGTACAAAAGCAGTCAAAGAACGAATATCGTGCCAACAAGGTACTGTTCGTCATTACTACGGACGGCATGGAAAACGCCAGCCGCGAGTACAGTTATGACAAGGTAAAGACGCTGATTGAACGGCAGAAAACAAAGTACGGATGGGAGTTTATTTTCCTCGGTGCGAACATAGACGCAGTTGAGACAGCGAACCGTTTTGGTATTGAACGCAGCCGTGCTCAAAACTTCCACAATGATAGCAAAGGTGTGAAACTGAACTATCACATTATCAACGAAGCGGTAGCCTCGTTTCGGGCAGCACCGATAGACGCAGGTCTTGATGATGACTGGAGTGCGGAGATTCAAGCTGATTATGAAAAACGCGGAGGTAAATCTACAGTACAAGAATAAAATGGGAACACTTAAAAAGCTGTGTCAGTATACTTAACAGAAACGTCAAACCGTAAATTATAATACGTTTAAATAACCGCTTTGTTTATTAAACCAGACAGAGCGGTTATTTTTTGTAATCTATTGCATTCTATGTATATACGGTCAAAAAAATAAACAGAAACCATCAAAACCTACAAGAATTTACAATATCAAAGATTTGTTATAGATTTCAAAGATTAGGCAGCTTGAAATATATACAAACAATCCCTACAATAATACTTGTAAATATCAAATATTGCCAGCAGGGGAGAAGATAATGAAGAAACTATTCGGTAATTTAGTTAAGTACAGGTGCATGTATATTATGATTTCCATTGGTATTACCTTTCTGATTATCTTTAACTACATGCCAATGACCGGTTTGCAAATAGCGTTTCGTGATTTCAGGCCGGGAAAAACCATATGGAATGCCCAATGGGTTGGATTGGAAAATTTCTGGTTTTTAAAAGATGCAGAGTTTTGGCGAGTAGTAAAAAACACAATTGTCCTGACTGTAACGCGTTTTCTGTTTTCATTTCCGGCACCCATAATATTGGCATTACTAATTAATGAAGTAAGAAATAACAAATTTAAAAAAGCAGTACAATCAATTACATATATACCTCATTTTATTTCGTGGGTTGTCGTAGCTTATATGCTGGAATCGCTATTGGCACCCACTGATGGAATTGTAAACCAGATTATTAAATCTTTTGGCGGTGAGGCAATCTTCTTCATGGGCAGTACCAAATGGTTTGTGCCTGTGGTGGTTATAGCCAGTGTATGGAAGGAAGTCGGTTGGGGGACAATTATCTATCTGGCAGCCATTTCATCAATTGAGCAGGAGATGTATGAAGCAGCCAGTTTGGATGGTGCCGGAAAATGGGCAAAAGTAAAATATATTACCTTTCCCTGCTTAACCCCAACGATTGTACTTTTGTTAATTCTAAGTATGCCCAATCTGCTGAACGCAGGTATAGATGCAATTTATCCGCTGACTAATAATGCCAACCTGGAGGTATCCACAGTACTGGATGTATATGTTCTCAGAAATGGAATGCAGCTTGGGAAATATAGTTTTGCAACTGCCGTGGGCTTTATATCTTCTGTGATCAGTCTGCTGCTTGTGTTATCTGCAAATAAGATATCAAATAAAATTACAGGGGAGGGGTTGTGGTAATGAATAAAAGGGATTCTGCAAATTACAGAATGAAACAGAGCAATGGTGAAAAGATTTTTAATCTCTTTAATACAATGTTCTTGCTGGCGTTATGTGCACTTACAATATATCCTGTATTTTATATTATAGTTTACTCCTTAAATGAAGGTATGGATTCCTTAAAAGGAGGATTGTATTTATTTCCCAGGAAATTTACCTGGTTTAATTATCAGTATGTGCTGGGGAACGGCATTGTACAGAGGGCTTATCTGATTACAATAGGCAGGACGATTCTGGGAACTGTTTTGGGATTGACGGTAACTGGAATTACAGCATATGGATATTCCTTTCGAAATCTTCCCTATAGAAAGTTTTTAATGGCAGCTGCTCTGATTCCCATGTTATTTAATGGCGGCTTGATACCATATTACATACAGCTGAGTAATTTAAGGTTAGTGGATACCTTTTGGGTACTTGTGATTCCGGGAGCCTTTAATATTTGGAATATGTTTGTAATGATGAAATTTTTTATGGGAATTCCTGAAAGTCTGCGTGAATCTGCTCTTATAGATGGGGCAGGTGAAGTAAGAATCTTTTTAAGGATTGTTCTGCCGTTATCCAAACCGGTAATGGCTGCAATCGGGTTATTTGTTGCAGTTACCCATTGGAACGATTGGTATTCAGGAGCATTCTATGTGAATTCCACGAAGCTGATGCCCTTGCAGACATACCTGCAGAAATTGTTTTCAGCAGACAGCCTGGGGATGCTGGCCGGAAATAATCAGACGGTGGCGGAAGCTGCTGTCCGTGGTTCGGAAAGCTCAACGATGACTATCATGTCTGTGAAAATGGCGGCAGTAATGATTGGAACATTACCAATATTATGTATCTATCCATTTTTACAGAAACATTTTGTAAAAGGAATGCTGGTGGGTTCTGTAAAAGGTTGAGAACAGCAAAAATATATAAAAATGTCTCCCGGCAGGAGGTGATGATAATTCAGGAGATTGGCAATAAAGCTCATAACATGATAATCAAATAAACCTAAACGAGGGTAAAGGAGAAATTTAATATGAAAAAGGTTATGTCTGTATTTTTAATAATGTCTATGTTACTTGCGTTAACTTCATGCGCAGATACCACTGAACCAAATACAACAAGTAATCAGGCATCATCAAACGTTGGGAATGAACTTGTAAGTGATGATGGCGGCTTCTATGTATCGGAAGCAGAAGGAGGATCTATAGAAGACCAGTTTTCCATTTTAATAGGATGGACCTCACAGTCACCGGAAGAAACCATGGTGCAGCAGGCATTAAAAGAAGGTTATGGTATTGACTTTGTGGTGGAAAACATGCAAGATAATGATTATATGACAACGTTGAATATGAAACTCAGCAGTAATGCCGAACTGGCTGATATCATTGTTCTGCCATATAACATATCAGCTGAAAACGCACTGGTACAGGCAGGACGTGTAATGAATCTGAATGATGTTTATTATAGTGATAAGCTTCAGAATCTGCCTGATCTGAATGAAAAGCTAAAGGAATATATGAAGGATGGTAACGGTGATTTGTGGTGGGTTCCCGGATGGTATGCAATGGAGTATGAGGATCCCTGGGCAGGCTGGTCACTTGATGCATGGTGGGTGCGTACAGATTTGCTGGAACAGGCAGGTGCAACAACAGATGATTTAAAAACGATAGAAGGCATGGAGGAAACCATGCGTAAAGTAGTGGCGTTAAAAGATGAAAATGGAAATGCGATTATTCCTGTTAGTTTTGAACAGGGAGGACAACAAGAAAGAATCATCATTGCCGCATTTGGAGTGGATACTGCCGGGGGCGTAAGCGGAATGCCGGCGGTTATGCAGGACGGTGATGAATTCATATTTATATATGATAATCCGGGCTATAAAGAAGCTTATAAATGGATGAATAAAATGTACAGAGAAGGTCTTATTGACATTGAGGTTTCTACACAATCTAATGAACGTTTTGTAGAAAAGCTGGAAAGCGGCCGTGTAGGATTATTTACCACAGATTTCTGGGTTTCAAAGTTTAACGAAACCTATAGACAGTATACAAGCAAAGAAGAAAGCACCACCTTGTATTTTGAGCCCATAGACAGCCCTGCCGTACCGGGAGTCACGAAAGGAGCAACATCATACATTAACCCTAATCCGGGATATATGATATTCATTAACAAAGATACTAAGAATTTAAATGCAGTATTGAACTTTTTGGATTGGGTAAATGATCCAAGTCCTTATCGTGGTCATGAAATGAGTGAAGGACCTTTAGGGATATTTTGGGATGTGTTGGATGAAGAAACGGGAGCATGGGACTATATAGATGAGGATTATATTGCAAAGAGGGAATCGGGAGACATTGCACAAAAGGCATTGGCAACAAATGAAATATGGCAGATCACCCCATACAGCAGTCAGTGGTATCCCTGGTGGACCAAAGATGATTCAGGGAACGAGACGATGAGTAAAATGACCGGAATATGGTCAAAGTATGTTGGTGAAGAAATTGTAAATCACAGGGTAATTACAGATGCAGACAGCGTAGTGGTATCAGCGGACAGCATTATTGCTCAGAATAAGGAGTCACTGAATTCAGTAAGGGAAGAATATACAGCAAAAATGATTATGGCAGAGTCTGATGAGAAATTTGAAAGCGCATACCAGGAGTTTTTGAAACAGCTGGATGCTCGTGGTAAATGGAGTGAAATGAAAGAAGAATGGCATACTCTATATAATGAGCAGTTTGGAAATTAAACAGAATATGTAATCGTAAGAAGTTTTCTCTTATTCGGGAAAACTTCTTATGATAAGTCAAACGAGGAGGCTTGATAATATGAGAAATCGAATCAATCTGGATACGGGATGGAGATTTTATCTGGGGGATTTACCGCCAGGGAATGAGGTTGACGGATGGGGTGGTGCAAAGACAAAGGCTTTTGGCTTTGGTGCCACATCCATAAAATTTGACGACTCAAAATGGAAACAGATAAAGATACCTCATGATTTTGTGTTGGATGGAGATTTTACAAGGAAGAAAGAAGGGTTTCCTGGTGAAGGAAATATTCCAGCCATGGAAACCATCGATGGAAGACACGTGACGGGTGGTTCACTGGAAGGGAACATAGGCTGGTATCGTCTTTTGCTCAGTATTCCGGAAGAATATGAGGGAAAGCGGATATATCTGCATTTTGACGGTGTGTTCCGGGATAGTATCGTATTTGTGAATGAGTATGATATTGGCAGACATGCAAGCGGTTATACGGGATTTTATTATGACATAACAGATTTTTTGGATTATGGCGGTATCAACCTTTTAGTAGTCCGCGCAGATGCAACAGGCAGGGAAGGATGGTGGTATGAAGGCGGCGGAATATATCGGCATGTTTATATGGAAGTTGTGGATCCGGTGCATGCGGCCGTTTGGGGAACCTTTGTAACTTCAAAGGCAATTGATGAGAATGGTTCTTATAAGAAGGCGGAAATCACCATACAGACTGAGCTGATCAATAAAAATAAAGAAGATAAAGTAATACGGTTGGAATCCTCTGTTATTGATGAAACAGGCAATTTGGCAGGATGCTTAAGCAAAGAATTGAAGATTGCATTCTGGGGTGAGCAGACAGAGACCCAGAGCATTACAATAGAAAATCCCATACTATGGGATATTGAGAATCCTCATCTGTATAAGTTGCAAACCAACATATACGAAAGCGGTATTATTCTTGATACATATATTACTTATTTTGGTATAAGAAATATATGTTTCGATGCGAATACAGGGTTTTATCTAAACGGGAGACATATTAAAATAAAAGGGGTATGCTGTCATCAGGATCATGCCGGATTGGGCATAGGTGTTCCGGACAGAATATGGGAATACCGACTGGAAAAAATAAAGAAAATGGGCGGAAATGCTTATCGGTGCTCACATAACCCGCCTGCGCCGGAGCTGCTTGACTATTGTGACAGGATGGGTATCCTGGTCATGGATGAGACTCGCAAACTAAGCAGTTCCAATGAAAACATAAACCAGCTTCGGAGTATGATAAAACGGGATAGGAATCATCCTTCCATCATATTATGGTCAATAGGCAACGAAGAAATATCAGTACAGGATAAAACGGAAGGGGGAAGACTGGCTGGCACCATGCTTATGGAAGTGAAGAAAATGGATGTCTCAAGACCTGTGACAATGGCTTTTTGCGGATGGAATGGTGCGTATTTCCATGATCCAAAGGTATTTCTTCCTGCTTCCAGGGATCTGGATATTATGGGATTTAATTATATGCCTGAGGGATGGGACGAGTATCATTCAGTTATGCCGGACCAACCGATTATTATTACAGAGGCATCAGCAAACAGCAGCACAAGAGGTGCATATAGAACAGATTCTGTACGCAGCCAATATTTTATCATGGATGAAAGGAATGAAGGGACAGCTGTTAAAGCTGATATAGCTGAGGTGCAATGGAAGCAGACAGCAGAGTCTGATTATGTAAGCGGGATTTTCCTATGGACAGGATTTGACTATAGAGGAGAACCTACACCATTTACTTACCCGGCAGTTTCTTCACAATTTGGTGTCATGGATGCCTGCGGCTTTCCAAAAGACAATTATTATTATTATAAAAGCTGGTGGAGTAATGAGACGGTACTACATCTTTTTCCCCATTGGAATTGGCCTGATCAGATTGGTGAGAAGGTTCCTGTTTACTGCTACAGTAATGCGGAGGAGGTAGAGCTTTTTGTCAATGGAATCAGTCAGGGAAGAAAAAAGATGGAAAAAAACTGGTATTTGGTATGGCCGGATGTTGTCTGGCAGCCGGGAGAAATAAAGGCAGCAGGATATGCCGGAGGAAACGAAATAATTAGCAAAGCAGTAAAAACCACAAAGCCGCCTTTCAAAATAGAAGTGATACCTGACAGGGATACGGTGTATGGGGACAGTAAGGACATTGTAATTTTCACGGTAAAAGTTGTTGATGAAGATAATCAGCTTGTTCCTGAGTCGGATGCTCTGATTCAATTCCGTATTGAAGGACAGGGGGATTTCCTGGGAGTTGGGAATGGAAATCCGGGAAGCCATGAATCAGATAAAGTACCAATGAGAAGAGCTTTTCACGGGCTTTGTCAGCTGCTTGTGCAGACACATGAGGCAAGGGGAAAAATAAATGTGACGGCTTATGCAGACGGACTGCGCAGCGGAAGGAGTATGGCAGAGGTTATTTTACCGGATTAACTGATTTATTATTAAGGAGACACTATCGTATAATAAAGAATGGTTGGTGATAGTTTTATGGGGAAAATATTGCTGAGGATAAGAAAATCAACAAAATTTAAAATTTTATCTATATGTGTCTCCTCTCTTCTTTTATTATATGTAATAATATGGGTAATTTTATATCATAATTTATTACAGCCGCTAAGTGAAGAGAGAAATCAATATGTCGCTATGTATGCACAACAGGTAACGTCAGGTGTTATCAGCCAAAAACAAATATACGAAAAAATGATACTGAATCTGGGTTATAATTACTCCCTGGTAAAAGATTTGTCACAATCTGAGTCCACCCCTTTGGCAATTTGGGAATCCATGACGAATATCAAGAGGCAGTTTAGAAGCAATATGGCCATAATGCCTTCTATCAAGAGCATGTCAGTATATGCCCGGGGAGGTAACTTGTGGACAGATGGGATGTATATATTTACAGAAGAATTTGATGATAACTATATGTTAACGGATATCAGGTGGGTGAATGAATATCAGGAGGATGTACATTACATTAGTAATTATCATATGGTACAGGGCCTTAGCGAACCGTTAAAAGCATATATAAAGGTTGCTGTTAACGGGCAGAAGGCTTTCGGCGATTATATGTATCTGGAGGATGCCGAAGAGATGCGGTCATACCTGATTAATAAGGATGGCTTTATTATTGCATCATCCATACCAAAAGCAGAAGGAAAGAATCTGAATGATATGGAAGCAGGTATGCCTGAAGATATTATTACCGGTGAAATATTCAAGGTGGATGGTGACATAGCAATACGATATGCTGTGGATGATGAGTGGTATGTTGTTGCTATATTATCCTCTGTTTATACAGAAGGCAAAATGTTTGACACCTATTTGGTGATAGGCGGTGCCATGATTGGAATTGCCATGGTAACAGGTTCCTTGTTGTGGGTGTTTCTCAGCAGTATTCTGAATAGAATAAATATGCTTGCTGATCGTATGAAACGCATATGGGATGAAAAGGAGCTGGTGGAAATCAGCAGTGAATGTGACGAAGTGCGCAGACTTGAGCTTCAGTATAACCTGATGATAAGAAGACTTGACAAGACAGTTGAGGAAATGGCACAGGTTCGGACTCAAAAACAGCAGTTTGAAATCCGTTCTCTTGAATCCCAGATCAATCCCCACTTTCTATACAATACGTTAGGAGCCATGAGGTGGAATGCCCTGGATAGTAAGAACGAAAAGCTGGTGTCAATGATCGATAATCTGGCATCTTTTTACAGGCGTTCTCAGGACAGGGGAAAAGGCTTCTTTACTATTAAACAGGAAATTGAATTAATTGAGTCTTATACTGCGATTCAACAGGAGCGATGTGACCATTGTGTAAATGTGGTGATTGATGTAGATACTGATACAGAAGAGGTGAAAATACCCAAAATGATTTTACAGCCGTTAATTGAGAATATCTGGCTGCATGGAGATATAACTCTGCCGGGAAACCGATCCATTGAAATCGTGGTTAAGAGAGTGGAAAAAGGGAGGATACAAGTGATTGTATCAGACAATGGTTCCGGTATTTCCCATGAAAGGCTGGAGCAGATTTCTCACGGGAATATAGAAGAAGGCAGGGGAATCGGGGTAGCATATATTAAGGATATACTGAAATTTTATTATGGCAATAGCTATGTTTATGAAATAGAAAGCACGGAAGGAACAGGAACTAAAATATTAATGATTATTCCGGATAGAATGGAGAAAAACCAGATAAATGAGAGCAATAGTAATTGATGATGAACCTGCTATGGTAAGAGGAATAACAAGACATGTTAATTGGACAAATCTGGGCTTTGAGGTACCAAAGGGTGTAACAGGCTCTTATGAGGCTTTAGAGTGCATGAATAAAGAACATTTTGATGTAGTGATAACAGATATTCAAATGCCGCAGCTTGGAGGATTGGAACTGATTAAGAAAATCAGGGAAAATACAGAAGAAGTCAATATTATTATAATCAGCGGATATGATAAATTCCGCTATGCTCAGGAAGCAATTGGTTTGGGGGTATGTGCATATCTTTTAAAACCGCTTAGGATTGAAGAACTGGAAAAGCAGTTAAGTGACATTTATAACAAAGAGATTCAGAAATCTGTTGCAGCAGTTATATCTATAGCGGATGGAATTCATGCAGCACCAATAAAAAGCATACATCCAACAATTAAGAAAATAATAGGATATATTGATGTAAATTATAAAAATGATATATCTGTAAATGGTATAGCCAGCATTTTCAATATAAATTCAAATTACCTGAGCGCTTTGTTTAAAAAGGAAACAGGTGTTAATTTGAATACCTATATAAATGTAACAAGAATGGAAAAAGCCAGTGAAATATTGAAGAAAACTGATAAGAGAATCAGCGAGATTGCATATGAGGTTGGCTTCACGAATCCCAGTTATTTTACGGAGCAATTCAGGAATCATTTTGGGTATTCGCCTTCTGAGTTAAGAAGAAATCAGGTGAATGTTACCCTTTGAACCGTAACAGGAGCAAATATCTTGATAACTTGACAATCTGATCATTTTATAATACTATATTTTTATTCATAATTTAGTACAAAATATAATTATTTAATTATGACTAAACAATATGACTATTATATCCATCAAAAATCAAATGAAAAGAGGAACGAGTTATGGAAGAATGTAGAATAAACGGTACACTAACAGCGTATAATATCCCCTTTATCCTTCAAAGAGCAGATCCCTATATATACAGGCACATGGATGGAACCTATTACTTTACTGCTTCGATTCCTGAATATGACCGGATTGTATTAAGAAGCTCCGGTACACTGGAAGGTCTTAAGGATGCTTCGGAAGTCACTATTTGGACAAAGCATGAATCCGGTCCTATGAGTAAGCATGTATGGGCTCCTGA
>Ga0153948_1001957_pt1 | contig 10086 bp, 11 predicted proteins | sample TSNJ032MetaG_FD_104696 | JGI IMG/M metagenome (GOLD analysis project Ga0153948, IMG submission 104696) | Attine ant fungus gardens microbial communities from New Jersey, USA - TSNJ032 MetaG | ecosystem: Host-associated > Fungi > Mycelium > Unclassified | place: USA: New Jersey, Wharton State...
ACGTGACGCGGCTTATAGGGGGAGGGGCCTCAAGAGTCAATCCGCAGATGCGATCAAAGCTGCGCTTCGATAGATGCTCTGTCGATAATCGACCAGACCGCTTTTATAAGGCCATTCTCGAAGGAGTAAAAGACGTTTTCCGCAAACTGGACCTTACGGCCGTTGACCGGCAGGCCGAACAAGTCGCCAATGGGTGTGCAGTTGAAGGCTAGGCGCGCGGCGACAGTCGGCGGTTCGCTGACGAGCAGTTCTATATTGAATTGGAGATCGGGGATCGCCTTGAAATCCTGCTCCAGCATGGCGCGATAGCCAGCCAGTCCGAAAGGCCTGTTATTATGCGCGACCGCCTGATGGACGAAGCGCCCGAGATTATCCCAATCCTGTCGGTTCAGGCAGGCAATATAATCCCGGTAAATGTCGGCAAGCGGCTTCTCCATAGTTGTTCCTCCTGTTTTCGAAATTAAGCGATTGCGCATGGCAATGCCATTGCCAAACAGCGCCCGGGCTTCCATAAGAGAGCGCACATTTTTTCCAATGCGGAGCACTTTCCGCAGTAGCATTCAGAGGAGTTCACCATGAGCATCCGTCGCATCGGAGTTGGTCCGCGCATGAGCCAGGCCGTGGTTCACGGCAATACTGTTTATCTCGCCGGTCAGGTGGGTCTGCCGGGCGCCAGCGTGACCGATCAGACCAAGGCCGTTCTGGCTGAAGTGGATCGCCTGCTCAAGGAAGCCGGTTCGGACAAGTCCAAGATCCTTCAGGCGATCATCTGGATGGCGGACATGAAGGATTTCGCCGAAATGAACGCTGTCTGGGACGCCTGGATTGATCCGGCCAACACGCCAGCCCGCGCAACCGGTGAAGCAGCACTTGCAACGCCGGACTACAAGGTCGAGATCATCATTACCGCTGCGATCTGATCCCAGCGCGAATGCATGAGAAAGCCCCGCTTTTGCGGGGCTTTTTTATTCGCGGATGCGTTGTGAAAAACCGTCGCGTCCGCCCGCCTGCGCCTTTGCATCGATGGATGCGCGCTGGCGTACTTCTTCCAGAGAGCCGCCATTCTCGATCCAGTGATTGTCATAGAGATAACCGGGCAAATAGCCTGACAGCAGAATACGGTAGTCGAACGGGAATGTCGGGTCGAGCAGGCGCGCCATGCTGAAGATCATTGTCGTGCAGTTGGTGGTCAGCGTGTTGTAGAACTCCGCCTTGGCGGCCAGCTGGTTGCCGCGCTCGACATAGGACAGGAACAATTGCCTGGCCGGTCCGGGCGGCAGTTTGACCTGATAGCGATAGACGTCTTCCTTGCGGACATTGGTGCGCAGATAAATGATGTCGCGCTCCTCGGCGGCGATCATCGCCAGCTCGAATTCGCGGAAAAAGCCGCCAATGGACGAAAAAACCTCATGATGTTCGCGGCGGATTTCGCCGGAAAAGACCACATGACGTCCGTCAGCAAAGCCGAAGGAAAGCAGCGTGTGGGCGATGGCCGGGCTCGACCAGTAGGACAGGTAGATATCCACCGACGTGATCGTGCTCAGATCGTAGGTTTCGTCTTTCCAGTTTTCCGTAAAGTCTTCGGTCGTGCGCCATTCGAAATCGCGGACATTGAACAAAGTGACCATGTCGCCATCCACCTTGCCGGTGACCGTGCGCGCAACATCGGGAGCCCATATCCGGTCGAGGGAAGGGCGGATTGTCGTCCACCAGCCGAGAATGATGAGGGCGAGAAGGCAGAAGAACAGTCGTTTGCGCCAGCATGAGAATTGCCGTTCCCCGGCGACAATCCAAAGTGTGATGAGTAGCCAAAGCGCGATGACCGCCTGGCGAACAACGCTGCCAAATGGCAACTGATACCACATCGCAAAACTTGCCCAGATCGCAAAGATAAGAGCAAAAACGACGAAGATAAACTTGCCTGCGATGCGAACGGGCGCCGATCTCAAAATAGACGTCATGTGCCTCAGTGCTCGCCGGTTGCAGTAATAAATGAGGAATCTGCGGCGATACTGACATGATTTGCGGCACTATGTCAGTGCCTATCCAGAAAATGGAGAAATTTATCTCGATAGACTGGAAGCTTTAAAAACTGAAGCTTCTATAAGCTGTTACTTCTTGACGGCGACGGCCTCTCCGCGCGGACGCGGCGCTGTGGTCTTGCGGCTGCGTCTGTAGGGACGCACCACTCGCCACAGAAGCAGCGCTGCGACGATGGCTGCATAGATGATTGGCTCTGCAGGCCAGCTTTTGACCGACATGATGAAATGGATCGCACCGCCTGCGATGGCGACATAGACCAGTCTGTGCAGGCTGTTCCAGCGGCGTCCGAGCCGACGGATCGACCAGTTGTTGGATGTCAGCGCCAGCGGCACCAGCAAAGCGAGGCTGACCATGCCGATGGTGATGAAGGGGCGGCGGAGAATATCGGCTAGGATCACCGGGAAATTCAGCGCCTGATCGAGCACCATATAGGTCGCGAAATGCATGAGCGCATAATAGAAGGCGAGAAGACCGAGCGCCCGGCGATAGCGAAGCAGGCTGATGCCGGTCAGATCGCGGATTGGCGTCACGAGCAGTGTCAGGATCAGGAAGCGCAGCGTCCAGAGACCAAGCGTATGTTCGAATGTCTTGACCGGATCAGCGCCAAGACCGCCAGTCGCGCCGAGATAGAAGGTCCAGACTGCCGGAACGAACCCGACCGCATAGAGCAGCCAGACCTTCCAGCCATCGGATTTGCGCCCCGTCGGCTTTTTCCTGTGCGTTTCGCTTGTCGCTGCCCTCTCAGCCGTCATGTCAGTAATTCGCCTTCAGGTCCATGCCGGCATAGAGCGATGCGACCTCGTCCGCATAACCGTTGAAGGGCAAGGTCGGGCGGCGGCTTGAGGCGAAGAAACTGTCTTCGCCGATGCGCCGTTCGCTTGCCTGGCTCCAGCGCGGGTGATCGACCGCCGGGTTCACATTGGCATAGAAGCCATATTCATTGGCGGCCTGCTGCTGCCAGGAGGTGGGCGGCTGCTTTTCGACAAAGGAGATGCGGGTAATGGCCTTGATGCCTTTGAAGCCGTATTTCCACGGCACAACAAGGCGGATCGGCGCGCCATTGGCATTGGGCAGCGTCTCGCCATAAAGCCCGACCGCGAGAATCGTCAGCGGATGCCGGGCTTCATCAAGCCGCAGCCCTTCGACATAGGGCCAGTCCAGAACCTGAAACAGCCCTTTTTGGCCGGGCATTTCCTCCGGGCGCACGACACCGGTGAAGGCGATATATTTGGCGGAACCGAGCGGCTCGACCTGCGATAGCAGGCTTGCCAGCGGAAAGCCGATCCACGGGATCACCATCGACCATGCCTCGACGCAGCGCATACGGTAGATGCGTTCCTCAAGCGGCATTTTGGCGATCAGGTCGCGCATGTCGAACTCTTTCGGCTGTTTCACCAGCCCGTCGACGGTCAGCTTCCAGGGCAGCGGTTTGTAATCCGCGGAATTGGCGGAAGGATCGCTCTTGTCGGTGCCGAACTCGTAAAAATTATTATAGGTGGTGACATCTTCCTTCGGGGTCAGCTTTTCATCGACCTTGTAGGCGGAGGCGGCGGCCTTGAGCGGATCTGCAAATGCCGAGGATGCGACGCTGCCAACGGCGCCCATTGTGGCAAGCGCGCCGAGACCGGCCATAAACTGGCGGCGATGCAGATAGATGTTTTTTGGTGTCACCGCATCATGTGTGAGACGGGCATGCGAAAGACGACCGGGTTTGAAGCTGCTCATGTCCGTTATCCATCCTCCTGGAATAATACCCTATTTTGACGCTGAACGCGTCAGAAACATGGTGTTTTCACCACTAGTTCGTGGCTCACGCATTGTTGATGCTTTTTCCAACTTGTAACAGAATTGTAACACGTCGAAATTTTTCGTTATTCTGCCATATTCTCGCTCAATCTCTGCTGTTAAGGGAGTTGCATTCGCCGCGAAGGCTGGCACGTATGGCCTCTTTCCACGTGCTGCTTTCAAACCTTCGTTAACGTCTCGTTGGCTATGTAGAGATCATGGTAAAGAAGATGTTTATTGCCGCTTTGGCGGCTGCGCTTATGGTATCGACCGGCTCGGCTTTTGCTGAGGGGCAGCCTGTGGCTGTTTCCACGAAAGGTCAGGGCAAGGCACTGAGCGGCATCGCCGCTTCGATGAAAGAAGAAGAAGGCGCCCCGAAGCTCGGTGAAGGCGTCACCATGCGCGAGAAGAAGATGGATACGGAAATCACGCCGGAACAGAATTTTTCCCGCAGCAAGCAGTTCATTCACCGCTTCTATACGCCGGAAAAGGCGTCCAACGAGCTGGTTATCCTGCTGCACGGTTCGGGTGGTAATGAAACCAGCCTCATTCCGCTGGCGTCCAAGATCTGGCCGCGCGCGACACTGCTCGGCATTCGCGGTCGCGTCATGCAGGACGGCGGTACGCGCTGGTACAAGCGCATTACGCCGGTCAAGTTCGACCAGAAGGATATCAAGCTCGAAGCCAATGCTTTCGTGACGTTCCTGACGCGCCTTGCCGACGACAAGGACCTCGACCTCACCCACGCGACCTTTGTGGGCTATTCGAACGGCGCCAATCTGCTGGCGGCAACCATGATGTTGCATCCCGATCTGGTGAAACGCGCGGTGCTGATGCGCTCGATGCCGGTGCTGGACAATGCGCCGGTCGCCAATCTGAGCAAGACGCGCGTGCTGACGATCACCGGTGACGAAGATAAGCTCTATTCGCCGTTTGCGCCAGCACTCTCAGCGCTTCTGCGCTCCAGCGGCGCACGCGTCGATTCGCGCACGATTGATGCCGATCACATGCTTGGTGACAAGGATGCCGCCGCGATCAGCCAGTGGGTCGCATCGCTCGGACCGGACGGTGCACCTGCGGTTTCGATGAAGAGACCCTGAAGTTTTAGGTGAGTAGGGGAATAAGGGAATAGGGGAGTATGTTGGGCGAGAAGCGCCTGACACTCTCTTCAAACCTATTCCCCTACTGCCTTACTCCCTTATTCCCCTATATCTCAGCTCGTAATATCCACGATGCCGCAATCCCCCGCTTCCGAACCGAATGCGAGGCGGTGGCCCTGATCGTCCCAGCCCATGCTGGAGACCGCGCCCTTGCCGGGGCGGCGCAGCAGAACTTCCTTCTGATCGGCAAAACGAACCAGCATGATCATGCCGTCATTATAACCAATGGCGACGATATCCTCGACAGGATGGCAGGCAACCGCCGTCACCATGCTGTCGCCGCGCAGGCCAAGCTCAAGCGGGGCCTTGCCCATCGGACCGTCCTTGCCTGCAAAAGGCCAGACGATGGCCGCTGGCGCACCGGACGTTGCAAGCCACTTGGCCTTCACGCTCCACGACCAGTCCTTCACCTTTGCCGGATAGCCAGTCATGCGCATGTGCTTGGTGTCTTCGAGACGCCAGCCATGCAGGGCATTTTCCTGCATCGAGGTGATGAGAAAGCGGCCGTCGGGCGAGAAAATGACGCCGACATGCGCGCCTTTCCATTCCAGTTCGGCAGGCTTGGCTGCCGTGCCGGTCCAGATCAGCGTTGCGCCGTTGTAACGGGCAATCGCAAGCCGCTGGCCCTTTGGCGCAAAGGCAATGCCTTCAACACTGCGTTCCTGCGGGAATTCCTGCAATTTGCCATCAGAACTGCGCACCCAGGCCGAGCGGCCCGATGCAAAGCCGACCGTGCCGCCGGGACCGGAAGCAACCGCCGTCATCCACTTGCGCGGAACTTTGGCAAGTTCGGTCACCGTGCCGCTGGCATCGGTGCGGCAGACGCGACCGTCTTCGCCGCCGGTGATAAGTGATTTGCCGTCAACAGCAACCGCAGCGCTCAACAGCCCGTCATGGGCCGTTGAACTCTGGTTGCCGTTATCGAGCCGATGGATCGTCCCATCAGCCATGGCAAAAAATGGAACGCCGCCGATGAAGCGTGCATGGAGGCAATGACCTTCAAGGTCAAACAGGGCAACTGTAGGCATCAGTGTCCAGTATTTCTTATTTAACTTGGCAGTTTTCGAAGCCGGCTTTCAATTCAGCCGGGTCGAGTTCGCGTCCGATGAACACAAGGCGGCTTTCCCGCTTTTCTTCCGGCTTCCATGCGCGCTGGTGATCGCCTTCGATGATCATGTGAACGCCCTGAACCACATAGCGGTCCGGATCGTCCTTGAAGGCGATGATGCCCTTGAGGCGCAGAATATTTGGCCCTTGGGTCTGGGTAATGTTCTGAATCCACGGGAAGAACTTTGCCGGATCGATTTCACCGGCCCGCAATGAAACGGACTTCACGGTGACATCATGGATCGGCGAGGCGTGGTCATGATGGTGATGATCGTGGTCGCAGTCCGGGCCGCAGACATGATCGTGGTCATGGTGATGATGATCATGGTCGTGGTGGTCGTGCCCATGATGATCATGATGATGGTGGTCATGCCCATGATCGTGGTCGCAATCCGGACCGCAGACATGATCCGGATGATCATGGTCGAGGAAATGCGGATCGTTTTCCAAAACGCGCTTCAGGTCGAAAGCGCCACGGTCGAGCACGCGCTCAAGCGGGATCGAAGCGCGCTCGGTGCGGTGAATCACGGCATGCGGATTGATGGCGCGCACGGTCGCTTCAATGGTGGCCAGTTCCTGCAGCGTCACCAGATCGGTCTTGTTGATCAGCACCACATCGGCAAAGGCAATCTGGTCTTCGGCTTCGCGGCTGTCCTTGAGGCGCAGCGGTAGATGCTTGGCATCGACCAGTGCGACAACGGCGTCGAGGCCGGTTTTGGCGCGCACGTCGTCATCCATGAAGAAGGTCTGGGCGACCGGAACCGGATCGGCAAGACCGGTGGTTTCCACGACGATGGCGTCGAAACGGCCCGGGCGGCGCATCAGGCCTTCCACCACGCGGATCAGGTCGCCACGCACGGTGCAGCAGATGCAGCCATTGTTCATTTCGTAGATTTCTTCATCCGACTCGACGATCAGGTCGTTGTCGATGCCGATCTCGCCGAATTCGTTGACGATGACGGCATAACGCTTGCCGTGATTCTCGGTCAGAATACGGTTGAGAAGGGTGGTCTTGCCCGAGCCCAGATAGCCGGTCAGAACGGTAACGGGAATGCGGCCAGCTTCAGTGGTCGCCTCTGCTGTGGTTTGGGCTTCAGCCTGGCTCATGGTCTTGCCTCTTGAAGTTAAAGCATAATCCCGAAAAGATATTCGATTTTTCGGACAAGACTATGCCCATAAACATAGGAGCTAACCTCGCACCAGTTCGTGCAAAACGATAGTGCCGAGGTTTAGATTTTGACACTTCATATAAGGGAAGGGCGGCGTGAATGCCATATGCAATGCTATATTATTACGTTGGCATGCTTCACGATTTCGGCAGCTTCCCTTTTGATGATAGGCGGATGGTCTCTGCAGTGTTAGACACTTGAAACAGTGTTCAAATTCAATCTGCTAAAGCACTTTACGATAGAAAATGACCCTCTCCGTTTCGTCAAATCCGAGCGCCGCGTGAAAGCGCTGGCTTTCAGTATTTGCCAGTGAAACATCGGAGGCAAATTCCTTGCAGCTTCGTGCGCGCCCCCAATTGGCGATTGCCTCGCAAAGCAATCGCGCCACGCCACGCTGGCGATAGTCGGGGGATACATAGATGCCCTCCAGATAAAGAACCGGCGAGGTTGAGCAGCCATTGACATAGTCGTGCCGGATTGCGGCTTCCGCAAAGCCGACGATCTCGCCCGTTGGGCTTTCAGCCAGAAGGGTGACGGCTTCCGGATTATTCTCGTGGAGCCAATCGTTAATGTCCTTCAGGTGGTTTTCGAGGCTCGTATCCGGCCAAAGTGCGTGGCGCAATTGCGCCCAAAGCTGCGCATGTCCGGCCTCTGCGATAATCATATGCATCAAGCGCTGCCCAAATTTCCGATCAGCTGGTCTGGCCGGCCAATTGTTGCGATGCGAAGCGGGAAAGATCGAAACGGTCGACATCGCGCAGCAGATCGATAAAGCCCGACACGGCATTGGCGATCAGCTTTTCGCCTGCTTCTGCTGTCGCCGCAGCGGCATTGCCTGCAACGCCGTCGGCATTCAGGTCGTGCATTTTCCAGCCAAACGCATGCGGGCCATAAGCGCGCAGATATTTGAACTCTTCGGCAAAGCCGGACTGTGCATTGCTGAAATTGCGCGCTTTCGACATATCCACGAGGTCGGGTCGCAGGGCCAGCATCACCGAGGTTTCGATAAAGCCGCCATGGATGTCGAGCGCCTTCTCTTCCGGGGTGATCAGTCCTTCAGGAAGGCCGAAGCGCGTCCAGCTGGTTGCGACCGCGAGCATGCCAAGGCGGACACGCAATTCGGTGGCAACGATGGTCATCAGGGGCGAATTGCCGCCGTGGGCGTTGAGCATGACCAGCTTGCGGATGCCGCCCGCGTGCAGATTTTCGCCGATGCCGATCCACTGGTTGACCGCTTCCGAAAAGGCGAGGCTCTGGGTGCCTTCCGTATCCATATGTTCGATGGAATAGCCGACAGGCTGTACCGGCAGGAAATTGACGTTCAGACCAGCCGGAATCGCCTCGCCAACCCGCGCGACAATACCTTCCGCGATGATCGTATCCGTCTCGAATGGCAGATGAGGGCCATGCTGTTCGTGTGCGCCAAGGGGCAGGACGACAATCATATCGCTGTTCTGATCGCGCAGTTCCGTCATGTTTTCCTCACTTTGTTTATCGAGCCCTGAACCTAAACTCGGTTCGCCGGAGGGGCAAGCCGAGCGGCGACAAGACTGGCTTTTGATTTAGCGGAACGTTTTTAACCTTGTTGTTTCATAAGTCGGACAATATTTTACGCTATAAACATCTCGGGCAATGTCGATCGAGCGACAAAATGAAGTCGCAACAAAGGGTGAGGTGGCAATGAACAAGGACAATAAAGCGGTTGTACTTTACCGGTTACAATCCGTCGCGCGTCTTTCAAGAACAGTTCTGGCCACACGGCTTCTGGAACAGGGACTTTATGCCGGGCAGGATGCAGTCATGCTGCAACTGGCTGCCGAAGACGGGCTGACGCCCGGCGTGCTTGCGCAGCGCCTCGGTGTGCGTCCGCCAACCATCACCAAGACGATTGCGCGCCTGCAAGGGCAGGGCTTTGTCGCCAAGCGTGCGTCCGAAACCGATCAGCGCCAGTCGCACGTCTATCTCACCCAGACCGGGCTTGAGACGATCAAGGCGATCGAGAAATCCATCCGCAAGACCGACAAGGACATGCTGAAGGGCCTCGACAAGAAGGAACGCAAGACTTTCCTGAAAATGCTCGGCCGTATGGAAGGCAATCTTGCGCTGCGCGGTCTCTCGCGTGTTGTTGAAGAACCGTCTTCCGATGCCAGCGACGACGACGAAGCCGAATAAGCAAATCCGGCTACGGGTTACTGCCAAAAAAACTTTCAATTCAATAATTGCAATGGCATAACCGTTTTAATGATGACGCCCGTGTGACGTGAGACATAGGGGTGTTCGTGGCATGGACCGTTGGGGGAGGCGACTTGGCCCAGAAAATCAAGCTTTCGACCATCGCTGATGCGCTGGGTGTTTCGACAGCTACCGTTTCGCTTGCGCTGCGCGACAGTCCGCTTGTTGCCGACCAGACCCGTGAGAAGATCAAGGAACATGCCCGCGCCATCGGTTATATCTATAACCGTCGGGCAGCGAGCCTGCGTACATCGCGGTCAGGGATCGTCGGTGTCGTGGTGCATGACATCATGAACCCGTTCTTCGCAGAAATTCTGAAATCCATCGAATCGGAACTCGACCGGTCGCGCCAGACCTTCATTCTGTCCAATCACTACGACCAGCTGGAAAAGCAGCGCACCTTCATGGATACGCTTTTGCAGCTCGGCGCCGACGGTGTGATCATGTCGCCCGCCATCGGCACGCCGCCGGAAGATATCCAGATCGCCGAGGATAATGGCCTGCCGGTCGTGTTCATCGCGCGCAGTGTCGAAGGCGTTCATGCGCCGGTGTTTCGCGGTGACGATGCCTATGGCGTCGGCCTTGCCACC
>Ga0153948_1001958_pt1 | contig 10076 bp, 8 predicted proteins | sample TSNJ032MetaG_FD_104696 | JGI IMG/M metagenome (GOLD analysis project Ga0153948, IMG submission 104696) | Attine ant fungus gardens microbial communities from New Jersey, USA - TSNJ032 MetaG | ecosystem: Host-associated > Fungi > Mycelium > Unclassified | place: USA: New Jersey, Wharton State...
CAACCTTTAGCCATCCGACTGATCAGGCAAATAGAAATCTTACAGTGAAGGTACGAGCCGAAGCCACGACCACAACAGCAAGATTCACCAACAAGGTACGCTTCATGCTGATATTGCTAAGATTCAACGGTCTCAGCAAAAAAGTTGGGGAACAATGCACATTCTTGTTTGGTCTCAACCAGTATTTATCTGAACCTGTAGTAGAACGATGTTGGTGGCATCAAATCTTTTTTAAAAAAATGATGTTCTGAAGTACTCCTCGGAAGGAACACCTCCCCTTACGAACCTTCTTTGTTATGAACATCACCAGATAGATATCAGACTGCCCAAGGTAACTCCACCACCGCCAGAAGATTGATTCCAATCGAAGTAAAGTGTACAAGATAAAAAAGTAAGAGAGACTTTCAGAAGGAATTTTTCAAAATTTCCAACATTTATTTATTGCATTACACTCCTGTTCAAGAGGATAGCCGCACAACCACATGACTTGAACTACGACGAAATATACATCTCTAAACATCTATTATTCAATGTCAAAAATAGTCTGGCAAACGATCAGCCTATTTCAGAAGCGCTTGCTCCACCCTTACGCAGTGGTGACTCGTCCATCCATACGCTAGAATCAAGAAACCATATGATCCACACGACCCCAGAAGTAGAGATGTGGGACCCTTTTCCATTTGCCGGTTGAATGATTGAAATTGAATCACCAACACCTACGAGTTCAACAGAATAGGAATAGTGATACAACAGTTGACAGTGCGAGAAACGAAGATGATCCGCTGAACATTTGGTCTCAGCCCAGTGGGCTTACAAAACTGAATCACTGAAGACCTTGGCACACATGCCAAGCTTAGCAGCAGTCATGGTTAGTGACAGACTAACAATTCCGCCAGAGAGAATTCCTTTATTAGAAAATACATGAGGAGTTTTCCCATAGAAAATGTCAATAGGGATAACAACATCCGTTCATTGTTAATAAATAACAAGATCGTGCTCATATGGTCTTGTAGTAATGATAATAGGCGTACACTAGATGTCCGTGAGTGATCAGAAATTATGGTACCTATCTACGGCAAGACCATCAGAAGTATCAGACAGGATAATCCAAAGTCCACGAGCGGGCCAAGGGTCCAATTTCATGTAAATGAATGGCAAGAGATTGTTTACTCAGGAATATGGGATGAAGAGTAGTCTATAATGTCGTAAAATTGTCTTCAAAGCTGTTGGCAGAAAGTACAGTCAATCTTCATGTTGTTACGTAAAGAGGCAGCTGCGGGTCCCCATAATAAGCGATGCGAAAAGACAAGCAGAAGTGAAAATAGAAACTCACGGAGAGCGATAAGGGTGATAAATATTCCCAAGGCAATGACGTACACGATGCCATATTTGATGACGATCCAGCGACGCTGTCTTCTCTGCTTGTTTGTATAGACAGGTGCACGAATTTGCTTTGAAGGGCGCAACCAGACTATAGTGGCCAAAAGTCAGTGGATTTCCGCATCAACATCAAAAACGAAACGTACACAGAATCGTCGCATGGAAGCGATCAAAATAGGGTATCAAGACAGGCGGTGTAAGCATGAACAATAGTATATGCCCAAGAACTAGGTCCGAACTCCACAGCGACAGCTCAATGATTTTGACGATGAATTCTCTGGCAGGCTGTGACATCACATGTGCACCCAACCCACGGCCGTACCATCGACCTGTCCACCACGCACGATTTGTCTCATCATGCTTGAATTCACGGGACAGGAAGACGGATATCAAGATTTTGTGAACGGCCCTTTGGATGAAAATGACTGCAATGAGACCAAGGACCGCATGTGAGGCATCCCAAGACTCCAAGAACCACTGTAATTCAGACAAACACGAGTTAGAGAATGAAGGTTCATAAATGTGGCAGCAACTCACCAAAAACTCGAAGAATCCAACCATACCAATAGTACCGAGTGCATGCGCAATGAATGCGATGGTCGATCCGAACTTAGGAAATACAGGATCAAGCATTGGTCCAAGGAAAACGGAAAAGATGAACAATGTGAGTAGTATCGCGGCATTCCAGACAATAGGTCCTAGTGCAATAACAGCGATACGGATGAGCGGAGCCGGAGGGAAACGACCAGTGTTAGGGTCAGGGAACGACTTGACAAACATGTAAGCAATGACGAAGAGGATCGCCATGCAGATTGGGAAAATGACTTCCGACCAAAGGACAGCCCTCCATCCAGCTCGAGGAACATCACCCGAAAGCTTTTCTGATGGGTGACCGAGCTTCTTCTTCTTATAGCCAGTGATCATCGTGCGCGAAAGACGGCAGTAACCAATCCAAGAATTATTATGCGAACGCGAGTTACCGCGACACATCCAACGCAAGAACTCACTAATTATGACACCATTTATCAACACCTATCCATCACATATGAGGAAGACGATTACTCACCGATAATCAATGACAAAGTCAGAGAAAACGAACTGGTGCGGGTTGAACAAGAAGGGCGCTATACAAAGCGCAAGAATGGAAATCCAGAAGTAGATGAGGTACGGGGTCCAGAGCGATAACGTCACATAAAGCAACATTACCAACGTCCTCATCCCAAGGTAAATACTTGGCCCAGCAAATCGCGAGAACAAGATGCTGAAGTAAATTCTTGTTGTTGCAAAACCACGCCCAGTAGCAATGTAACGTGCACCTCCAAACGTCAGATTACTGAGAATGGAATGAGTGTAAATCTGGGTGGAGAAAACCTCAAAGATAGGAGAAAGTGATCCAAACTGCTTGGCGAGACGGAAAATCGCTTTCCAGGTACCGCGTTCCACAAGCTCTGTGCGCCGTCAATATCAATGGTTACAAATGACGGGTAGCCATTAATGAGCATACCTTGAAGGAACAATGGCAAGAACGAGATCATAAACACCAAAAAGATACTGATGATGCAGCGTCGAATCCAATCAAAGACGGGGACAAGGTTGTAACAGCCCTGTTGTCCACCAATCATCTGACCAGAAGAAGTATACTCGCAGATTCTGAGCTGTGAATTCAGAGTACCCAAGAAAACCACTGATCAACAAACATTAGCGAGCTGAATGTCCAACTCAAGGCACAAGGGACTCACTCGTAGCGATGAATGTCTGGACCGACAAAATGACCAACATGTTATGGATATGGAAACCGGGATGCCCATAATAGAACGTCAAGAATCGGTCAATAGGCAACTGCGTCCCCAGATAATAGTACTCCCGACTCAACATCTGCTCGCCCATACCTGTCCCAATCTTCGTCTGGAAATTCAAAATCGTTCCAAATCCAAGATCACGACCCTTTCCACACTGATAATACTCCGTGTGTTTGATCCTTCCCCCTCTCCCAAACGCATTCATACCGGCATAAATATCCTCATTCAGGTGTAATCCTTTCTGCGCCTTGGATACTCCACCCCTCGTAGTCATATACAATCCATTCAAGAAATCAGGATGCCCGTAATGCAGTTTTCCTCCGACCCACGCCATAGACCGCGCAGCGAGTGTTCCAAACGTTTGTTCCTTTCCAGCAGCCAAATCTCCAAGAATACCAATATTCTCTGAAAAAATGTACTCGCGAGCACCGACAATGGCAACAGGAGATTTCTTGAAATCCTTATGACCCCACTGCGCATATGGACTTTGGCTCGGGGTATTATACTCCTCAAACTCTCCCAGAACATTACGAATTTTCAAACACTCCTCGAGATAGTTGTCCTGATTCGCATCGATGAGTTGAAGATATTCACCACGATAAAATATGATCGCATGGTTCTGGTTATCCGATTTCCCATCTCCCAGGATGGGATTTCCAGGAAGCTCAATACGGAATTTTGGTCGCCTGCGACCCGTCTCCGGGACAAACTCGCTATGACCGTCAATGAGTGCTGAAAATATCCTCGGGTCTCCACCCTCCTTCCTCGGTGGCTCCTCCTCCAAATACGCGATCTGTAAATCCGGGTAGGCGCGCAACAAGAACTCGGCATTCTCTTGTTCTTCTTTGTTGAACTTGGAGTAACGTTGCATGGAGACCAAAAACTTGAATTTACGACGCGCCATCCTCTCCAGCTCTTGTTCTAATTTGTCCGTATTCCCGCCGTACATCTGCACAACCTCTGGGTTTTCGACACGATGAAGCAGTTTAATGGCTTTAGAATAATTCATCATGCCAGATACGGTTCGGTACAACGTTTGAGCGCGCAATGAAGCCCATATTCGGGTACGAAGTGTGAACTCAGGAGCAGCACTCTTGAACCCGATGAAATAGAATGGCAGATCATCGATTTTGGATCCACCCTTCTCGTCATGCGCGAATGGATTGTTGCCATTGAACATTGCAGACTCTTCAGCTAAAATCTTGGTATCCTTCACAAAATTCTCCCACTCTACTGGATGCAACTGTTTCAAGTATTCGAGAAGCGTGACGCGAGTGTTCTGATCTTCTTCACGAATGATCTCGCGAAGGGAAAGTAGAGTCTAAACCGAAAATCAAGAATGATTACATCAGTACTAAGTTCTAGAAGCATTCAACACAGAAGCAACGAAGGAAAGGAGCAAACGCAAAGCACCAGAAACGAAGCAGAAAGGAGGCGTACCTTCTCATTGTAATGAGGAGTTACCACCGTGAACGTCGGCATAGCATGGACAGGTATGGCTTCCGGAATAGCGGTAGTCAAGGACTGCGCGAAGAACGAAATTCGTCGTTCAGCCTCACTTCCGGCAGGGAAGAATTCTCCTTTGTTTCCCTTTTCACCTTGCGATATGAAGAAGGCTGGAGCTCGTAGGCTGCGACGACCACCTGCACCAGTGTCGACTTGGTGATAGAGAAGGTTCTGGACGTGATTGATTGAAAGTAAATGCTCGCGATACATTGAGATAATAATGGCATTCCAGATTTGTGATACAAGGACCTAGTGATCGATAAGCCACCAGAATAATCAATAATTGAGATTTGAAGCAAACCTTAGGTTTGTACTTGACTTCCATATCTTGGGTAGCCAATAATTTCGCGTAAATCCTCTTCGGCAGTCGGGTGTAAATATCTTGCCAAGGTGTCCATATCGAAAGTCCAAGAGTAAATGACCTCGCAATACTGAAAACCGTGTTCCAAATGATATACCAAAGGAAAGTATCCAAGAAGAAAAGAATCAAATCCATGACGAACATGATTGCCAAAGTAAACGCGGCCTGGTTTGTACATAATGCATTTCCAAATAGCCTATCATGGCACCCTTGAACCTTCATTCCGGTCATAACAGCAATCGGCCCACTGAACGACTGCGTTAAGTAGAAGTACGATTCGGCGAATTTACAACCAAATACAAGGAACCAGAGGATCGTTGAACCAAGACGGCCTGATTTTCCTAATGTTGGGTAGCTAGCGGTAAAAGTTTGACTAGCGAGGTATTTTCTCGATTTTCCAGCGACACGGTCACCAAACATACGTCCAGAGGGCATGACAGCAAAGAGGACCGTGGCAATGACCGAGATGAAGAATTGTACGATACCCAAGATTAGTGAAAGCGAGCCACCAGAACCGTTGTGCTCGACAATGGCAACATAGAATGTGGGGCCACAAGTGAGAGCGAGGGTGATGAGCAGAAAAATCAGTCGACGTGTGAGGTGAGAAGTATTGTTCCAAGTAGTGGGGATGTAAGAAAATTCAGCGAGGGTGGCAAGAATCATGATGACGGTAGCAACAGCGCCTCCGAGGGCGACCGCACTCCAAGTCATCGCTGCAGATCCACCCTCCGGAGAGTAGATCCTTGGTGCGTTGTAAGAGGTGTAAAAGAAGTACATGGCCACATGAATGACCCATATCCGATTGAAGTTGACAAGGAGATGACCAAATGACCGCTTCTCAAAATAGGTTTTGAAGAAGGCACTCTCCCAATCAATTTCGTGGAACCTCATGAAGCGCTGCGATGGCGGGAGGTCCACCAAACGTGTCTTTGGGACAAGGAGTTAGCTTTTGAAGACGAAAATCAGATTATGTGGCAACATACTTTGTTCCTGAGTGTGATTCGTGCAATACCCTCGGGATACCAGAAAAGCTGGTTGACATCATCATAACCAATGATGTCTTCGTGGTCCCTCTCTCTTCTCACAAATTTACCATCAACGACCTCGTAACCCTGATCACGGATGAAACGATAGAGAGGTTTAACGACAGAGCGTAAGTATAGACCCTCTGAAACGGGTTCAATGCGATTTTGACATTCCGGTGATCGATAATAGTCATCCGCGCACTTGAAAATGAAGCATAGACACTCGGGAACAAATCGCACTTGGGCCGCTTCACCCCAGCAAAGTAGATACAAAGCAACCTGCCTGAGACGGTCGTACTGGCTCATACCGTTCATAGCCTGCCGCCACCGCTCTAGCGCAGAGTTGAGAGACTTTTCGCTCGATGACCCTTTGCTTTTCCCTTTTGATTTCAGTCTGTGAAGGCCAGGGTTTTGTGTTTGACCGACTGCGTCGTCAAGATCAAGCTGCGCAGCAAAGTACCACTTTCGATAATTAGCATTGTGTCCACCAATGTAGTCGGCATGCAACGATATGAGAGCATTATTGGTCGGCATTCGAGATGCGCGACTATCAAGCTGTTGCATAAGGAAGTCGAACTGCGGATGGGGCAGTCAGTATATGATAATCGCCGAAGACTCCAGGAACGATGGACAACGACACATGAGGCAGTTCATGAGTGAAACCAACAACAGTGGTCGCCCACGTCGGGATAAATGAAGAGACTTGCCATATTCCTCATTGAGTCTCTCTGAAAACCAAACTTTTGCGTAAGGTCTAGAAAGATGTCTTCTATCTCCTCCTTTGAAAGTGGGCTGTTGTTTTCCGGTGTCCATGCTGGGTAAGCATCTCGCGAACCGTACGGCATTGAGGTTTCTAAATATGTTGGCGTTGGGGCCTCGGGGAAGGGTGTACGCATGCCCTGGCCAAGATCTTCCGATGACGGTACGTGAAATCGCTGGTAGACATCACCATCTGAATCAGTGTCCTGAGGTTCTGATTGCATTATGAGAGCTCAATTAAAAGACTAGAACTTAAAAAAGTGCAAAGACAAACAACTCACGATACATATCATACTGGTGGGGTGTGTCATAGAAGCCCTGCTCATGAATTACCGGGCTGCTCCCATCTGAGCCATAAGTCTCGCGATAGCCATCCCTGCGGGTATAGTCGATGTCAGACTCATTGTCGTAGTATCCCCGCCTTCCGTGAGCATGTTGTGAACTGAAAGGATCAATTGAATGGGTGTCTGCCGAGGGCGACGGGGAGGGATAGCTCTCCTGGCTTATTGGCCCAGGACGGGCAGGCATTAATGGTGGTGGAGAGAAGATGAGATGCTTCTACTCCAGCCGCCTGCCGCCCCAGCCAAGCATGAACAATCGTGGGAATGCACTCCATATATGGACATTACTCCGGACTCCCTCCACGGTCGGCCATCCCCGTCCCCGTCACCTTTTCACCCATTGTTTATTGGTCATCGTCCTCAGGGATCCAACTCCATGACTGTCCCTCTAGCAATGCTCTCAACGTCTTTCCTCTTCTGCCTCCGGTCTGACCCCGTAGCCAGCGCTATTTTTATAAAGACAAGGGTCTTCTTGCAGGTAGCCACCCTCTTTTAAACATGAGCACTGTTTCCCACAGTATCCAGAGATCTCTGTGCGTAGTATGCCAAGGGCCCTTGGTTTTTTGTCTCTCTTCCACTCGTTACAATCAAGAGCGCTTTGTCTTGTCTCGACCCGACCCGATCACGATTACGCGTCTATTTTTGTACCGGTTTACAACAGAGAGATGTTTGTTCCGGCCTGGCTGGGATTGGAGCATAAACTGAGCATTAAAATGATTTGCATGCACAAGTAGCCAAAGAGCCATTAACGATATGCAAGAGCAATGAGATACGGGATAAATTGGGCTTGTCCAGCAGGCATGTGGGTAATTGTGGTTTGGTTGTCATTCACATGTCATTCTCCTATATGCACGCAAATTCTGATCTATCCCTAGCTCGTCAGATGTGATTGTCTGATTGACCCATCAGCCGGTCTACATTGTCAGCAATACTTTGTATCGTCTCTCTTTCCAGCTGTTTCCAGGTTCTGCCATAGTGATTGTCAAGGTCAACTTACGTTACACTGACTGTACTTTAATCTGCACTTCCTTTGCCGATTATCACATGAACGGATTTGGAATCTTGGTAGAATCTGGATGTTGGCAGGGATACCTTGAGAAAAACGGAGACAATGCTGGTTAGGCTTGGCAGCTATTACATTTTTCTCACGCATCACAAACGATGACGCGCGCTTGGATCCCTTCGTTGGACCAGACATTGGTATGTGTATTCGCATTCTGTTTCTTCTTCCCACCATTCGGAAAGCTGAAAGCTCACATTCATGGCCTCCATTTAGATAGTACACTTCATTCAAGATACTCAATAGTCTGCATAGACATGTTTTCACTTGCACGCAACGCCCTAGGTTCCAGACAAATGATCCTGTCTCACCGTCTCGCAGTGCGGGCAGCTGCACTTCACACCCTTCCACCTCTTCCTTATGCCTATGATGTAAATTATTCTTCGGATTCTTGGTGGTCAATACTCACATAACAACGTGCGTGAGTAGGCTTTAGAACCTTACATCTGCAAAGAAATCATGGAACTCCATCATACCAAGCATCATCAAACTTACATCAACGGCCTCAATGCCGCAGAAGAGGCATATGCTAAAACCGAGAACACCAAACAAAAAATCACACTTCAGAGTGCTTTGAAGTTCAATGGTGGTGGTACGTGCTTCCCTATCCCTTTTTGATCCAACTCGCTTTGACACTCTTTCAACGGAACAGGTCACATTAATCATTCCCTTTTCTGGCAGAACCTCTCTCCTGCATCTCAAGATGGCGGCAAACTCAACGATGGAATTCTCAAAGAACAAATTATTAAGTATTTTGGCTCTGTTGACGGTTTCAAGCAAAATTTCAATGCCAAGACTGCTGCAATCCAGGGTAGTGGTTGGGGTTGGCTCGTGTGTTTTATTTCAACTCGAAAAATATAAGCGCGTCTTTTCTAATGAATCCCCTTCGTTTCCCTACAGGCTCTGAATCCCCAAACTAAAGCTTTGGAGATTGTCGCTACTGCCAATCAAGACCCGTTGCTCAGTCATATACCGATCATCGGTGTCGACATCTGGGAACATGTACGCCTTTCTGATTTATTTTCAATATATCGTGAATAACTCCCTCTTTAGGCTTTTTACCTCCAGTACAAGAACGTTAAGCCCGACGTAAGCCCTCTAATCTCTACCGCGCCGTGTAGTCCTGATTGAGATTGTTTATCATTTCCATAATTTCCGATGAAATGAACGTCCTTCAACGATTTCTGTTCCTAAAACAACAGTACCTCAATGCCATCTGGAATGTGATTAATTTCAAGGAAGCTGAAAACCGTCTCATTGCAGCCTCGAACTAATTTTCGGGACCTGTTGAGCTCAAAGGAATGGGTTGAGCACGATGGTTTGGAAATATTGCACCTACCTGTTCTCACTAGGCCTCCACTTTGCCCATGAATCAAGCTTCTGATAGACAAGTATCCAGCGTAATGAATACGAAGGGTATTTCTCGACTTTGAATTGCACATGCAGGATACCTCCATGTCCAACATTGGAGTTCTCCCCTCAATGGTTATCGATAATACAGTCCCTGTCTCTGAGAATTTCTGGCCTTCATTCAAGAAACTGATGTTAGTTAGACCCCATGCCCTATCGACGTCGAAGATGTTTAATCATTGCACTTTAAAAGGAACGAGTATGTTAAGGGAAGAGTGACCGGCATCATTATGATTAGAACTGTTTGCCTCTAGCCAAGAGTCAGCCATTTAGGTCAAGAACATCCCAAAAGAATACTTATCATGTAAACTCACATTGATAAAAGTTTTCATCGGTCAGATACTGGAAAAGTTGATGGTGTGATCAAATTGTCCCTTGTGGAATTTAGGATACATTTTGATGGAAACGATGGAGACAAGTTGCTGAAAAAGCTAA
>Ga0153948_1001960_pt1 | contig 10072 bp, 9 predicted proteins | sample TSNJ032MetaG_FD_104696 | JGI IMG/M metagenome (GOLD analysis project Ga0153948, IMG submission 104696) | Attine ant fungus gardens microbial communities from New Jersey, USA - TSNJ032 MetaG | ecosystem: Host-associated > Fungi > Mycelium > Unclassified | place: USA: New Jersey, Wharton State...
ATAGGGATATAATGTGATCCTGGTAGTATGTGACAGAATAACAAAAATGGCATACTTTGTGTCTAGTATAGAAAAGACTTTGGTAGAGAGAATAGCAAGACTGTTCTGAGATAATGTCTGGAAATTATATAGATTACCAAAAAGTATTATAACAGATAGGGGAGCACAGTTTATAACAGGAATAATGAGAGAGTTAAATCAAATGTTGGAGATCAACACCAAATTGTCAACAGCTTACCACCCACAAACAGATAGTTAGACAGAAAGAATGAATCAAGAACTAGAACAGTACTTAAGAATATTTATTGATTACTGTTAGGAGCAGTGGCCAGATTAGTTAGCAACAGCAGAGTTTGTATACAATGATAAAGTACAAATGAGTATAAAGGTGTTACCATTTAAGGCAAATAATAAATGGAATCCACATATGGAATTTGAGATAAGAAAGAAGAAGAAGTTTGAAAAAGCAGAAGAGTTTGCAAAGAGGATAAAAGAAGTATATGAGGAAGCAGAGGCAGCACTGAGGAAGAGTTAAGAAGAAATGAGGAAATATGCAGATAGGAAAAGAAGCAAGCCAAAGAAGTATAGAGTGGATGACTAGATGCTCTTGAACACAAAAGATCTTAAGTTCCAAATAAAGGAAAGATGTTCAAAAAAATTAACAGAGCAATTTGTAGAACCTTATAAGATAAAAAGGATTATATCAACAAATGCAATTGAACTGGAGTTACCAAGTACAATAAAAATACATCCAGTAGTAAATGTCAGTAGAGTATATATATATAAAGATCAAGTAGAGGGCCAGAAAAATGAATGGCCTCTCCCAGTAATAATTAAAGGAAAAAAAGAATATGAGGTAGAAAAAATATTAAATAAAAAGAAGTTTAGAGGGAAGAATAGATAGCTAGTGTGATAGAAGAGATATATAACAGAAGAAGACACTTAGGAACCAAGAGAGAACTTAGAGAATACAAAGGACCTGGTAGAAAGGTTTGAAAAAGAGTATGGAAAGGAGTCAAGATAGATAAGAAAAGAAGACCATAGAGAGTTTCATAGAGGAGAATTACCAGGGAGGTATATAGCAAAGACATTGTATAGATGGAATAATAAGAGGTTTGATCAGGAATATTGGGGACAATTGGAAAGAAATGAATTGAACCAGCAGCCTCTTGGCTGGTTGTAGAATACCATCAATGTAAACAAGGGCAAATAGCATACTTGTATAAATAGCTAGTACAATTAAGCGAGAATTCCATTGAGTTCTCTTTGTAACTCTCAAAGACTTAGCTACTCAGTTAACTTAACTTGAGTTGCACAATACTAAGCTCCTCCACTGAGAAGCTCTGAGCTGCTACTACTACCTCTCAGTGTCTGGCAGAAGAAGCCCATTGCAGTGCAAAAGCCAGGGCTATCTATAGCCCACTGCTTAGCTATACTCAGAGATTTAAAGCCATGTTTGCTAAAGAGAACTTCAAACATCCTCCTAGAGTACTACTATTGGGACCATGCTATTAAACTCCTTCCAGGCTTGGAACCCAAGTCTTTTAAGGTATACCCCTTATATCCAGTAGAACAGAGAGAGCTCAATGCCTTTCTGGAAGAAAACCTACAGACTAGACATATTAGACTGTCCAAGTCCTCTATAGTAGCTCCAGTGTTCTTTATCAAGAAAAAGAACAGTTCCCTCTATTTGGTCCAAGACTATCAAGTGCTCAACTCCATGACTGTTAAAAACAAATACTTTCTTTCCTTGATCTCTAAGCTTGTCTTGCAACTCTATAGGGCCAAGTACTTTACCAAGCTTGATGTCTAGTAGAGGTTTAATAATGTTTGTATCAAACCTAGCAATAAGTGGAAGACTGTCTTCCATACTAACCACAGTCTGTTCAAGCCTCTCATAATATTATTTGGAATGACCAACAGTCTAGCCACCTTCCAAATAATGATAAACAACATCTTCTAAGATCTCATTGCTGAGGGTATAGTAGTAGTCTATCTGGACAATATTCTCATCTTCACCAGGTCTATAGAAGAGCATATACAAGCTATCTGGAGAGTATTGGAGATTCTGGCCAAACACAAGCTGTTTCTGTGCCCTGAAAAATGTAAGTTCCAGAGTAGATCAAATACCTGGAACTTGTTATCTCAGAGAATAAAGTCTCTATGGACCCCATTAAGATGGCTGGAGTCTACAAATAGTCTATCCTGGAGAACCAGATAGATATCTAGGCTTTTCTCAGATTTGTCAACTTCTACCAAAGGTTTATCCAAGGCTTTTCTACAATAGTATACTCCTTCTTCAATCTCACTTGTTCCAACCAAGCTTGGACATGGGCTGAAAGAGAACAAAAGACCTTCAATGACCTCAAGATAGTAGTGACTTCTGCTCTGGTATTAGTATCATCTTAGGATTCAGACTCTTTTAGGATCAAAGTTGACAGCTTAGATTTTACCATGGATATAGTCCTGTTCCAGCAGTCTCTATCAGATGGTAAATGATATCTAGTGGTTTTCTATAGCAAGTTGTTATCTCTGGTGGAATGGAATTACAAGATCTACAACAAGGAGATGCTGGCTATCATCTGGGTTCTAGAAGAGTTGAGATATTTCCTCAAAGAAGCAGCCTATCCAGTGGAAATTTGAATAGACTACAAAAATCTCAAGTACTTTATAATGACCAAGAAACTCAACTGTTGTCAAGCTCGTTGGTCCTTGTACCTCATCTACTTCAACTTCACTCTCTGCCACTGCCCCAAATGGTCTATGGGGAAGCCTAATGCCCTGTCCCAAAGACTAGATCATAAAACCAGAACTGGCAATAATGGAAGTATCATCCTACTCTATCCAGAGCTTTTCACCATTTGTATACCTGAGGAAGTAGAGCTAATAGGGGTTGAACAGAAAGTGCTGTCTGAAATCTACTATGGCAATTATAAAGGAGACCTTAAAGGGCCTGTTACCAAAGCAGCCCAAGAGCTCTGCCAGTCTACCAATAGGTCAATACACTTGTTAGAGTAATCTAATATCAATGGGTTATTCTACTTCCAAGGTAAGATTTATGTACCCTAGAACCTGGAACTGTGAAGGCAGATCATCTTGCCATATCATGATTCCAAAATAGCAGGATACCCTATCCAGCTGCTCTGAGACACATCCACCAAACAGATATCAACACCATTTTTAAACCCTAGATCCATTGCTTTGAAATGCAGCAATCTTGGAAAAGGGGTGAATGTAAGGGGACTGCACTAAAGTCCACTCCTGATATACTAGTACTAGTGTACTAGAGTGACCATACAACTTATTAAATTCCAATTATCTCATATTTAATTAGTTGTCTACTTCTGCATTCCTATCCTTGATAGCTGAGATGTCCTGTAGTCAAGGGAACTTGTATATATAATATAGATTACTCTCCAGGAGCCTCATTCTATCCTCTGAGGTTTCTCCTGGAGTCACTCTATTCTAGTTGCCTTTATATCAACTGAAGTGATTGTTCAGAAAAAACTTGATAGAGTTCTCTGTTAAATTGCACTAGCTACTTATACAAATATCTATTGGTCTGTGTACTTGTCTCCTCTGATCACGTGACCCTTACTAATAACTATACATATCTTACATAATCTTTCCCATGCTAATTATATCTTTTCATGATCTATTATATATGCAAAAAGGATATAGGAAGATAGTACTTGGTAATTGCTTAGTCAAATTTACCTAATCATTCCCACAGTCTCTCTTTTCACTCAAGAACTCCACAAAATTTGAATAAATTCATTAGAAATTAGAAAAAATCAAAAAAAAAAATTAGAGAAAAATTGTATTTTACTTCCTCTTTTTTTCTCTAAATTTGGACAACAAAATTCAATTATGAATACCTTTCTCTTTTCATATTCAACTCAAATTGGATGTGTGGAAGGAAAATAAACATGTACAAATAGAGATTGATAGTGTCAGCTTATTGACTTCTCTGTCTTTGATCATTATCTTCTGTCTCTCCTCTTTGCTCTTTTATCCCTTTACTCTCTCTATACCTTGACTGGATACCAGGTCCTAGGTATAAAGAAGACAGTACTCTACAACTGTGGTGTAGAATATGGTTGGTGTAACTAAGCTCAGGTCTACCCTCCTAGACAGACTGTTTTCTTAAGCAGTGCTGTAGTAGTATATCTATATATCTTTCTATTAGTAACCTGGTGCTTGGGGTCTATTGTGATCCTTATATGCAGGGGAATAACAGCTGCTCTTTGAGAGAGTTGTTTAGAGTAGGGATCTCCTTCTTAGGAGTGATAGTATATCTTTATTCTTAGGGTAGTTGTAAGTGAGACAGTAAGACAAACTGTAAGAGATGGATTCTGTTGAAGAAGAATGTCAGGCTAAGAGAGCTAAGGAGTGAGCACAGTAGTATATAGTTGTTCTAGAGAATCATTATCTATCTGCTTTGCTCCAAAATATTTCTCCAGCTCCTGTTTGAAATAGAAGAAGAGGTAAAGGGGAAAGAAGATTCCATATAACTCCTGTATATGTTCTACAGAATCTTGATGATGCTATGCTTGATTTGCACAGATATTAACTTACTGAATAACATCAACTTCTTAATCATTTGCAAATTACAAGAGTAGAGGCAAAAAACAAAGAGAGATGGAAGAGAGACAAATATAGCAACAAAGAATAGTACAATAGTTGGAAGTATTACTTATAAGCAGAAAAAAGAGTTCATATAGTTCAAATTAACCAAATAATGGAGGAATAGAAGAATAAGGATACAGATGCTTTTGATTATGAAGGACAGTAGAATAGAGATGGTAATGGAGACCTAAATGTGGATAGAAATATACAGGAAAATATTCTAAGAGTTATAAGTAACAAATTTCACTTATTGTTAATAAATGAATTCTAACAAGATATTACAGGATGTTAGAGAGAGAAATATTCAAGAGATTGATATAGAAAATGATATAATTCAGGTATGTTAATTTTTGCATAACAAAATTCTATATACTCATAAATTATTAGGATCAAGAAGCTGTTGTTGCAGATGATATTCCACTATCTGTTTCTTATTCTGCACCTTATCTACTTGCTGGGCAGCTATTCTTGGAAACTGATATACAGTATAACAACTTGGGTATGTTGACTGTTATCTGCTCTCACTGTCATGCTTTTCACTTTGACTATGAGAAACTTAAATCCTTATGGATTAATTATTCCAAATTTGGCATATGCTGTCTATAAGGACAGATCTAACTACCTCCTCTCCAACCACTTACTGGAATCCTTCACAACTACTTGACTGGAGATGATTATTCCTCAAGAGAATTTTGTAATAATATACAACAGTATAATGTAGCATTTACTATGACTTTAGTAGGAGTCAAAATTAACAACTCAGTTACTAGGCAGTCAGGCCCTTACTGTTTCAAAATCTAGGGAGAGCTTTATTATCTCACTGGTACTTTCCTTCCTCATGCAGATTAGACTCCAATATATATACAAATCTATATTCTTGATACAGCAGAGCAGCTTAATGTCAGAAGAGCCAACAACAATAATCTAGATCCTATAGTAATAGACAATATTTAAACAATGTTTCTGGATAGTCATTCATATATTGGCCAGTACTGTTATAAGCTTATCAGGAACAAACTAGCAGATAAGTAGCAGAAGATTAGGATTAGATTGTATATAGATCTATAGCATAATCAGTAAACTCACAATCTACCTATTGCTGAAGAGATTGCAGTTATTATTTCTGAGAAAGGAATCTATCATACAATAGATAATAGAAATGTAGTATTACAGGCAAGAGGAGAACAACTTGAGCAAATAAGCCAGAACAGTCCTTCATATGCTGCTTTCCATTATATTCTATTGTTTTCAAAGAGGAGGAATGAGTAGCATCCAAGAATTTCAATTTGTGATGCTCAACTAAGAGAACAAGAGGACAGTAAAAGACAAAGAGATAAAGAGGAACAGGCTTGCTCATAGGTGGTCTCTAATACATACTACTATGCCTATCATTTTTATATCAGAGATGGTCCTTAGCTACCCCTCTTTTATGGTAGAAAACTATTTCAGTAGTTTGTTGTTGATGTATAGGCAAACTATGGACAAAGAAAACTCAACTGGACTAGAACATATTAACATACCCTCAGATCTAAGCTTTATCAGGGACTATAGGATGCTGCTGTACATAATAGATATAATGGAGAAGATGTTAAGTCTTTGGAATACAAACTTATTCTTTTTTTTTTCATATAGACAGTTCTAGGTTTATGACTTAGTTATTCCAGAATACTATGGCCATTTATAGGCATTTTCACAAACTAGATCTATTTCTCACTATGACTGCTAATCCCAAGTGGCCAGAAATTGTTCAGTCTTTTTCCTAAATAAATAGCCACTGATCATCCTAACATTGTATCATAGGTCTTTGAGTAGAAGAAAAAAGTACTTCTCAAGCTCATTGATTATAGCTTTTTTGATACTGCAGTAGCTCATATTTATACCATTGAGTTCCAGAAAAAAGGTCTTCCTTATATTTATCTGCTCATCTTTCTATACCCTTAAGATCGCATTTGAGATCCTCATTATATAAACTCTATAATTTCAGTACAGTTACCTGATCCTCAACTACAGCTACTTCTCTATGCAAAAGTCACCAAATATATGTTATATAGTCCATATGGTACTAACAATCTCTAAGTCAAGTGTATGGTTAATGGATAATATAGTAAATGCTTTTCCAAAGACCATAGAGAAAGAATAGACTGGACTGAGGACAGTTATCCACTTTATGCTAGGCCTGACAATGGCTTAGTTTTTGAACACAATGGGGCCAATTTCACTAATCAATATATAGTCCTTTACTGTCCTCAACTTCTTCTTCTCTTTAATTGTTATATTAATATAGAGGTCTCTGCTGGATTGGGAACTATCAAGTATCTGAGCAAGTATATTTACAAGAATTCTAACAGAGCAACTATAGAAATTAGTAGTAGGATGTAAGATGAGATCAAAGCATACTTGGATAGTCAGTTTACTGGTCCAACTGAAGCTTACTAGAAAATCTTTGAGTTTAACATATATAGAGAGTTACTAGCTATCCAACGTCTTTTTGTCTATTTTCCCAATGAGCACTATGTTAACTTTCATGCATACTAGACTGTCAATGAAGTATTGGCTAGGCAAAATATAGAAAAGACTCAGCTGACTGCTTGGTTTGACTACAACTCTGTATATGATAATGGTTTGGGTCTTATCTACTGGCAGTTTTCTCAATATTATATCTAGAATACTAAAGCTAAGTCATGACATCCAAGATAATGTACCAAGGTAATTGAAAGGATGTACTTTGTGTCACTATTAAAGGGAGAACAGTTCTTTTTATGACTTTTCTTAACTATATTTGAAGATAGAAAAAGTTGGGAGTATCTGAGGACCTAGAATGGCCAAGTATTTGTCATATTCAAGAAGGCATATATAGTAAGAGGATTACTGGAGGATGATCATGAGTGGAGAATTTGCTTGAAGAAAACAATTGCAATGTAGTCTAGAATGGTATATCATTGGTTGTTGGCAGTGATTTTGCTGACTGATAAAGTAGCTAAGTCTTATGTTCTCTGGGATCAATTCAAGGCTGAATTGTATGATAATGTCAAGCACAAACTATATCATATGAGCTACTATCAAGCTAACCAGAAGATACCAGAGGATGATGTTTATAATTATAGCCTTTGGGATCTAAACAGGATATTAATAGGAATGGAAAGAAGTCTTGCTGAGTTTCTACCTATGCCTCTTTTACAGCAACAGTGGAATCACAGAATACCTAATCTTCTCTTACAGGCTGAGCAGTATAATGCAGATGAAATGGCAACTTTGGTAAATGAGCAGAGGGCAATGTTTAATCCTGAACAAACTACTGCTTTTGATGCTGTCCTAGAGTCTGTCACCAACAACTAAGGTCATCTTTTCTTTATTTATGTTGCTGGTGGTTGTGAAAAGACATTTCTTTGTAACACTATTGCTGCTGAGATTAAAAGAAGAAGATAGGTAGTACTATGTGTAGTATTATCTAAAATTGCTACTCTTTTGCTAGATAAAAGAAAGACATCTCATTTGTACTTTAAGATTTCTTTTTCTATCAATAAGGACTCTATAGCTGGACTGAAATATAATAGTTATATGTTTCCAGCCATCCAGCAGACTAAGGTTATTATTTGGGATAAAGTTCTATGCAGTACAAGTATAACATTGATGTTATTAATCAATATCTGAGAGATTTGCTTGAAGTAAGTGATTACTTGTACTTGATAGCTGTTAAATTAATATATTATCTAAAATGATCATCTGTTTAGTGGAATTACAGTGGTATTTGGAGGGGATTTTTGTCAAACTTTGCCTGTAGTATCAAGAACTTGATATATCTCTATAGATTTCCTCTACAAAGAGATACTGCCACTACTTGTTGATGTGTTTCTTTAACATCTCAGGTACAATATACACTTGGGCCACTCTGAAGCTGACAATCAACATACTCAGTGGTTGTTGAAAATTGGTGCTGGATCAACTATGGATAATAATAAGATGATACAAGTTTCTTAGTCTATAGTTTGCACTAATCTCAATACTCTCATCAACAGGATCTATCCAGGAATTGGCAACCCAAGAGTTCAAGATGACCAATACTTCTTGGAGCATATTATTCTCTGTTCTAGAAATAATGAGGTATATAATATTAATAAAGCTATTCTTTAACAGTTTAACCCAGTACCAAATGCAGAGGTCTATATGTTGAGAAGTGTGGACTCTATGTTTGAGAAAGATGAAATGCACCATGTCTATCCTGTAGAGTTTTTTCAATAACTTAATAGTAGTGGATTGCCTCTTGCTTTACTTTGTCTCAAGATTGGCTGTCCAGTTATCTTACTGAGAAACTTGGATCTAGGAGAAGGACTTTGCAATGGAATAAGAATGGTGGTATTGAATGTGAGGAGAAAGGTGCTCCAGTGCAGAATTATCAGCAAGGATAGGAGGTTTAAAGGAAAGGTTGTGTTGATTCCAAGGATCAGGTTATCACCTAATGCAGACAAATTGTCTATGCCACTCAAGAGACTTCAATTCCCAGTCAGGTTGGTCTTTGCTATAACTATCAACAAGTCTCAAGGACAGTCAGTAGAGCATGTGGGGATCAATTTGCAGACATTAGTGTTCTCACATAAACAACTTTATGTGGCATTTTTAAGATGTACTTTACCATTGAACATTTCAGTACTTCTTTCAGAACAGAGCTAGGAGAGCAGAAAGACACTTAATGTAGTATATAAAGAGATATTCAATAGTATTAGATTATAGATTGTATATATATGGACAATAGACTTGAGATTAATTTCTACTATAATATCAGAAGTGAGTGAGTAAAGTCAGTCAGAATAGTTAAGTCAGTAAGTGATTGAAGAAATATTACAGAGTACATAGAAAGTTGAAGAAAAGAGCATAGCAGACTAATTTCAACATATACTCAACTATTCAGAATTAGTAGAGGATTCAAGTCAGGCCATAGGCCTGGATAAAAGCCTTGTGTGATATATGTTTGGGCTCCCACTAGGCACACAGGTCTGTGTTGCTTAGTCATCTATCAGTAATAGGATAAGTCTAGCTAATTCAATGTGAAATTCCATATTAGAACAGATATAGTGTTTATTGAGACAATGATTTAGAGTTCAACCCTTAGACAACTTCTTGCATAGTTGTTCTTAATCTGACACTTGTCTAGCATATTAGGAGGCTGGTGGCTTTGATCACATGCATAGAAAATGGTTAAGAAGCCATTTTTCTCTTGTATTAACCTCTGAGTTGTAAATGATTTAGCCCATGGATTAATTGACACAAATAAGGCCTCTTGTGACTCAAAATGTCTCTCAGGAGAAAACCCCTTAAAAGTTATAGGAGAGAGGCAGTTGGTTGGGAAGGCCATGGCCATGGTCACATTATTTGAGTCAAATTTATTGGTGAATTAAACATGTGGAATTTTGCCTAATAACCAGACTGATGGATGACTAAGCGACAC
>Ga0153948_1001962_pt1 | contig 10062 bp, 6 predicted proteins | sample TSNJ032MetaG_FD_104696 | JGI IMG/M metagenome (GOLD analysis project Ga0153948, IMG submission 104696) | Attine ant fungus gardens microbial communities from New Jersey, USA - TSNJ032 MetaG | ecosystem: Host-associated > Fungi > Mycelium > Unclassified | place: USA: New Jersey, Wharton State...
GACCTCAACGACCTGTTCTATTTCGCCATGGTGGTCGAGCACGGTGGCTTCTCGCAGGCCGGCCGGGCGCTGGCGATGCCGAAGTCGAAACTGAGCCGGCGCATCGCGCTGCTGGAGGAGCGCCTGGGTGTGCGCCTGATCCAGCGTTCGACCCGGCGCTTCTCGGTCACCGAGGTCGGCCAGGACTACTACCGCCATTGCAAGGCGATGCTGGTCGAGGCCGAAGCGGCCGAAGAAGCGATTGCGCTGTCACGCGCCGAGCCGCGCGGCACGATCCGCCTGGCGTGCCCGATCGCGATCCTGCACGCGCGCATCGGCCCGATGCTGGCCGACTTCCTGGCCCTGCACCCGCAGGTGACGGTGCAGCTGGACGCCACCAACCGCCGCGTGGACGTGGTGGGCGAGGGTGTGGACGTGGCGATCCGGGTACGGCCGCCGCCACTTGAGGACAGCGACCTGGTGGTGCGCGTGCTGGCGCGCCGGGTGTGGTGCACCAGTGCCAGCCCGGCGCTGCTGCAGCGGCTGGGTACGCCGCAGGTGCCGGCCGACCTGGCGATGATGCCGACCGTCGACCTGGCCTCGCCCAGCCAGCAGCACGTCTGGGAGTACACCGGGCCGGACGACCTGCAGGCCAGCGTGCATCACCGCCCGCGGCTGGTCAGCGATGACATGATCGCGCTGCGCGCAGCGGCGGTGGCCGGGGTCGGGCTGTTGATGCTGCCGCGGATGATGATCACCGACGAGCTGGACAGGGGGGCGCTGGTGCCAGTACTGCCCGAGTGGGTACCCAAGCACGGCATCGTGCACGCGGTGTTCCCGTCGCGGCGCGGCCTGTTGCCCGCCGTGCGTGCGCTGATCGATTACCTCGCCGAGCGTTTCGAAGCGCTGGACGAACCGTAGGCTCCGCATCCACGCATGGCGTGGATCTACCGGGCCGGGGCGGCTCCCTCCGGCACATACACCATGCGCCCGTCCGGCAACCGATAGGTCACGCCGGCCTTGACCCCGCCGCCTTCGCCGATCTCGCCGGTGGACTGGTAGCGGGTCAGTTCCTCGCCCTGCTTCACGGTGATGCGCATGTTGGCCTGGCCAGGGTTCTCGATCACGGTCACGTCCTGGCTGGCGAACGGATTGAGCGGATTGCGCACGATCACGATCATCAGGATGCCGGTGACCACCAGGAACAGGTCGATCAGGTTCACCACCGACAGGATCGGGTCATCGGCCTCGTCGTCGTCCAGGAAGCGCATCAGTGCGCCTCCTGCAGGCGTTCGAACATGCGCAGTTCCTGCAGCAGCCAGCGCCGGCGCACGGTCAGCACCAGGTAGGTCAGGCTGGCGGCCACCAGGGCCAGGATCACCGACGAGAAGGCCACCACCATGTTCTCGCCCACGCCCTGCGCGTCGCTGCGGGTCAGCGCCAGCAGGGCAGGACCCATCGGGATCATGGTTGCCACCAGGCCCAGCATCGGTGCGGTTCGCGAGACGATGCGCAGGCCTTCCAGGCGCTTGAGGATATGCAGTTCCAGATCGTCACTGCCGCCGCCGTGGCGGGCCTGCCAGGCCAGCAGCTCGGGTCGGTGACGGCCGCGCCGGCGCTGCAGGCCTTCCCACAGGAAGGCGCCGAAGCTGAGGAAGGCGTAGGCCAGCGACAGCAGGATCAGCAGCAGGACCGGAGCCAGGAACAGGTGGGAGAGATCGTAGAGCGTGGATTCAAGCGCGTTCATGCGGAAGCCGAGTTGGAAGGAGAAGAGGAAGGATCGGCGCGCCGTGCGTTGCGCCGCGATTGCAGCACGGCGCCTGCGCCGAGCAGGCCCAGCAGCACGGCGAGTGCCCAGCGCGTGGCCGGCGCGTGCGGGGCCGGCGGCGGCACCTGCCGCATCACCTGGCCACGCACGTTGGGCGAGGGGGCCGGTGCCGGCTCGACGGTGGCGGATTGGCGGGCGGCGGGGGCAGCATCGGGCACCGGCCTGGCGGCCGAAGCGCGGCCGAGCCCATAGCCCGGATGCACCTGCGCCGGCGCCGGTTCCGATGTCGACGACGCCTGCAGCTGCTGCAGCCGCGCCTGAAGCTCCGCGCGGGTGCGGTCATCGGCGTGCCAGTAGCCGCGCGAGATTGCTTCCTGCAGGCGCTCGATCATCTGCACCTGGGCGCTGGCGTTGTGCTGCTCGAACCACTGCGCCAGGCCCAGCTGCCGGCTGTCGCGCACGAAGGTGTCATGCACCGCCTGCCATTGGTCGGCGCGAATGGTGTCTGGCGCGGTCACCTGCCAGCCGAACAGGTTGTCGACGTTCTTCAGCACTTCCAGCGTGCCGGCATAGCCTTCGGCCTGCATCGCGCCGATCCATTGCGGATTGAGCGTCTGCGCGCGCAGCTCGTCGGCGAGGAAGCGTGCGGTGCTGCGCGTGCGCGGTGCGGGTTCGCGCAGGTCGGAGACGTACAGCGCCGGGCTTGCACCATCGAGGTGGCGCACGGCCAGCGCCAGCCCGCCCAGATACTCGAAGGGGTGGTCGGTGCTGAGCAGCCCATGGGTGTTGGAGGAACGCGACAGCACCGCCGCCTGCACGCCGCGCAGCTGTTCGGCGAACAGGTTGCCGCCGGGCAGTGTGCTCGCCTGGCCATCACTGCCGTAGCCGTGCTGCAGGCGATCCAGGAAGCCGCTGGCCAGCGCCGCATCGTCCTTGCCGGCCGTGCTGCCGCGCGCCAGCACGGCATGGTTCAGGCCGCTGCCATAGTCGCCGGGGGCGTTGCTGAAGATGCGCAGGCGCGACAGACGCTGCGCCTGCTCCGCAGGAACGCCGTCGCGCTGCAGGCGCTGCTGCACGGCCACTGCATTGCCGGCGATCGGATTGCCGGGCGAGGCCGGCATCGCCGCCAGCTGTTCGATGGCGCCAGCCAGCAGCCGCAGGAACGGATCGAACTGGTCGCGGTAGACGCTGGTGGCCTGGATCACCACGTCGATGCGCGGGCGTTGCAGTTCCGCATCGGGCACGATGTCGAGGGCGATCACCTTGCCAGCACTGTCCCAGCGAGGGCGCAGGCCCAGCGCGTGCAGCACCTGCGCCTCCAGCACGCCAAGGTGGCGGATGGCCTCGCTCGACCACAGGCTGATGGCCAGTTTGCGTGGCAGCTGCCCATCGTGATCATCACGATAGGCCTGCAACAGCTGCTGCAGGGCCAGCTCGCCGGTGTCGAACGCTGCGCGGGTGGGAATGCGGTCGGGCTCGAACACGAACAGGTTGCGGCCACTGCGCAGTTCCGGCGTGCGGATCGGATCGCCGCCGGCACCGGGCAGCACGAAGCCACCATGCAGGCCGCGCAGCAGCGATTCGATCTCCTGTGTATCGACCAGGGCTGCATCCAGTTGCACAGCATGCTGCAGCGCTGCGCGCAGATCGGGGGTGGCGACGCTGGCGATCGGCGCACCTTCGCGCAGATGGTTCACCAGCGTGCGATAGGCGAGGCCCTGCTGGATCTGCTGGTAATCCACCGCAGTGGCCTCCATCGGGTCCTCGCCCAGCGCCTTCAGATAGCCCGGCCCCAGCTGCTGCATCACCATCAGCAGGCGGTGTTCGGGCGAAGCCGGTTCGCCGAAGGTATGCAGACCCAATGGCAGGTTGCGCCGGGCAAGTTCGTGCAGGTGGTCGTGCAGCACCGGCAGGAAGCTGTCGAAGCGCGCCTGCATGTCCACCGCGCTCCAGCCCAGGTCGGCGGCGATGCCGCTGTCGGTGGCCAGCGTGCGCAGGCGTGCGGCAGTGGCATCACGCACCGGCCCCTGGTCCAGCTGCTGCAGTTCGTGCACCACCGCGTGCAGGTCGCGCAGCTCGTCGTACAGCCCGGACGGCGCGAACGGCGGGGTCTGGTGGCTGACCACCACGGCGCGGCCACGGCGCTTGGCCTGGATCGCCTCGCCGACGTTGTCCTGGATGTACGGGTAGAACACCGGCAGTTCACCCACTGCCAGCCATGGATAATCGGCGGCCCACAGGCCGCGGTCCTTGCCCGGCGTCCATTCCTGCGTGCCGTGGGTGCCGAAGTGGATCAGCGCATCGGCCTTCCACTGCTGGCGCAGGTAAAGGTAGGCCGCCAGGTAGTAATGGCTCGGCACCGATGCCATATCGTGGGTGGCCTCACCGACACGGCCCGCTCGCGGCGGCTGCGGCATCAGCAGCAGGTTGCCCAGGCGCAGCCGCGGCAGCACGAACACCGCCTGTCCATGCCGCTGTCGAACGGCAGGGTGGTGCGCAGGATCGCCCCACTGTGCGCGCAGTTCGTCGCGGCGCGCGGCGGGCAGGGTCGCCAGCCAGCGGCGGTAGTCCGCCACCGGCAGGGTATCGGCCAGCCCGGCATCGAGCAGCGCGTCCAGCCGCTCCGGATGGTAGTAGCCGCCCAGCAGCGCCTGCAGCTGCTCGATCAGGGTCTTTTCATCCACCGCCTGCGTCGAATACCCGGCCTGTGCCAGCCGTGGCAGCAGCGCCTCGATGCTGCGCGGTACATTGAGATGGGAGGCGGACAGGTTGCGCTCGCCGTCCGGTGCATTCCAGAACAGCAGCGCCACGCGCTTGTCGGCCGCGGCGGTGTGGCGCAGCGCCGCCAGCCGCTGCAGCTTGGCGGCCAGTGCATCGATCTGTTCGGGAATCGGCTGCAGTTCACCGCGCGCATTGGCCGAGACCACGATCGGATCACTGGCGCCCCAGGCTTCGGGCACGGCGACGAAGGTCGCCAAGGTCGCCATCGGAATGCCGGTGGTCGCCGCGCGCCAGTCATCCGCATCGCCTTGCCGATGGTTCAGCGCCTGCAGCACCGGCACGTCCAGCGTGGAAAATTCGGCCGCACGCGCGCTGCCGTTCTGCAGATGGGTCAGGTTGACCAGCGCATCCACCTCGATGCCGCGCAGCGCCTGCTGCAGGCCGTCGTCGGCGGCGGCATCGAACCAGACGCCGAACAGCGCGATCCTGCGTGCGCGCCCGGCCTCGATCAGCGCGTCCAGCACCTGGGTCTGCATGCCGCTGAGCATGCTGCCGGAAACCAGTACGGCCACTTTCGGCCACGACGCCTGGCCATCGCGCTGCCACTGCGCCTGCAATGCGTGTGGGCTGTCCAGCCACTGGCTGCCGCCCGTGCTGTAGCCGGTGGCCGGCAGCGGCTGCGGCAGCGGCAGTCCGTCGGTCCCGGTGCCGCTGCGCCAGGCCTGCAGGTATGCAGCCAGCGTGCGGATGTTGGCCTCGCCACCGTTGCCGTAGTAGCCGGCGATCCTGCGCGCCACCTCGGCGGGCAGCTGCCCGGAGGCCGGCGCGCTGCCCCCGACGCGCAGCCATGGCACCTTGCCGTTCTTCAATGGCCCTTCAACCACGGCCATGACCTGTTCGACATCCGTTGGTCGCGGCGTATCCAGCAGCACCAGGTCGCTGCCTGCCGGCCAGTCGTGCGGCAGCGCGGTCGCAGGGTTGACCACCCGCTGCTGGAAGCGCACCCCTGCGGGAGCGCCCAGCGCGTCCAGGCGGGCGATTTTGCCGGGCAGCACGAGGCTGCTGCTGACCACGTCCACCTGCATGGGCTCAGGCTCGGCATGGGCCAATGCGGCCGGCATCAGCCACCCGAGCAGCAGCCATGTCCACCCGCTGCGCATGGTCAGAAGGCCAGTTCGATGCCGGCATGCACGTAGCGGCCGGTTTCCGGGTACGGGTACAGCGCACCGGTCTCGTCCAGCCGCTTGTCGGCCAGGTTGTCGATGCCGGCCAGCACGCTCACCGCCGCGGTCACGCGCCAGCGCGCATCCAGCGACCACAACCAGTAATCAGGCAGGGTCACCTGGCTGCTGCCGGCCACCTGCTGCTGCGGGCCGATGTACTCGCCGCGCACGGCGGCCTGCAGCGGTCCGCGCTGCCAGTTCAGCGCGGTGGCGCCGCTGCGGCGTGGGCGCTCCGGCAGCCACTGGTCGGTCTGGCGGTCGCGTGGGTCCAGCCAGCTCCAGTTCGCTTCGAAGGTCAGATGCTCGCTGATCGGCGCGGTGCCGGCCAGCTCCAGGCCACGGATGCGGGCACGGGCCACGTTGGTGTAGTTGCGCAGCTCGCGGCCACGCACGCCGCAGGCACGCACGCAGGTGGTCTGGATCAGGTCCTTGAGGTCGTTCTGGAAGGCGGTGGCCTGCAGGGACCAGCGTTGTTGCTGCCAGGCCACCGACAACTCGGCGCTGGTGTTCTGTTCGGGCTTCAGCTGCGGATTGCCGACAATGGTGAAACGCCCGCCGCCGCCCACCGCGGAATACTCCGGCGACAGCTGCTTCAGGCTCGGCGCCTTGAAGCCGCTGCCGATGCCGCCCTTGATCGTCAGTGCCTCGGTGGCATGCCACACCGCATAGGCGCGCGGGCTGTGGTGCCAGCCGAACTCGGGGTGGCGGTCGCCCCGGCTGCCGAACACCAGCGAGAGCGCGTCGCTCACCTGGATCTCGTCCTGCACGAACAGCGCGCTCTGGTCCGATTGCAGGTGACCACTGCGTGCGCCGGCCGCATCGTCCAGTTGCTGGCGCCGCCATTCGCCACCGATGCTGACGCGGTGGCGCGCACCCAGCGCAACGGTGGCGCGTGCATCGACGATCTGGTCGGTCAGCTGCTGTGGCCGCGAAGCCTCACCGCGGTCGCGACGGTTGTCGCGGTCCAGCGTCGCGCGGTAGGCACTCACCCGGGTTTGCCCCCAGTCCCAATCGCCCTGATGGCTCAGCGTGGTCTGGCGGCGACGGATGTCGTCGATGGTTTCGTACACATAGGGCGCGGCACCGGCCTGCAGCGCATGGCGGCGTCGTTCCTCGCTGCCCTGCAGGTGCGACAGGTCAATGCGCTGGTGTGCGTCCGGAGTCCAGGTGAGTACCGCGCGGCCGGTGTTGGCGCGGCGCCCCTCCTGCTCGTCCAGGCGGTCGTCGCTCGGATCGCGGCTGGCATCCTTCTGCCGGTGTTCGGCAAACACGCTCAGGCCCAGCGTGCCGGGCAGCAGTGCGCCACCCGCATAGAAGCCGGCCTGGGCGGTGTTGCCACCACGGTCACCGCCGACCACGCCGGCGTTGTAGACCAGGTTGCCCTGCCAGTCATCGGTGGCGCGGCGGCTGATCACATTGACCACGCCACCCAGCGCCTCCGAGCCGTACAGCGAGGACATCGGGCCGCGTACCACCTCGATGCGTTCGATCGCCGCAGCCGGCAGCCAGCCCAGGTCGAAATCCGAATGGGCGATGGCATCGGCCGACGCACTGACGCGCTGGCCGTCCAGCAGCACCAGCGTGTAGCCCGGGTCCATGCTGCGGATGCGGATGCCGCGGCGGCCGAAGCCGACCCCGGCCACGGTCACGCCCGGGCTGCCGCGCAGCGCGTCGGCCAGGTCCAGCACCGGCCGCAGCTGGATCTGCTCGCGGGTGATCACGCTGATCGAGGCGGGTGCGTCGCTGGCCAGGCGGTCGGTGGCGGTCGCGGTCACCACGATCGGGTCCAGCTGCGAAGGGGCGTCGGCCGCCGCTGCCAGTGCGGGGGCCAGGGCAAGGAGGATCGCGCCGGACAGGCGGCGGGCGGGGATGAACCGGGACATGGGAAGGGGTCGCTACGAATGTGACGATATAACATAGCATTACCTTCACGAAATCTTCATAGGCCGAAGGTCCTGCTCCTGGCGACCTCGCTGAACAAGGGTGCGGTATCGCGGCGGGGCGCCTACAATCCGGGCTCGGACCGTCGCCATCACGCCCATCATTCCCCGGTCCGGCCTTGGCACCTATGTCTCCCAATGCCCTGGCGCTGGTCGAGCTGCTGATCCGCGAGCGCCGTGCGTTGTCTCGCTTCATCGCGCGCTACCTCGACCCGGCCAGTACCGAGGACACTCTGCAGAACCTGTATCTGAAGGCCAGCAGCGTGCCCGGTGATCCACCGATCCTGGAGCCGCGCGGCTATCTGTACCGGATGGCCTATCACCATGCGCTCAACCGCAGCCAGGCCGACGCCCGCGAGCGGCGCGCGATGGCCGAGTACGCCACCGACATGGCCGAAGCGGGCCACGACGGCGAGGCCCAGGCGCTGGACCAGGCACAACTGCGCGAGATCACCCAGACCATCCTCGCGCTGCCGGTGCAGGTCCGCGAGTGCTTCGTGCTCAACCGCTACCTGGGCCTGAGCGAACGCGAGATTGCCGCGCGCCTGGGAATATCCAAGAGCCTGGTCGGCAAGCATGTGCTGCGCGCGGCGCTGTTGATCCAGCAGCATCAACAGGGAACGCGCCGATGACCGGCGTTTGCCGTGGGCAGATCGCGCCCGCCGTTGTCACAACAGGAAAGCGCACCCGTTCGCGGTGCGGCAGGCCAACAACCATGACCACGTCCGAACCCTCGCCGCGTCAGGCCAGGCAGGCGTTGCGCTGGGTGATCCGGTGCAGTGCAGGCCCGCTGCCGGAACGCCAGCAACGAACCCTGCAGCGCTGGCTGCAGGCCGATCCGCGCCACGCGCTGGCCTGGCGCCAGCAGCAGGCGTTCTGGCAGGGGCTGGATGCCGCCGGGCCCGACGTGCTGGCGGCGCTGCCCGGGTTGACGGCTGATCGCCAAGGGCTGCGTCCGATCACGCCGCGCCGCCGCCTGCCGTGGCTGCTGGCCAGTGCTGCCGCGGTGGTGCTGATGGTTGCCGCTGCGCCGCACGCGCTGCTGCTCGCTCGCAGTGACCTGCGCAGCAGCGATGCGCCGCGCGTGGTGCAGCTGGACGATGGCAGCACCGCCGTACTCGATGCCGGCACCGCACTGGCGATCGAGTTCGATGGCCAGCAGCGCCACCTGCGCCTGCTGCGTGGCCAGGCCTGGTTCCAGGTAGCGCACGAGGCTCGCCCGTTCCAGGTCGAGGCGGCGGGCGGCGTGGTCCGTGACATCGGCACCGCCTTCAGCGTGTCGATGCTGGATACCATGGTCACCACCCAGGTCAGCGAAGGTGTGGTCGATGTGCTCCCGGGCGATGGCAGCGTGCAGCGCCTGCATGCCGGACAGGCACGCGTGTTCCGTGACGGGCGCTGGCTGCAGCCGGTGCAACTGGAAGATCCGGAGAGCATGGCGCCATGGCGGCGTGGCGAGGTGGTGATCGATGATCAGCCGGCCGCGCAGGCCATCGCCGATCTGGCGCGTTATCGTCGTGCGCCGGTCTGGGTACTGGGCGGGCAGGGTGCACGCGTACGGGTCAGTGGCCTGTTCCATCTGCAGCAACCGGAGACCGCCATCGATGCGGTGGCCGCGCAGGCGGGACTGCGCGTGCAGCGCCTGCCTGGCGGCGCGATGGTGTTGTGGTGAGGTGCAGCCGGTTGATGGCAGAAAGCGCCGCATGAAAAAACATGAAAAAACCGTGGGCACTCGCCGTGCCCCGTTGTCTATAGAGGTATAGCCAGAGCGAAACACCGTTTTTCCTCAAGCCAGACACACCACCGGCACCGGATGTGCCGATGGTTCCGCCCCGCTTGAGGAGTTCCTGTCCATGCCGTCCACGGCATCCGCCTGTCATCGCCGCGCCACTGTCCTGGCCCTGGCCATCTCCACCGCATTGCTGCCGCTGGCCTGGGTGCCGGCCGTGCAGGCGCAAACGGCGATCGTCGCGCCGCTGCGCCAGTACACCATTCCGGAACAGCCCCTTGCTGATGCTGTGCGTGCCTTTGGCCGCCAGGCCGATGTGCAGGTGGTGTTCCGCAGCGATCTGGTGGAAGGCCGTCGCTCCAGCGCGGTGAGTGGCGAGTACAGCCAGATGCAGGCCCTGCAGCAGCTGTTGCGTGGCAGCGGCGTGCGCGCGCAGCGCGGCATGGACGGCACCTGGAGCCTGCGTGCCGCAGCGGAGTTGGGTGAAGGGGAAGGGGTGCGGGTGACCGAGACACTGGACGTGGCCGGTCGCCTGCAGTCGGAAGGGGGCGAGGCCCGCGATCGGCGCGGCTACGATGATGTGTTCGCGCTGGACCTGACCACGGCGTATTCGGGGCGCGACCGGGTGGAGCGCTACCGCGGCTCCAACCCGGCCGACGTGGTCAAGGATCTGGTCGGTGTGTTCAGTGGCGATGCGCGCAA
>Ga0153948_1001966_pt1 | contig 10030 bp, 10 predicted proteins | sample TSNJ032MetaG_FD_104696 | JGI IMG/M metagenome (GOLD analysis project Ga0153948, IMG submission 104696) | Attine ant fungus gardens microbial communities from New Jersey, USA - TSNJ032 MetaG | ecosystem: Host-associated > Fungi > Mycelium > Unclassified | place: USA: New Jersey, Wharton State...
CTTGTTCGTTGCTAAGGCTGAAATGTCTTGGATTAAGTTTTCTTTGTTACTGGTTAGTGATTCAAGCTCTTGTCGTAACGTTTCCTTATTAAATTGTAACTCCTTAACACTTTGATCTAGCTCGTCTTTCTCTAATTGTGTTAATTTTGTAGATTCCATATGAGTTTCAGCTTGTTGATGTAATCCTTCGACTTCATCCTCAAACCTATTTATTTCTTGTAATAAAGCATCTCTAGTAGCTGTTAATACGTCAAATTCTTGATTGATTTCTTCTTTGTTCGTTTCTAACGCTGAAATATCTTGGATTAAGTTTTCTTTGTTACTGGTTAGTGACTCAAGCTCTTGTCGTAACGTTTCTGTATTAATTTGTAATTCGTTAAGATCTTGATCTGTTTGTTCTTTTTCTAATTGTGCCATTTTTGCCGTTTCAACATAAGATTCTGCTTGTTGACGCAGTGTTTCGACTTCGTCTACTAACGGTATTTTTTCATTTGTTAATTCTTCAATAGTATCACGGATGGAAGCGGCACTGATTTGTGCTGTTTCAATTTCTTGATGTAACGTGTTTAGTTGTTGATTCGCTTCATCAGTTTGCTCTTGTAACGTTTCTTTTGTTTGCGTTAAATCTGCAATATGTTGATTTAATGATGCAATCTTAGAACCAAATTTTGTTTTCTCTTCTGTTAATTCAGCTCTATCATTTAATAGATCTTCTTCGAATTCGACCAATCTTGTGTTTTCATCAATTAACATCTTTTCTTTGAGATCTAAGCTATTTTGATTAATCGTAATGGAATTTTCTCTTGCAATTAATTCATGTTTAAATGCTTCTAACTCATTTGTTTCTGCTATATGTTGTTCTTTTTCTGCTTCTAGTGTTTTTCTCTCATTTGTAATTGCAAGAATCTCATCATCCAATGCCTTACGATCTTCAACAAATTGTTGTTGTTGTTTTGAATTTTCATTATCAATGCGTAATTGCACTAATTCCTTTGAGCGTTCGTGACGTAATTCCATTTTTGCTGCTTTATTTGTTCTATAATTATAAGCAATTCTTTTATGTACTTTCTTTTCAATACCTGCATATATAATAATTATTAAGAGAATAAAGACAATAAATGTTGTAAGCATTATATCATAGGCTTCAAAGTCTTTAATAAAGCAATAAATGCTGACAACTAAACTAGCGATAATAGCTAAAAAGCATAACTTTGGGACATAAGATGTTTGTCTCTCAGCTGAAAATTTAAATTTCTTTTTAGTCGTTGGTTCTTCAAAGCTTATTTCTTCTTTTTTAGTTTGTAATGTTTCAATATAGCTTTTTTTACTTTCTGGTGAAATAAAAGCATCATTTGAAATTTCATCAATTACTGCTTGATAATAAGTATCAAGTGAATATAGAGTTGCTATATTAAGATGATATTCTTTAGCAACAGCTTGAATTAGTGAAATTATTGTTTCTTGCTCTGGTAATCGATTTGAAGATACGTAAACTTTTAATAGTGAAATAACTTTGTTGTTCGCATTATTGATTAGATTAATTTGATCTTTATATGACATCCAATCAAATATAATTTTCATAACAAAGAAAGTAATAATTCCTATTAGTATATTAAAAATTAACTGTAATTCAATGATTGTTTCTAACATTGTATCCATTTGCAATATCCCCTCCATTTGAAAAATATTCATTATAATATAATTATATATAATTATAACACACTAATTATAACATAAATTAATAAATTAAGGAACCGTATATGTTTATCTGTTTTTCTAACTTTGAAAATCTATAAAAATCTTATTCTATTATGAAAGGATTCGTAATACGATAATGAGCAATGATTTCATATATATCTAATTCATTTCTTTCCCTTGCTCCTAATGAATCATGATGAATAACAAATGGTAATCCATCTGCATTACGTTTATCAGACAAAATGCCAATATGATCTTTAAATATAATAATATCTCCAGGCATGAATTGCTCAATTTCGGTTATATCAGTTGTTAAGGAAGTGGCGTATTTTGAAAAGAAAATAGCTAAATTACTAACACGTCGAAAATCAATGTTAGAATCTGGATATGTAATCGTAGGATAGTCAATAAGGTTATTTTGAATATCTAAATCAATGGCTGTTTTTAAATCATATCCAGCATTTAATAAGGCATTCCAAATAACATCAGTACAAACACCATACTGATCATCTGGATATCCTCCTGCATAGTACTTACTTTTATATTTTGGTTTGCTCGCAATATAATTTCTTGCACCTTCTACTATATCACTATAATCATCAATGCCATCTTGATCATAATCATTTGGACTAATGATATCTTCAAATCCAAATTCATTTGCATAATGAATCGATTGATTAAATACACGATATTTATAAGCAAAATATAAAATAAAGGCTAAACAAATCAATAACATACCTACGACAATGATTTTGTATTTTTTCATGGTAACCACCTTTATTTAATCATAAAGCATGTAAGATAAAAACTCAAATTATTTTGTCAAGATAAATATTTTATGCTACTATGTATGATATACGTTAGGAGGTAATTTATGTTAGGTGTTATCGTTAATACTTGCACAGTGATCATAGGTAGTATTGCTGGGTTGTTTGCTAAAAATAATATTCCAGAAAAGATAAGTGATTCTATTATGAAAGCAATTGGATTATGTACGATATATATTGGAATTAGTGGTGCATTAGAGGGAACCAATACGTTAATACTAATTATATCGGTTGTTATAGGTTCTTTAATTGGTGAAATAATAAATATCGATAAAGCAATTAATAAGGTAGCTAGTAGAGTAGAAAAAAAGTTTTCTAAAAGAAATAATACTTCCGTTGCACAAGGTTTTCTAACAGCAAGTTTACTGTTTTGCATAGGTTCTATGACGTTCGTAGGCTCATTACAGGCAGGCTTAAATGGGAATAATGATATGTTATTAACTAAATCAGTATTGGATTTAATATCTAGTACAGTTCTTAGTGCAACATTAGGAATTGGAGTATTATGTTCAAGTGTTTTTGTATTGTTTTTCCAAGGAGGATTGGTGTTATTATCTGGAGTTATTGCCCCATTATTTAGTAGCTATGTCATTTCTGAAATTACTTGTGTCGGTTCGGTGTTAGTGATTGGATTAGGATTTAATATTTTAGGAATTACTAAATTGAAATGTGCCAATTTCTTACCTGCTATTTTTATTCCTATTATTTTATGTATGTTTATGTAAGAGGTGTTTTGTATGAAATATAAAATGATAGTGACTGATTTAGATCGGACTTTATTAAATGATCAAAAAGAAATATCGCTTAAAAACTTAGATGCACTATATAAATGTAAAGGGTTAGGTTATAAAATTGTTTTTGCAACAGCAAGACCAAAACGAGCGGTGGTACCATATTTAAAACTTATTGAACTTGATGCGTTAGTTGTTCATAATGGAGCAGGCATTTATATGGAAGAAAAAGAAGTAGAACAAATTGGTATTGAGAGAAAAGATATTAATTATTTGCTTACTGTTGCTTATACTTTAAAGAATAATTATGGTATTTCAATTGAAGTTGATGATGTACATTATGCCAATTTTGATATTTCAGGTATTTGGCCAGGAAATGAATTTATTATGACTGATTTCAAAGATTTACCACATCAATTAATTGATAAAATGATTATTCATATAGAACATAAACAAGATATTGAATATTTTAAAGAACATGTACCAGAGAATTTATATTTCGAAATGAGCGAAGGTTTGGTTGGTTTAATTATGAATAAGAAAGCAACAAAACTAAATGCCATAAAAAGGCTGATCAAATTATTTGGTATTGGTTTAGGTCAAGTCATTGCTTTTGGTGATGATTTAAACGATATGTCATTATTAAAAGCAGCAGGAGTTGGCATTGCAGTAAGTAATGCTAGTGATGAGGTAAAAGCAGTAGCAGATAGGATTACTGTTTCGAATCAAGAACATGGTGTCGCTAGATGGTTAGAAGAGAATATATTATAGGAGGTGTTGGCAATGGATATAAAAGAGATAACCAATAAAGAAGAGAAATCATTGATTACAAACACAATAGTAAGAAAACTACCGAATTGGTTTGGCATTGAAGAATCGATTGTTAACTACGTAAAAGAAGTGCAAGATTATCTATTTTATGCTTGTTTTAATCATAAAGAAGCCATTGGTTTTATTGCGTTAAAACAGCATAATCAATATACAGTAGAAATAGCAATCATGGCAGTACTTCTAGAATACCATAAACAAGGAATTGGTAAAAAACTAGTAGATATATCTGAGCAAAGATTAAGAAAAGAGAAGTTTCAATTTTTAACAGTAAAAACATTAGATGCTTCTAGATTTGATGAATCGTATAGTAAGACTAGAAAATTTTATCAAGCAGTAGGTTTTTTACCGTTAGAGGTCTTTCCAACCTTATGGGATAAAGCGAATCCATGTCTATTTTTATGCAAGGTGATTAACTATGATTGATAAGTCAGAAGTATATCAAAAACAAAAACGCTTAAGAGAGATTGTCAATTTAGAAGAACATTATAATGAATTTATTGCATTAGTTTATGATATTCATTGTTATCTGCATTCAAATATAGTTTATAATCAAGAAGTAAACGGATTTGGTGAATGTGTTTGGCATCAGTTAAGTGATCGTATGTTTTATTCAATGCCTTTAGAGAAAGATGTTACTGTGGCTTGGAATCTTTGGCATATTACTAGAATTGAAGATTTAACAATGAATGATTTAGTTAATTCTGATAGTGAAGTATTAAATCTGGAATGGTTAAAGAGATTAGGAACGAATATAAAAGATACTGGAAATGCAATGAGTGATCAGCAAATTATTAATTTAAGTATGGAATTAGATAAAGAAGTGCTAAAAGAATATCGTGATGCGGTTGGAATACGGAGTAAAGAAATACTTGAGAAATTAACATTTGCAGATATGGAGCGAAAAGTTAGTAAAGAAGATCTCAATAAGATTGTGAATAATGGTGGATTGACACAAGAAAAAGATTCTATTTGGTTAGCTAATTTTTGGGGTAAGAAAACTGTCAGCGGATTGCTTGTTTTACCATTAACAAGACATCAATTAGGACATTTAAATGATTGTTTTTCATTAAAGAAAAAAGCAGTGAATAAAAATCCTAATTACTTACCTTAAAAAGTAATAAAAAATGAAGATAGAAGAATAATAGAAGTAAGGAGTTGGATTAATGAATTTAGATTGTATTGATTACATTGAAAAAGAAATCCTAGTTCAATATCGTCAATTTGATAAAGGGCATGATGAAAATCATGTAAGAAATGTAATTAAAGAAAGCGTAACGATTGCTGAAAATTATGATGTTGATATCGATATGGTTTATGTTATTGCGGCCTATCATGATGTAGGCTTAGTCGTCAATCGGGAATTTCATCATATCCATTCTGGCGAGATTTTAATGCAAGATGAAATGATAAAACAATGGTTTAATCTAGAACAACGAATCATTATGAAGGAAGCGATAGAGGATCATAGAGCTTCAAATACACAACCACCAAGAAGTATTTATGGCTGTATTGTAGCAGATGCAGATCGTGAAATTGATTCAAATCGGATTTTATATCGTTGTATCCAATACCGTTTAAATAAAGGCTATCATGAGTTTAATACTATTTTTGAAGAAAGCTATCAACACATGCTAAATAAGTATGGAGAAAATGGCTATTTACAATTATGGTTGGATGTTAATCATCAACAGTTAGATAGATTACGATTCGCATTAAAAGACAAGGAACAACTTAAAAAAGATGGTTATAAAATTTATCAAGAAATAAAAGAAAATATGGGATTGTAGGGTGATTTTTTTAAATATTATTTGTAATTTTTATAGGTTTATGATATGATGTGTAAGCAAATATGTATCAAAATAAAAAATAAGATAAAAATATAAAGGAGGAACACTCATGTTTTTAAATATATTAATTGGATTAACAGTAATTGTATGTTTAGCTATCATTATCTTAGCATTATTACAAGGTGGAAAAAGCGAAGGAATTATTAGTGCTTTAACAGGGCAAAGTTCCAACTTATTCGCGAACCAAAAAGAAAGAGGCTCAGAGGTATGGATTTCAAGAATCACAATGGGACTTGGGATTGCACTCTTTGTATTATTAATAATGCAACAAATAGGATAAAGATAGGGCATCGCCCTATTTTTTATTTTGAAAGGAGGAACTATGGAGAAAGAAATTATTGAGTTATTAAGTAGAAAAGATTATACAGGGAAAACTGGTAAAGAGTTAGCTGATTATTTTAAAGTAGAATATAATACTACGTTCATTAAAGAGTTAGTGATGTTGGAGGAAAGTAATCAAATTGCTCGTTCTAGTAAAGATAAATATTTTTTAGCAGGGACTTTATTAATGTATCAAGGAATTGTTTCCATGAATAAAAATGGTTATGCATTCGTTGACATTGGTGAAGAAGCGGATATCTATATTGCTAGCAAGGATTTAAATCATGCGTTAGATAAAGATAAAGTAGTTGTAAAAGTTAAAACCAATAAATCCAATGGTCATAGTAAAGAAGGAGTCATTACTAAAATAATTGAAAGAGGGACAAAACAAACGGTTGGGGAATTTATTGAAGATGATAGTAAAAGTTTTGTTGTTAGTGATGATAAGAATTTATCGAAAATAGAGATTGTTGATAAACAAAGCTTAGGAGCGATAGATGGTCATAAGGTAGTTGTTGAAATCTCAAATTATCAACCATTAGAAGGAAAAGTTATCCGTATTTTAGGGCACAAGAATGATCCAGGTATGGATATCTTATCAAAAATTGCTAGTTATGATGTGAATGTGGAATTTGATGAAACAATTTATACGTATTTAGATTCTATACCTTCTAGTGTTACTAAAGAGCAAATCAATGGACGTTTCGATTTACGTGATGAACAAATTGTAACCATTGATGGAGAAGATGCTAAGGATTTAGATGATGCTATTTCATTAAAGAAGCTAGACAATGGAAACTATTATTTAGGAGTACATATTGCAGATGTTTCTTATTATGTAAGAGAAAATGATAGTTTAGATCGTGAAGCAGTAGCAAGAGGAACATCAATCTATTTAGTTGATCGAGTGATTCCAATGTTACCACATAAATTATCGAATGGAATATGTTCATTACATCCAGATGTTGATCGTTTAACTATTTCATGTTTTATGGAAATCGATAACCAAGGAAATGTTGTTACTTATGAAATTAAAGAATCTGTGATTCATTCAAAACAAAGAATGACCTATACGGCAGTCAATAAAATTTTAGATAATGATTTTGAAGAAATTGAAAATTATAAGAATTTTGTAGATCTATTCAACTTAATGGAAGAATTAGCTAGCATTCTTGAAAATAAAAGACAAGAGCGAGGTAGTATTAATTTTGATTTAGCAGAGGCAAAAGTGATTGTTGATGAAAATGGTAAAGTAGAAGATATTGTCATAAGGGAACGTGGGAAAGGTGAACATATTATTGAAGAATTTATGTTAGCTGCTAATGAAACTGTCGCTTCTTGTATTCGTTGGATGGATTTACCTTTCATCTACCGTATTCATGAAAAGCCACAAGTAAAGAAATTACAGAAATTCTCTTTAATGGCTAAATTGTTAGGCTTTGATTTGAAAGGCTCCTTATATAATGTTCATCCTAGTGTCTTAAGCCGTTTTATCGAAGAAGTTAAAGAAGACGATGCCTATTCTATACTAGGAACTTTATTATTACGTTGTATGTCAAAAGCAAGATATAGTGAAGAGAATCTTGGACATTTTGGTTTAGCTAGTGAAACATATACACATTTTACTTCACCAATTCGTAGATACCCAGACTTATTAGTACATCGATTACTTAGAACGTATTTATTTGATAAACAAATAAATAATAAAACAATTCAACATTTTATGGAGGTTATACCATTATTAGCAGAAAGTTCATCAAATCGAGAAATTGATGCAGTGAATCTTGAAAGAGATGTAGAAGATATGAAGAAAGCAGAATATATGGGTAAGCATATTGGAGAAACATTTGAAGGAATAATTTCTTCTGTTACTGGATTTGGAATGTTTATTGAACTAGAGAATACGGTTGAAGGGTTAGTTCATATATCAGAGTTGAAAGATGATTATTATAATTTTGATGAAATCAATTTACGTTTAATTGGAGAAAGATATCGGAAAGTATATAAGATGTCTGATAAAGTTAAGATAAAAGTTAAGTCTGTAGATACTGTAGAAGGAACTATTGATTTTATCTTGGTCGAACCAAAAAGTAAATCAAAGGCAGAAAAATACTTGCAGACAGATCATAAGAAAGCAACAGAAAAAAATGGGAAGAAAAAAATAGTGAAATACCAAAAAAGAAGTAGAAGTAAAACAACAAAGAAAAATAATCAATAAATTATTTTCGATCAAAAAAACTACTTTTTTATGATTAAAACTGTTAGAATGGTATAGAGGATGTGATAAAGATGAAAATTATTTCAAACAACAAAAAAGCTTACCATGATTATTTTGTAGAACAGACATATGAAGCTGGAATTGAATTAAAGGGAACTGAAATTAAATCAGTCAGAAATTCAAATGTTTCCTTAAGAGATAGCTATATTAAAATAAAGAATGGAGAAGCATTTGTAGAAGGTATGCATATTGCGAAGTATGAACAAGGAAATATATTTAATCATGATCCTTTACGAACTAGGAAGTTACTTCTTCATAAAAAAGAAATACGAAAACTAGAAAAAGAAATTAAAGAGAGTGGTTATACATTAGTTCCAACAAAATTATATTTTGATAATGGTAGTAAAGTCAAATTGGAAATAGCATTAGCAAAAGGTAAAAAACTTTATGATAAACGTCACACATTGAAGGAAAAAGATGCTATAAGAGATATTGAAAAAGCAATGAAAAATGTATATTAAATACTGAAAATATGTTATAATGAATAAGGTATCTAAGATACTTTATTTACATGGGGATGTCTTGGATTCGACAGGGAATCATTTGACCTTGACGGCAGTCGGAGGTACACGTTACGTACAAACAAAAAATAACTGGAAACAGTAATAATTACGCATTTGCCTAATTAGTCGACATAGACTAAGGCAACATTAACTAAAGGTGAGCCTATAACTTTTAGATTAATGTCATAACAAATAGGATAAGGAATTACGAAGTCTAGGCGTAATTCACGAAAATTAATAGACACGCTTTATGTATGGTTTGCTTATTAATCGTCGTAAAGTTAAATCAACTAATAAGATAAACTGTAGATGTCTTGGAGGAATGCTCTTTGGACAGGGGTTCGATTCCCCTCATCTCCACCAAATAGTTGGAGTGATTTGGATGTCAATGCGAATTATATTGATTTAATCAGTGTAATTTTAAGTTTAAATCCAAATTTTACATAAACTCAAAACCATGGATGTCACCATATTTTATGGATGTCATTCCCGATTTTGAGCTTTTTTTATGTATAAGTTGGAGTAAAATGGATGTCATTTTTAAGAATAGATTTAATGGATAAATAACTGAATAGATTGGTGTTTTTAACCGACAATTAAAGCACGTTAGAATCATTTGATTATTGATATGAAGTAGTGAGATATCCTTACAACTTCCATTTATTCTTCAAGTATGGGAGGAAATAAGATATAACAAGAGCCTAATGAAAAAATGATTGTAGAAGATTTATCTAAAGCAGTCGCTATTGCTGCGGCTAACGATGTATGGGACATGGTAACATCGATAGAGGAGATATATACCGATTTAAATCACTATAGTGATAGATAGCATCTACAATGTGAATATAAAAATTATAGGATAAGAATATAATTGATTTTATAATGAAATATATGCAAGTAATGGTGCTTTCATCATTTACTCATTTTTTTAAGGGTGCTACGCCTAAATAGTTACTAGGCAATAATGTTTTATGTAGAAAATATGCATACATAC
>Ga0153948_1001968_pt1 | contig 10022 bp, 6 predicted proteins | sample TSNJ032MetaG_FD_104696 | JGI IMG/M metagenome (GOLD analysis project Ga0153948, IMG submission 104696) | Attine ant fungus gardens microbial communities from New Jersey, USA - TSNJ032 MetaG | ecosystem: Host-associated > Fungi > Mycelium > Unclassified | place: USA: New Jersey, Wharton State...
AGGGAAGCTGCCAGATCACCTTGCGCTAATGACCGACGTCAGTGCGCGTATTGAAGAGCTGACAATAGAAGGTGCATTGACCGGGGATCCACAGAAGATTTATCAGGCATGCTATTTTGACCCTCTTTCTTCGGCGGCCTTAAGTCTGGCCGAGATTAAGGAAATGGTTCGGGAGATGTTTGAAGTGAATAGAGAGTTTTTACCACAGTTTAAACACTTTGACTAAGGGAACGGGTGCTGTACGATGATTTCAACTTAAGGATGATATTGTGCGGCATCTTTTTTGGTCGTATAATATGAATAAAAAGAGGTTCCTAAGGGAAGGGGAGAATATGAATAGGAAAAACTTAAAAAAGGCGATGAATTTAATCTTTATTATTTCTATTGGAATCCCCTTTACGGTATCGATTTTGATTCATGGGTCATTAATCGAGAGACTTATTCTGAATAATTACCGGGAAACGACAAGTCTGACATTACAAAGTATGGCAAACCATATTGATAGCTATATTGATTCCGGTGAGAATTTTTTCTATCAGTATTTATTTGATGAAAAACTGGCTAAATTTTACTCATATGTAGATAAACATAAGATTGTGCCGGAAAACAGTGAAACCTTTTATGAGTATTTTAAGATTACCAGTAAGTACCGAGACACCGTAATTAAATACATGGCTGCAGGTAATGATTACATCGAGGGGATTTGCTTTATACCAGAGCATATGAATCAGGGAAAGATGTTTTATCTAAGCAAAAGCAGCAGTAGTGTAGAGCTTTTGGATTTGGAAGAAGCGGGATATTCGGAGCTTCTGGAAACTACCCGGGAGATTTCTCTGAATCAAATGATCATTACGGAAAAAGATGTTCAACATACAGACGAAGAGGTTTTTATTATGGCGAGGCAGATTAATCAAATTGAGCAGGCGAAAAGACAGGGATATGTTTTTTTAGATGTATCACAGAATGTTTTTGACGAAATCGTGAGCAACTTTAATCTGGTGAAAGGTGCCGGCGTTGTGATATCTTATCCGGATTCAAAGCCTGCGTTTGTTTCCGCGGCAGAATCCGGGCAGTTGTTCGGGGCGGTTGAAGATAAAGCGGAGATTCGAAACGATGGCAGCATGAAGATAGATAATGAACTTTATTACGTTTACTCTTCTGGTACAAAGTCTGGTATTTATGTTGACTATATTATTCCAAAAAGTACTATTACAACGAAATCCAGTCAGTTGTATGCGATTTTTGTCAGTGTTTGGTGTGGAGCTCTTCTGATGGCTTTTATCTTATATACCAGATTATTTAGGAAGACTTCTTATACAACCGGGAAGATTATGGACTTCATTCACAGTTACAGACCTGAACGCCGGGTGTATGAGATTGAGACGGTTAGTGAAAGTGGCATTGCTGAATTTGATGATATTAGTAGTGCCTTGATCGATATGAAAGAGCGGATTGAATCTCTGGTGAAGGAAGAATATATACTAAAGCTTAGCCAGCAGGCGGCAGAGTATAAGGCGATGCAGACAGAGATAAACCCCCACTTTTTGAACAATGTCCTGAGCACTTTGATCGCTCTGAATCGCATAGAAGATAGAAAGGCGCTGGAGGCAGCTATTTTAAATCTTTCGAAGATGTTCCGTTACACATGTGAGCATGGATATGATTCTACGATTGGTCAGGAATGCCGGTTTATTGAGTCTTATCTGCAGCTTGAGAAATTAAGGTTTGAGAAACGACTGGAATACCGTATTGAGATCGAGCCTGAAGCAGGAAAGGTAATAATTCCAAAACTTCTCATTCAACCGATTGTTGAAAATGCAATGAAGCATGGATTTGTAGATGAAACCGGAATGATGATTCAGATCAGAGCGATCCGTATTGCAGAAAGAGGGGGTAACTTTATCTGGATTTCAATTGCGAATAATGGACAGCCGATGGAAAGGAAACGGCTTAATGAGAGTAAAGGTGTTGGAATCAATAATGTCAAGGAACGTCTGAGCATTGTCTATCCGAATTCGATGATGTGGTATTCCGGGGATTCCGAATTTTGTACTATATGCAATATGCTGATTCAGGAGTAAGGAGCAAAAGATGGATATTTTAATTGTTGATGATGAAAGGCTGGTCAGACTGACGCTGCAATCTATGATAGAGGAAATATACGGAGATAAAAACCATATTTCTCAGGCAGGAAGTGCTGGAGAGATGTATAGAATGCTTGAGAAAAAGACGTTTGATCTAGTGTTTTTGGATATTAATATGCCTCAAAAACAGGGGTTGGATGCGATGGAACAGGTCAAAGACCGATATCGGGGCACTGATTGGTGTGTCCTGACGGGGTATGGATATTTCGAATATGTAAAGAAGGCGTTGAAGCTGGGGGCAAAGGGCTATCTTTTAAAACCACCGGATCCGGATGAGTTGAGGGAGTTTATTGATAATCTGTTATCTGAACGTCAGGAAAGACGCAAAAAAGAGCGTGGTTATTTTGCAGAAACCATTCGTAAAGGGATTTACCTGGATGACTTTTCAGAACTGGAATATCTGGATGAACAGTACTATCTCTATACTTTCTTTGTGGATGTGAAAGAAGAGCGGCGTAGGGATATTTATCAGAATTTGTATCAGTGTCTGGAGCGTTTCTTAAACAGTCAACTGAACGTACCAGCTGATGAGTTCGCACTTTTCACCGGTGCAACAGGCGAGGTATATTTGCTGATATTGGGTGAAGAGCGCGGCAGGATGAATAGCTTTCTTAAACTTCGATTTCACGAATATACGGAAGAGGCCTTTGTATCCGGCTATTCGGCAAGACTGGACGGTGTAAAGGAACTTAAGACAACACTTGCGCTGATGACAGCGCTGGCACCGTTGCGGTTATATCTTGAAAATTTGGATATATTTAGGATGGAAGGTTTTGATTCTGATCCTGATGTGATAGAGAAGCAGTATCTGTGTGGGCAATTGGAAAAGCTTACCTCAGAGTACCTGATCGGTGATATGGAAGGGTTTAACCACATTTTGAAGCAGATCAGTGAAGGGGAAAGATGGGCCGGTAAAGAGAAAAGTATGTTGACAGAAGAGGTTGTGGAGCATCTGAGTATTATTTGGGGGGCTGAATTTAAGAGTAATGATATAAATGAGATGCTAAAAAAAATGAAACGACTGTTTATGGAAAAGCATATGAAGGAAGACCCCCGGGAAGATATCATTCTGCAAATACGAAAATATGTGGATGGAAACTATATGGATGACGTTTCGATTGAGAGGATGGGAGTGGTATTTGGAGTTACGCCCACGTATCTCAGTCGGATTTTTCGGGAAAAAACAGGAGAGAAATACATTGACTATGTGACCGGAATACGGATGAAGAAGGCTGAAGAGCTGCTGGAGACACAGAAGTATTCTATAAGGTGCGTCAGTGAACAAGTAGGCTATTCCAGTGAGAAGTATTTCTCACGCCTTTTTAAAAAATATTTTGGGGTAAGTCCCTCGCAATATATGCGGAAAGAGCTGAAACAGTAATTTCTCAGCTGTTTTGTATTTCACTTATAAATGACGGTGCAATTAGTTTTGAAAGTAAGCAACCACAGAAGTTTTCACGGTAGTCCAAAAACAGAAAACATTTTCTTTATGACGATCAATATTATAACTTCGGCAAAAAAATATAAAATTGCCGAAGTTATAATATTGATTTTTTAAATGATTTCTAGTATAATCTAAATTATAAAATCGGCAAATAATAAAAAAATTGCCGGTTTTACAAAGGAGTGATTTGATGGATATGGAGAAAATATTAGATGATTTTAAACCAGGAGAAATTTTTGAAAAACAACAGTTTCGAGATGCTGTACACAGGGTCAATCCTAGTTATGCTGAAAGTTCTATTAATTGGTTACTTAGTAAGTGGAGAAATGGGAAAAAAATTGTCATGGTTGGCAAAGGGAAGTATAAACGTACTTCTTCCCTGCGACCTAAGAAGTTATACACATATGGACATTCAGAGGAATATTTAAGTGTTGAAAAAAGTATTATCAAAGGATATCCACTTGTAGAATTTCAAATGTGGGAATTAATCCAATTCAATGAATTTATCAACCATCAGATAGCAAAAAATCTTTTAATAGTTGAAGTGGAAAACATGCTGGCAGATACGGTTTTTGACAGGTTGCATGACGAGTATCCACATGTACTTTTTTGTCCGACACCAGATTTCTACTATCGGCATAAGGGGGATGAAGATACAATCGTGGTATTGAAACTGATTTCTGAAGCTCCGAAGCCTATGGAAGCACATTCCTGCGTGTTAGAGAAATTGCTTGTGGATTTATATGTGAAAAAATTCACTGGAAACTTGATTGAGCGGAGTGAATACAAAGCGATTTTTGAGGATTCCTTTGAAAAATACCAGATTGATGAGTCGAAACTTTTCCGTTATGCAAGAAGACGTAACGTAGAGAAAGATATTAAGAAGTTCATTTGTGAGCAGACTAACGTTGTTTTAGCAACCGTTCAAATGAAAAAATAACAAAGGGGAAAGAAATGTTAGCAAAAGAGAATTTTGATTTAGAGCACATTAATATGCTTCGCATGCAGTACAAAAAAGATCCAAGCTTGCTTGAGAGGGTAATATATGCTTTTGGATTGTTGGAAGCAATTGCGAAGGTAGATATGCCTTTTGTCTTTAAAGGCGGAACCTGCCTGATGCTTCTGACAGAGCATCCAATGAGATTGTCCACCGATATTGATATTATAGTTGAACCAGGGACAGATGTAGATAAATATATTGCCATCAGTTAAAGGTTAATGGGAGGATTGATACTTTGCAAGAAAGAGGATTTACTGAGAAAGACTGGAAGCTCTTTAGAAATAAGATTGCCGATTGGCAGGAATCCTATATGGACATAATGTCTTGGAGCGAAGGGCATTATTGAGTGAAACATTGAAAGGACTTTAGTTTACTATTAGAGGAGCGTTTATGAGCAGAAAGCAATTAGAAGTAAAGGTTTTAGAATATTGGTTTGCATTAGAGTTTTTGACACAAGATAAATATCCGGATCGTTGGGACGTAAAAAACAAAATAGATAACCATAAGAAAAATGTTGCAAGCAGAACGGCAAAAAACAAATTAATTGAAGACTTTGTTTCACTGACAGGCAGAGAAATCAAAGAAAATCTTTACGAAATAATAGCGAATGAAGCGATTGCCTGCGGCATGAAAAAGTGGGGAAACCTAACTATTTACATAGGTAAGGTTAAGAGAGAAAAGTGTATTGACTGTATTTCCAAAGTTCTGCCATTTGATCCGGAGGATGAAAATCGGCCAGAAAAAAATGGAGATAAGATAGCATGGATGAGTTTACAGCTTTCGCCGGAAGGAACTTATGTAAAAGGTTCTTTGTCTTTGTCAACAATCATATGGGCACTTAACCAGATAAATCTTGCAAAAGGAGATATTTCCGATTCTTTAGATGACAAATTGTATAACAGCGCAGTACAAGAAATCGAGAATAAATTTTTCGGCAAGGATGCCGAGGTAACTTTGGCTGATGACAAAGAAAAGAAAACGGCGACGGATAATTCTACGAAGCGAGAAACAACGGAAGAAGAAAAACTGCAGGATTTTTCCGCAATGGCCATATCAATAGGGCGGCTTCATGAGCTATATAAAGAGGTAGAGGATAGATATGTAAAGGGCAATATTGAAAATACTGAGGACTCATATGAGGAAGTGTATGGGATAAGTTTTCAGTTGTTTGCTGATGAAAATACAAAAAATAAAAAAGAAGATGATAATTATCTTGGCTTAAGCCATGATTATTATTCAGAAGATATAAAGCATATTCTTGAGAAAGCAAAAAATGGGAAATTAGCGCAAACGCCCTACATAGGGCGTGACATTTCAAACTATATCACAGTGTTGAAAGAGGAAGAGATTTCAACGGATCAAAGGATTGATTTGGTTAATCCAAAAGTACAAGGGAAAGATGAATTCTTAAGACAGATAAATGAAATTTTGGCTGTTGAAAATGCGCCATTAGGAAAATGGCCCTCAAGGTTTATGCCGGCGTTTATGCAGCAGATAGCTATAAATCTGGCAATCGGCAAGGGCACAACGAAGCTTTACGGAGTAAATGGCAAGGTGTTTTCTGTAAATGGGCCTCCGGGTACAGGAAAAACGACTTTGCTAAAAGAGATTGTGGTAAACAACATTATTGAGAGAGCCATTCTATTAGCTGAATATGATGATCCGGATAAAGAAGCATTTGTAAAACATGATTTTTTAAAAGGGGATGGTCCGGAAAATGCGTATTCTCAGTATACACGTCATTGGTATAGCTTGAAGAATGACAGAATTAATGAAAATAGTATGCTGGTAACATCTTGTAATAATGCAGCAGTTGAAAATATTTCAAAAGAGCTTCCGAAGAGTATGCTGAAAGATTTACAGCCTTCAGGGAGTGATACGGACGAACTAAAAGTCGTGTTAGCAGAGGTTGGAAAGCTTTTTGATGCGAATGAATCGGGTGTAGATGAAACTACACATCAGAAAGAGACATATAAAGATGTATATTTTACTAAATATGCCAAGGAGCTGTTAGATGAAGATGAGGCATGGGGATTAATTGCAGCACCATTAGGGAAAAAATCGAATTTGAGTGATTTTTATAATAAGGTTCTCTATTCATTGGGACGTGATTTTTATGGAACTAAGGATACAGCTTCGAACCGGGTTAAAGCTTTCCAAACTGCGAAAAAGAAATTCCGTGAACAGCTGAAAATTGTAAGAGATATGCAAAACGATTTGGGGAGAGCCGGAGATTTATTTGTCCAAAAGATAACCGTAGAAAAAGCGGCGGCCAAAACATGCGAGCGATGTGAGACTGCCATTACAGTAAGCAAGCATGAAATAGAGAAGGGCCAGAAGAATATATCAGAATTAAATAATCAGAAAGAAGAGCAGCAGGCAAAAGTTACATCATGTGAAGCAGCACTGCATCAAATGGAAAATAATTTGCGCACAAAAGAAGAAGCGCTTACAGATGCGAAGGCAAAGATTAAGGACTGTCTGGAAAAGGAGCTTTTAGCAAGGAATTCAGTTGGCGTTATTGTTAAAATATTTAATAAATTTAAGTATGAGGCAGCTATGAATCTCGCTGAGGAACACAAGAAAGATGCTGATGAACAAAAAAGTATTGCAGCTTCATTGGAAGCAGAGATAAACCAGATTAAAGAGAGCATCGTGCTGGCAGAAGCGCTAAGCAATCGTACAAATAAAGAGTACGGTGAAATGACAGCGAAGCTTGACAGATTAAGAAAGAAAGTTATTAGTGAAGAGAAAAAGGTTGCAGCATGTAAAAACGAGCAACAGCAGGCGCACAGTGAATTGGAATCGGCTGAAAAAGCGTATGTAGCGGAAAAAGCGAGACTTTCAGGCATAGATGCTGCCAATCAAAGAATTGTTATTGATGAAAAATTGGTGGAACGGTTATTTTCTGATGATGTAAATGTATCAACTGCTGCACAAGCAGATAATCCTTGGTTTACGCAGAGATATAACCGAGAAAGAGAAAAACTATTTGGCTATGCGATGAGAATGAATAAAGAGTTTGTGGTTTCATCAAATCATTGCAGAGATAATTTTGTTACCTTAGCTCAATATTGGGGCTTAAGACCAGGTGATGAGAATGAAAGGATTATTTTTCATAGAGAAGATAAGGAAAAAATGGTTTCAGCTCTTTTCCAAACCTTGTTCTTATTTGTGCCAGTGATTTCTTCAACTTTTGCATCAGTTGGAAGGTTATTAAAAGATATAAAAAAACCTGGTGCAATCGGAATGCTTGTTATTGATGAGGCAGGTCAAGCACAGCCTCAGATGGCTTTAGGGGCGCTTTATAGAAGTCGTAGAGCTGTGATTGTAGGAGATCCTAAACAAGTGGAACCTGTCGTTACAGACGATTTGATTTTATTAAAAAAAGCATATAACGATGATGTATTAAAGCCATACAAGAAAAAGACACTTTCGGTACAGGGATTTGCCGATCGGTTGAATATGTTTGGAACATATTTGGATAATGAATCGGATTATCCAGACTGGGTAGGCTGCCCATTGCTTGTTCACAGACGTTGCATTTCTCCAATGTATGAGATTTCAAATGAGCTTTCCTATAATGGTATTATGAAACAGCAGACAAAGCGGCTAGAGCCTGAAAAAGTTGCAAAATTTATTTATGATAAATCACAATGGATTAATGTAAAAGGGAAAGAGAAGGGGAATAAGAACCATTTTGTAGATGCTCAGGGACAAAAAGTTTGTGAATTGTTAGAGCTGACTTTTTCTAAGAATCCGGAGCCAGATGTATACATTATCAGCCCATTCACAACCGTTGTTCTCGGAGTAAAAGAATACATAAAAAAATATTGCCGTGAACATAGCAGTACAACAAAGATAAATAGAGATTATATTCTTGACAACGATCAGAAAAAGATTGGAACAGTCCATACCTTCCAGGGTAAAGAAGCTGGTGAGGTTATCTTTTTGTTGGGATGTGATACATGTGAAGATGCGAAAGGCGCAATACGTTGGGTCAACAAAAATATTGTAAATGTTGCAGCGACACGAGCCAAATACAGATTATATGTAATTGGAGACGAAGAGGCATGGAAGGCTTCGGCCTGTATTCATAAAGCAAAACAAATAATAGATACGTTTGCCATAAAGGAAATCAAGTTTATTCTTGAAGCGAATATCACGGAGAAGGAAAGACAGGAGGCATTAGAAAAAGCATCAAGAGCATTGCCTTCAGTAACTTCGTTCACGACTTTTGAATTACAGGATGAAAACGGTGTTGTTGACTATAGTGTTGATACATCGGGCTTGATTCAGGGGCTGAATGAGGAGTTTTTGAAAGCAGAATTGTCAACAGAGCAATTAGGGAAATTTGGCTTTAAGGATAGTAAAGATTTAGAGAAATTGACGATAAAGGTCAAGGAAAATATACTCCTTGGAATGAAACTTTTCTTCCTGTTTGAGCCAGTATATAAGGTAAACCACCAGTTAGATGCCTCTTGTTGCTCGATTCTCTTCTGCAAGGCGATGGAATTGCAGATGAAGGATTGTTTTACTGATAGTTTGAAAAAGATTTTTCCGGATGTTCAAGTCAAAGGAATGGGGAAAGGAAGAGGTAGGATACCGCTTAAAGATGCTCAGAGTAAGGAGCTTACATTAGGGGCGTTTGCCACAATTTTAAGAAATAACAGCTCAGCGCTTGGAAACAGAATGAAAATGCTGGGAAAGGATACGCATGATGCAGCTTGGTGGAGTTCTTTCCAGGAAAAATTAAGTGACTGTATAGATAGAAGAAATAAGTGTTGTCACGCTGGACTTTTTAGTTGGAGAGATCAGTCATATCTGTTGTTTGACATATTTAGTAAGGATACAAAAGAACAAAATAGGAGTAGAGAAATTGATGGGATTTTGTTTGAAAGTCAAATTGGTAATGAACTAAAAGGTTGCCCATCATGGTAAAAACTTCTACAGGCTGTACGGTTGAAACTTTACTGGAGAGACATCGCTCCCTTCCGTATAATCCCAATATCGCAAATGGCTTCTTCCGTGCAGGATATGTGGAAACATGGGGACGAGGAATTGAAAAAAATATGTGAAGCATGTGAAAAACATGGTGTTCCAATGCCGGAGTATACGCTGCATCCGGAAGATATTATGATTAAGTTTACAGCTTTGCAAAATGTTAAAATTCCAAAACGCCAAAGTGGCGGTTTGAGTGGCGGTTTGGCTGATAGTCTGGATGATGTTTTGGAGATTCTTCGGAAAACTCCATCTGTTACCAATGCAGAACTTGTGGAACTGCTAGGCATACCTTTAAGAAGCGTTCAAAAGAAGCAATTAACACTAATAGTGATAATGATGTAATTTATACTATTATCTTTAAACAAGTATTAAGTCATTTTAGGGCCTCATTGATTGAATCGGAGACATTAAAGAAAAATATTACTGTTCA
>Ga0153948_1001970_pt1 | contig 10018 bp, 8 predicted proteins | sample TSNJ032MetaG_FD_104696 | JGI IMG/M metagenome (GOLD analysis project Ga0153948, IMG submission 104696) | Attine ant fungus gardens microbial communities from New Jersey, USA - TSNJ032 MetaG | ecosystem: Host-associated > Fungi > Mycelium > Unclassified | place: USA: New Jersey, Wharton State...
ATGTTAAACACTGAGGAATCAAAAACATTCTATCTAGGAATTGATCCTACGGCTGACAGTTTACATATAGGACATTTTTTTGCTTTAACTATGGTAAGAAGATTGCAAAAAATGGGTCATCATCCAATTATAGTCATTGGAGGAGCAACAGCTCTGATTGGAGATCCAAGTGGAAAAAAGGATATGAGATCGATGTTAACAAAAGATATTGTTGCTCATAACAAAGCAGAAGTTAAGGAATTAGTAAAAAGATTTGTAGACATAGATGGAGATAATCCTGCAAAAATTTTAGATAATTCAGAATGGATAAATCCAGAATCATATATCGATTTCATGAGAAATATTGGAGTTCACTTTAATGTAAATAAAATGCTTGCAACAGATTGTTATAGAAATCGATTAGAACAAGGCGGTTTAACATTTCTAGAAATGGGATATATGTTAATGCAAGCTTATGACTTTGTATTTTTAAATGAAAACTATGGTTGTGCTTTACAGATTGGTGGATCAGATCAATGGGCAAATATGCTTGCTGGAGTTGGTCTTGCAAGAAAAATGGATTTTGCGAATGGAAAAACTGATAGATCATTACAAACATTAACTTGTCCTTTATTAGTGAAAGCCGATGGAGAAAAGATGGGAAAAACAGCATCAGGAACCTTATGGGTATCAAGAGATAAAACAACAGTATATGATTTCTATCAAATGTTTATAAATTCATATGATGAGGATATAGAAAGATTATTATCATTCTTTAGTGACTATGAAATTGAAGATATTAAGAGAATGTGTAAAGAAGATATTAGAAACGCTAAAAAAGAAATGGCTTTCGAAGTGACAAAGTTAGTACATGGCGAAGAAGAAGCTTTAAAAGTAAGAAAAGCAAGTGAAGAAATATTTGAAAACAAAGGTGTTTCAGATAATACAGAAACGATAGAAATTGAATTATCATTAGTAGAAGAAGGAATTAATATAGTAGAGTTATTAATACGTACAAATTTGTTTTCCTCAAAATCAGAAGCTAGAAGAATGGTAGAACAAAGAGGAATAAGTATTAATAATGAAAAAATCGATGATCCCACCGCTATAATCACATTAGATTATTTTAATAATAATAATTTGATAATACAAAAAGGTAAGAAGCAATTTAGAAAAATCATAATAAACTAAGATAAAATTTAATAAATATATTTAAAAAATTAAAAATTCAAATGAATAATGTTGACAATTGGTAAAAAATGGCGTATCATCAACTGTAAATTATTTAATCGGAGGTATTAGCTATGCGAAATAATCATAATGATATTAAGTTTAAATTCAAAAAAATTCACTTCTTATCTTGCTGCATTTTCGTATGCAATAACTCTGATAAATAAAATAAATGGTGTCTACAAACGAACTTTGTGGGCGCCATTTTTTTATATAGGAGGTGGGATTGAGAATGAATTTAGAGAATTTAATTGCAGAAGTAAAAAAATCTTATTCTAATGAGAATGATTTAGAACAAATAAGAAAAGCTTTTGAACTCGCGAATGAATTGCATAAAGATCAAAAACGTCAAAGTGGAGAACCGTATATTAGCATCCTCTCTCTGTAGCATACATTTTAGCAGAGATGGGCGCAGATAAGGATACTATATGTGCTGGTTTATTACATGACACAGTTGAAGACTCCGATGATATTGAAAAGGAGGATATAGCATTACTTTTCAATGAAGACGTAGCAAATCTAGTAGATGGTGTTACAAAAATTAGTAAACTAAATTTTTCAAGCAAAGAAGATCAAAATTTAGCAAATACAAGAAAAATAATAATAGGAATAACAAATGATGTTCGTATTATTATAATCAAATTAGCGGATCGTCTTCATAATATGAGAACATTAGAATTTAAAACTGAGTTTAAACAAAAAGAAAATGCACTAGAAACAATGGAAATCTTTGTGCCTTTAGCTTACTATATAGGAGCCTACAGAATTAAAAGCGAATTGGAAGATTTATCATTACAATATTTGAAACCAGATATGTATAAGCAAATCCAAGAAAAACAATATAGAATTGAACTTGACAGTGTAGATTGTTTACAAGAAATGCTTGGTAAAATAAAATACATGTTGTCTGACAGGAATATTCCAAATGAAATAAAAATTAGAATCAAAAATATTTATGGAATTTATAATCGAATAAATAATGGAGCAAAAATTCATGATATTCATGATCTACTATCTTTAAAGATTATAGTTGAACAGGTGGAAGATTGTTATAAGACTCTAGGATTAGTTCATTCTGAATATAATCCAATCAATGATAAGTTTAAAGATTATATTTGTAATCCAAAAACGAATATGTATCGATCATTACATACAACTGTCTTTGGTGCGGATGAACGTTTAGTACAGACACAAATAAGAACGTTTGATATGGATTATATTGCATCATTTGGATTAACAGCTTATTGGAATATAAATAAGGGCCATGCTCGAGATGTCATGCAAAAAGACTTAAAAGATAAATATCAGTTTTTTAAATCGTTAGTAGAGATAAATACTGTATTTGGTGATAATCAAGATTTTGTAAGACAAATAAAATTAGAGGTGTTTGCCGATAAAGTATATGTATATACTCCAAAAGGAGAAATCATTGAATTACCAAAAGGTGCTACACCAATTGATTTTGCATATAAATTACATACTGAAATCGGAAACACAATGATTTCAGCGAATGTAAATGATGAATATGTTCCGATAGATTATACACTGCATAATAAAGATAGAGTAAAAATAGTCACAGATGATTTATCTTTCGGTCCTAGAGAAGATTGGATTGATAAAGCACAAACAACATATGCAAAAAGAAAAATTAGAGAGTTCAATAAAAAGTAGCAATAGAAGGATGGGATTGATATAAATATACTAATTATTGATAAATCAAGAATTATTGCTAATTGTAAGAAAATATCTAAAGAATTAGAAAAGTATGATTTTCAATTGCATCTAATAGCGAAATCAAATTTGTATGGATTTGGTTATGATTCTATAAAATTTATTATTAAATACATTAAAGGAATTGTTGTTAAAGACTTGGAAGAATTGGATAAAGTTAGAAAATTAAAAATTTCAATTAAAACAATAATATTATTTGAAAAAAATAAAGAAAAACTTACTTATTTTTGCATGAATAAAATAGGTGATAATGAAAAAAAATCTACAAAAAAAACATATATAAGAGTTGATCCGTTTTTAGGTATGCATGGAATATCTCTTGATGAACTAAAAAAAATACAAAATTTAAAAGATTATTATGGAATATTAATATATTTAAATGAATGTCTAACTGAAAATGAAGAGATGGAATTGCAAAAAATCATTAAGATAGCTAAAGACAATAATTTATTATTAAATATTGGAGGTTCAAAGATATTAGATTACTTATATAAATTAAAGGGATATGATAAAATCGAAATCAGATTATTAAGAAGAATTCTTTTTTCAGATGATAATAAATCGACTATGTTTTTAAGAAGTAGACTAATTAATTCTCTAAATGTTAATAAAAAATTCAATATTGGTTTTAAGAGTGATAGAAAAACTTTTTATGATGGATATCTATATTTAGTTTCCTTTGGCTATAATGATTTAAAAATATTACCTTTACTATATAAAAACAATATACCCTTAAAAATCGGGAAATCATACTATGATATCGCATGTTATCCATGTATGAATACTACATGGTTATATAGCAAAACAAAAAAAAATTTAGAGGATGTGTTTGATGTATTTAGGGAATATCATGAAATTCTTAAAGCATGTGAAATTCTAGATATAGATATAGATGAATTTTATACTTCATTTAATACTGAGATAAAAAGAATATATAAATAAATATGAATATAGGAGGAATTAAGATGAAAGAAAAAAATAAATTTGTAAATAGTATAGAAGAATTGTTAGGTAATACTCCAATAATAAAATTAAATAAAATTTTTAAAGATTACAATGTTTATGCAAAATTGGAATATTATAATCCATCGTTTTCTATTAAAGATAGAGCAGCATTTAATATGATAGAACAAAAAATAAGAAGAGGATTAATAAAGAAGTACGATACAATAATAGAGGCCACGAGTGGTAATACAGGACTAGGATTATGTTTAGCTTCAGTGGTTTACGAATTAAATTTTATTGCAGTTATATTTGATGACGTTTCACAAGAAAAAATTAATATGCTAAAAGGCTATGGAGCAACTGTAATTATATGTGATAGTAAGTTAAATTCAGACGAGGTTGGGGGCTATGTTTGGGTTGCCAAACAAATTTCTCATGAATTTAGTAATATTCATTACATTGATCAGTTTAATAATTGTGATAATCCGATTGCTCATTATAAAAGTACAGGCCCAGAATTGTGGAATCAATTGGATGGTAAAATAGATATTTTTATTAATACAATTGGAACAGGTGGGACAATATCTGGAATTTCAAAATATTTAAAAGAAAAAAATCCAAATATAAAATCAATCGGAGTAGAGCCTACAGGAGGAATTTATAAAGATTATTTTCGTGGAAAAAAATCAGAATACAAAAATCATTTAATTCATTCTATAAGTGATAATTTTATTTCTTCAAATTTTGATAAAGATTTTATAGATGATATTATACAAGTAGATGATAAAGAATCTTTTAAAAATTGTATTGATATGATGAGAGAAGAAGGATTATGTATAGGTACTTCTGGGGGATGTACAATAAGTGCAATAAAGAAATATATTAATGATAATGATATTGATAAGGATGCTTGTATTGTATGTACTATAGCTGATAGCGGAATAAAATATTGTGATAGTTTAATGAATTTGGAATATTTAAAAAATCATAACCTTGATTATAGTTTTATGAATACAAAATTAGAAAGTAGCGATATTATTGAAAATTATTTAAATAAATTAGGAATAAATATAGAGGTGAAATAATGGATTTCATATTAAAAAAATTTAAAGAAGATAATTTATTAAAAATAAAAGTTTTAAATAAAGATATTCCTATATGCGAATACTGTATAAATATTACTGGTGAACTTTCAGAGGTTGGCGAAAGACTGGCATATACTACTTTAACATTATGGTCACTGCTTGATTTTTGTTTATCTAGATCATTATTCATAGATTTTGATTTAATAAAATTTGAACAAGATTATATCGAACAAGGATTTGAATATTGTACTAAACTATATGAAAGAAATTATAACTTAAAAATTGCTATGTTAAAATTCTCACCATCTATATCTAATTATAATTATCCATCGGTTCAAATGGATAATAGATATTTATTAGGATATACTGAAGGAAAAGACTCGACACTATGCAAATTATTATTGGAAGATTTAAAGAAACAAATTGAATATTATAAAGTAAGTTATGATGATGATAAAACTTTAGGAGAAGGAAGGATATATAATAATATAATTGATGAAGCAATATATAATAAGAATACAATTACAGGATATAAATCTTCTTCTAATTTGGTATCATTTCAACAAGCTGATGATATTCATATTACATTTATAGCACCATTTATATATAATAAAAAATCCTTTCCATCAAACTTAGCAGTAGGTTTGCCTTATGATGCAGTACATCATTTTAAAGATGATATTCCTGATTTGGTTCCAACTGAAACTTATAAGTCAATTGAAATGTTAGAAAATTTGATGCATAATTACGGCTTTAATAAATATCAAATAATATCTCCAATTGCTACTATACATACATTTGGTGTATATAATTTACTGTCGAAAATAATTGGATTCAGCAATTTAATGAGGTTAGATTCGTGTTGGGAAACAACTAGTACTAACAACGCACCTTGCGGTATGTGTCCAAAATGCCAAAGACTCAAATATATTTTCAAAAAATGTTTTAATATGGATTATTTACCCAATATACCAAGTATAAATATTACAAGTTCAGATTTTCTTTTTGGTTCAGTTCATGCGACAGAACTATTAAAAAAATATGATATTCAAAAAATAAAAAATACTCAATTTCTTCATTCTTTTGATAATACAAAAGAGACAGAATTTATTGAATTATTAAAGCAAAAATATAATATTCCAATATGTGAAATAGAAAATGTGGATTTTGTAAGTGATAGACAAACATGGAATGAAGTCTTGGATCAAATAGCAAATATAATAGGAATAGACTATAGATTATTAAGTGATGAAGCAATCAAACATGGAACTAGTTTTAATTTGCCCTTCGAAAAATATTATAACTGGAATAGAGTTAATTTGGTATTAGATTGTTATAAAGAAATTGAGTATGGAAATATTAGAAATACAATATTCTCAAGAAAGCTAGTGCTACCTAATGATAATATATTTAAGAAATCGATGGTAAACAAAAATGATTAGAACTAGTAAAGAAATATATAAAGATTACAGCAGATTTTATGATGATTATACTGATGACGTAATTGACGATTTAGTAGTGTATAATAAATTTATAACTCCGAATGATACTATACTTGAGATTGGATGTGGAACAGGTAGAGTAACTCTTTCATTACTATCAAAAAATCCGAAAAAAATTATTGGTGTTGATACTTCCAAAGAAATGTTAGATATTGCAAGAAAAAAATTAAAAACATATATTTTATTGAAAAAATTAAGCTTGATTGAACATGATTTTTCTTATAATAATCTTATTGAAACTTACAATATTGCCTTTATAACATATTATACTATAAATTATATTTTGACAGACATAGAAAACTTTATTGCAAATATAGCTACTTCTCTTAGCTCAAATGGTTTACTAGTAATAGATTGTTTTATTTCCGATATAATAAATAATCCAGAATTGAACAATATGAAAAGAGTTTTCGAACCATTTAAATCAAATAATCATTTATATTTCGTTACTGATAAAAGAATTTTAAGAGATGATATTGAAACAAGAACTGTTATATTTGATGATAAAAAAGGCGATAAAGTGGAAATGGAAACCACAAGAAGATTTTATTCTCCGAATGAAATAGAAAGAATTTTAACCAACTTAGGTTTTATAGATATAAAATACTCTTATGGATATCCTTACTCTAAAAAATTAACTAAAGGAAATTTTATAATAGAGGCTAGAAAAAGATGAGAAGAGAATTAATAGAAGTGTTTTTCAAGAAAGACCCATCACTTCATTCGAAATTTGAAGTATTATTTTGTAATACATATAAAGCCATTTTGATGTATAGAAAGGCACATGTGCTATATGAAAAAAAATATTTTTTATTAGCAAAAATAATTAGCGAAAAAGCAAAACGAAAAACAGGAATCGAAATTCATCCTGGTGCAAAAATCGGAAGAGACTTTTTTATTGATCATGGATTTGGTGTTGTAATAGGAGAAACAACCATTATAGGAGATAATGTTAGTATTTATCAAGGTGTTACATTGGGAACAAAAAGATTTAATGAAAAAGGAAAGCGACATCCTACGATTGGTAATAATGTTACTGTAGGATGTGGTGCAAAAATTTTAGGGAATATAACTATAGGAAATAATGTAATAATTGGTGCAAATTCTGTAGTTATTTCTGATGTTGAAAATGATTCAATAGTAGTTGGTATTTGCAAGAAAAAGAAAGAAGGAAAAAAATGAAGGATAAATGTATTTTTTGTAATATTGTTTATGGAAAAATAAAATCAGAAATAATTTATGATAGTGCTTTAGTATTAGCTTTTTTGGATAATGATCCAATAAATGAAGGCCATATACTAATAATTCCCAAAAAGCATTATTTAGATTTAGATGAAATGCCACAAAATGTTATTAATGAAATATCTAGAGTTTCGAAAAAAGTGGTAAAAGCATTAAAAGAAATTTATAAACCGCAAGGCTATGCAATAATGCAAAATGGTGGAAATTTTAATGATATTGGTCATTATCATCTTCATGTATTTCCAAGATACGATAATGATGGATTCAATTGGAATTTTTCTGAAAATAAATTTGAAGTGTCAAACAGAATAAGTAATAAAATAAAAATTGAAATATTAAAAGATGAAGTATAGTTACGATTCAACTAGAAAATTAACAAACTAAGTGAAAAGAATATCAAAAAAAATTGACTTTTATTTATAAATACTATATATTAATATAATTCTAACTAAAAAGAAGAATAACTAATAGGAAAGGAAACATTCTTTAATAGTAAACACCATAGAGGGTTATAGGAGTAGACAGAATAAATCCTTGTTATTACATGAAATATAATAACGCAAGGGTATAAATAATCTAAAGTTTTAATATTTTTACTTATAAAAATAAATATAATAAAAATAGTTAATATAAGTGAAAAAACACTTGCAAAAACTATTATAAGAGGAGTTTGGGATATGAAAATATATGCTAAGGAATTAGGCAATCATTTAAATAATGAAATTACATTTTCGGGATTTATCGATCGTATTAGAGACTTATCAAATGTGCAATTTGTTATTTTGAGAGATAACACTGGTAAGGTTCAAGTTACAGTTGAAAAAAATGATAATAATTTTAAATTAAATGAAATAATTAGTAATTTAACCGAGGAAAGTACAGTAAAGATAACAGGATTATTACAAGAAAATGAATATGTAAAGGCGGGTGGAATGGAAATTATCCCTTCAGCAATCGAAGTTTTATCATTTGCCGAAGCGATTATTCCGTCGGATTTTAAAAAGAAAAAAGAAAGCAATTCTAACTTGAAAAATGAAAATAGATTTTTGGATTTACGTAGCGAAAAAAATAATTTAATTTTTAAAATTTCAACTATATTAGAAAAAAGCCTGAGAGACCATGTAATACAAAAAGATTTTACAGAAATACATAGTCCAAGATTAACGCCTAAATCTGCTGAAAGTGGTGCTGAGGTTTTTAATGTTGATTATTTTGGATATAATGCAACATTATCTCAATCTCCGCAATTTTATAAACAAATGGCTATGGCTAGTGGAATGGATAAAGTATTTGAAATCGGGCCTGCATTTAGGGCTGAAAAATCACATACGAAATTTCATGCAGCAGAAATAAATATGGCTGATGTAGAGGTATCTTGGATCGATGGAATTCAGGAAATAGAAAATTTAGAAGAAGAAATGCTAAAATATGCAATAGAACAAGTATATATAAAATATGGAGATGATATTAAAAGAGTATTTGGAACTGAATTTGTAAACATAGATAGTATCGCACCGAGAATGTCTTTTCAAGAAGCTAAAGATATTATAAAAACAAAATATCATTACATTGGACCAAGACAAGATGATTTTGATAGAAAAGAAGAATTCTTGCTTGGTAAATTCGCATTAGAAATATATAAAAGTTCCTTACTGTTTGTAGAAAGTTATCCTTTTTCAGCTAGGCCTTTTTATCATATGTTAGATGAAAGTGGTTTAACAAAGAGTTATGATTTGTTATTTAAAGGTGTTGAAATCACTACTGGAGCACAAAGAGAGCATCGTCATGATATTTTATTAAAACAAATTTGTGAAAAGGGTATAAATCCAGCAGAGTTAGAATTTTACATAAACTTCTTTAAAAAAGGATGTCCTCCACATGGTGGATTTGCAATTGGAATTCAAAGATTAATAATGCAATTATTAAATCTAAATAACATAGCTGAGGCTACATTTATTTATAGAGAACCTAATACTCAAATGAAATTATAATTACACTAATCCTATTATGACTTTAATCAGTAGAATCGCACCGCGGGTAATCTCGTCCTTTGTAGGATAAAATTACTCGTGGTTTTTATTTGAATCAGAGTAAAGGAGGAATCAAAAACACCCTATCTAGGAATAGATCCTACAGCTGACAGTTTACATATAGGACATTTTTTATGAAAATTTAATAAATGCCAAATTTCAAGTAGAGAGTGGAATTTATCAAAAAAGTGACAAATAAAAGTAAAAAATTCAGTATAATAAAATCAATTAGATAGCTAGCGAAGCTAGCTCATTATTAAACAATTGTAAGGAA
>Ga0153948_1001971_pt1 | contig 10014 bp, 8 predicted proteins | sample TSNJ032MetaG_FD_104696 | JGI IMG/M metagenome (GOLD analysis project Ga0153948, IMG submission 104696) | Attine ant fungus gardens microbial communities from New Jersey, USA - TSNJ032 MetaG | ecosystem: Host-associated > Fungi > Mycelium > Unclassified | place: USA: New Jersey, Wharton State...
AAAATGTATTGCTAAAGAAGTAAGTTGTAGTTCTATTATTTGCCTTTATCTAACATTTTGAAAATAGTCCATATACAGAAATCATTTACTGATTCATTAATGTTATCTGATATATTCAACTCTTGGGACATATCTCTAAAGACTATACCTCTATAGACAAGACTTATCAACTGAAATAAACAAAAACTAATACTGACGATCCAACATAACTTAATCCAACAGGTTTGCTATACTGCAATTCAAATTGCTGAACAAAATATGGTTATCACAGATATATGGCCAGAATGTGATCACTGAAAGTATTTCTAATACAAAACTCTTTTACAGGCCTGTGAAAAACTATTGGTGTCTAATTCTCATGCTTATGATATTATTGCCAAAATTCAAGATGGAAATTCTAAGTTTATAATAATTATTAGGAACTGGATATAGTTTTCAATTTTTCAAACTCTAATCTACTTATATCAAGTCCAGGTAGTTGACTGTTTAAGCCATTAGAGGATATGAGTCTATTACTGTGCCTTTGACCATATTGCTAGCTTTTTGCTTGGAATTGGAGATAGGTATCAACAATATTATAAATCACTTTTGAAGGGTGATTGGTATATCTATCCAGGAGAATAGACATGTAATAATAATGGTGAAGTAAATATGATTTTATTCTCTTGAGTATTGCTTTTTGATTTATTAAATAGGAAGTATAGAAGACAACAAACTCAAAAATATACCAAAATCAAGCTTTGGTAGAAGTCATGCATAACTCATTTTTCAAGACCAGTATGGCTTTTGGATACAAGTACCAGAAGTATTTTACTTCTTTACATCCAACTAAAAAAGAACTTGAGCTTCCTATGCTACTTGTTACATTAGCAGCTACAGGTGTAAGCTTTGTATTTTATATTTAGAGTATTACTCAGATTTTTTTCTATATGCTGCTATCAGTGTATAGGAAACAGGTGTTTGTAAAAGGATCAATTTTGATGGTGATCATTTTAGAACCATATATGAGCAATACATTAGATATCTTCAGACTATGAAACAACAGAATATTAGTGTATATCATAAAATTATGGTGAGCCTACTACAACAAGTCATGTAAGTAATATATCTATTTTCTATTCAAAATCTGGTATTGAATTACTATAGGGATAGCCAGTCAAAAGCATCTTTAGCTCCCATAGAAAATACACTTGCTATAGTTGATTTTGGAGATTATAGTGAATAGAATAATTATAAGCTCATTGTTCTTCTATCTTCTAAATAATCATCAATTGTATTCCAAAATAAAATAATTCAGGATCAGTGATAAATAAGAGTGCTTACATTAATTCTACCAAAATCAATAATTTTATTACTGAATTTCTATGCTCTAATATCTAACATATTCAAAATTGGGTCAATCTCCAGACTACAATTGAGTACCATCATGATATTACAGATTTAAGAAAATGTTAATGTTATGGGACCTGTGCAAGCAAAGCCAAATAGTGGTTGAAATACTCACTGATTCACTTTTCAGCTGACTGACTGTTGCTCAGTGTCTTCAGATGATCTATAAGAATGAGAATAAAAACACATTGACAATAGTAAGTCAATATTCTTCATATACTGCTACTACTTTTCTTAATCTAAAATACAAAATTCCCCAGCACAGAGTTCATTACTTGTTCTACTATTACCTAGGTACTAGACTTTATTAATCTTTGTCCTACTTTTCTAACCACAAACAAAAATACACTTTGTAATTTAATATCTCTCTCTCTGATTTTGTAGGCAAAGCTCATTCTCCTCAGATCATTGTTGATATATCAACCAAAATATGAGTTATACTACAGTATACCATTCAATCAGGTATAGAAACAAAGGTAAAGGAATTATAAAAGTGAATAGATCAAGAATTAGAGATAAGAACACAATGGTTTTTACTTTTACTATTGCTCTAGAAGTCTGATTTGATATGGAAGAAAATAGAAATACTATAACCACTTGCCCTATTCTGTGCTATCATGCTCAAACAACACTATCCAAACATGTAAGTTAGTTATTTTCTGTCATAAATAAGAAATGTCTCTGTAGCTTTTTCTTCAGGATTATTAGAATGTATTCATACAGAGTACCCAGAGCTGGTGTATATTTGTAGCCTCTTTATCTTTTTTCTATATTGCCTTTTGACCTAGAACATAGGTGATACAGATCATGTCTTATATGACTTATCTCACTCACCCCTCTCATCCTACAAAAGCTATATCTGTCTTACATTGTTGATACTGTGATAGAGGAGCTAGAGGAGTAACCGATGTCTACTCTGACTGTGAGTATGACTTAATGTTCTACCCAGTGAGCAAAGGTAAGTCTATGGTAATAGTGCATGGGAGGGAAGGAGGAGAAAGGAATAGCAATGATACTGGGCTTGACAGGTTCAAGTGACAATAGTCAAGAATGTAGCATAGACAAAATATCACTTGTCTAAGTAGCTCATTCATAGAGTATGCTTGATATTCTATCATCCCAAACTGTTGCTGCACTCTCAAGCCTATCAGAAATAGAGGTAATGCTGTTGACAGAAGAGACCTGAGAGCATAGCTGGTATTCACTTGGAGAACCAGTTATATAGTAGCAAGAAGGTGAGTGTCACAAGCTTCATTTGGACCATAACTCTAGGAATACTTGACTGATTTCAACAATCTAAATGACCACCAAAAGCCCTTAAAAAGACCTTATAAATGGTACCAAAAGCATCTCAAGGCAATTAGTATCCACTGAGTTATTAGTAGATCAGTTGATGATTACCAAGTCACTAGACACTAAATTGCTAATATTTTGGGAACTGCTTAATATAATTGTTTGCTTCAATGACCATTGTAAAGCTCTCTTCAATGTACTTCTTTTTTTATAAATAGATCATGAGGCAATAAGATCCCATGGAGATACAAGGTCCTTAATGTTTGTATATAATACTGATCTTTACCTATAGATTATTATCTGTCCTTGAATAGAACAAAGGACTGCCCTAAGACAGTTAGGTTATCTCTATTTCAAGAACAATAGCACTTCTATATGTAGAACAATAGGTAGTGATCATATGGTAGGCTGTCCTAGTGTACAGACTACTATAGTTATGTATTTAAGAACTGTATGTCTAAGGATAAACCTCAGACTTAACAACATCTTTTGCTGCTTGTCTAACTTTGCTTTTTTGAGCACTTTGATTATCAAATCAACCAATCACAAATTAGTAAGTAGCCATTTGTGATAGTAAATAAGATGAGATTTATTTTAAATTAATTAATAAGAATATCTTTCAAGTACAGTTATCTTAGAGAGAAGGTCCTTGTTCCAACTTCAATGTATGTTTTATACTTAGTTGCCTCATGCTTCTAGCTTGATTTACTCAAGTTCACCATGCTTCTGATTGCTCATATAGATTCAGAATCCAGCAAACTTCTATCCTCCAATGTTGATGTTGTGGACTATGAGTTTATACTAGGTACAACTCAAAAGGGCTGCATTTCCTTGGCACAGATATTGGCTGATGCCAAGGCGAGAGGTGCAACTGGTACTGAAGTTGATAGACTTGAGTAGAATTGGATATAGGATCATCCAATGTACACTTTTAATCAAGGTTAGTCTATGTTGCCTCTTGAGAATAAACAAGATTCTGAAATATATTAACTGTACAAAGCCATCCAGAAAGCAATTGAAAATAAGAATAGTATTTAAGACAAGCCTACTGTGCTCAAAGCTTATCTTGCTACTACTGATGGGAAGTCTGTTGCCAAAGCTTGAAATATTATAGCAAACATTGTTGGTGAACCAGTATTCTAGAATTGTGATCATGGGTCATCATTGAGGTTAATTTTGACTCTATTAATTTTTCTTTCAGCTCCTAGAACACAAAAGAGATATTACCATTACACTAGTGGTATTGAGATAGCTACATATGTATGAGATATGATTGAGGGAAAAACTGAGATGAATGCAGACTGTGATCTATATGACATGATCAGTTCAAAAACATTGATAAACAAATATTACCTTATAGCAAATTGTTGGAAAGTTCCATCAATAGTATAACCACTTATTATGACTTTTTTGTAGTCTGAGAGCCAGTTGGATTAGCAAGGAGATAGAGTAGAGGAAATCTAGATGCTGATTTTGCTTGTGAGAGTTTTGGCACTATTTATACTAGAGACACCTAAAACCAGCAAACAATGAATAACATATAAAGAGTTGTAGTCTGATAAAATACATGAGTATACAATCCACTTGATGCCTATTCTGTTATCCAACTGTCACAAAAAAGTGACTACTAAATAGTGACATAGAGGTATAACAAAATACCTGTTCAAAAGAACTACATAAATAGCTAGACCCTTATTAGCAAGTAGCCTTGCTAATGTTGCCCTTTTGGTATAGTGGTAAACCATACAGTATGTGACTACTGGTCTATAGTACAACTGTGATACCAACTTGACAGGACTACTGACTATATTTTCACTAATAGTGACAATATCTCCAACACCCTCATGTCTACCAGTTAGAGGAGTTTTAGTTGAAATAGGCCAATCTCCCATTATAGCATATAAGTTGGTACAACAAATACCAGTACAGTGCATCTTGACAAGACATTTGCCAGGTTTGAGCTGATTGGGCTATTTGACAGAAATATCAGAATGAATTCTCAATAGAAATTGACTGTCTACCATGCATTGAAATACAGTAAGACAAACCCTGGTGATTGGGTTATACTCCCAGGTACTGGAGGAGGTCTCAGTCATCTTGGTAGACTGTTATCCCTTATCACCAGCTGTATCCCTCACAGTTTCCAGCAATTTAATATGCCAAGTATATGGGTTGTTATATCATTGCTATAGGCAAGTCTTTTGATAATTTTCCTCCCACTAAACACTTAAGATAGTGAAGAAAAAGATGTAAACTTTGTTTTGTGTTAGATGCTGATCATTGGATTGATTTCACAACTTGTGTAGTAACTTAGCCTAAGATGACTTAATCACACTCCAAGTCTGAGTTGACAAGGAGAACTCAATAGAGTTCCTATTTAATTCTATACACTACCTATACAACTACTATATGGTCTGTGCACTACTTTCCCACACTTATCATATAACATCATTCATGTGACATAACCTTGTGATATCCTAATATATGGCTGTGAGATGCAACATTGTCATGTGACACTTTCCCACACTTCTTCCTTGTATAGTAAGTCCAAATATGAAAAGAAAAGAAAAGAAAAAGAAAGTAAAATAAAATAATAACTTAGCCATTTTGCCAAGTTATGACAACTTGCAAAGAAGAGGATCTACAATGCTCTGTATATATACTAACAAGAGAGATTAATCCTACTTATTGGACAGTAAGTCTCAGCTCCTGGTCCAATTCCTGAGATAACCAGAAGATTATATAGTATTTTGGGATTCCATACCTACAAGTCAATCAGGTACTGTTGCATGTTATTGACATGCAAAAAGGTCAGCTAACCTCACTTGTATTAGGGTAGAGTAGCAAATGCACCTAATATATTTTAAGGTTATCTCAACAAAGAGGGCTGGATAAAGTGTTTATCTTTAGAGTATATAGTTACTATTGTATTTTTTGTTTCCTAAATGACAATTATCTAAAAAAGCAGGCCTATCTGATTAAACCAATCATTTCTTACCCATTAACCTACCATTACTTATCTATCATTGATTAATGAATTACCATTTACTTATTAATGACTTATTGATGACTTATTTATCACTTATCTATTACTTATTATACACTTATAGATACTTATTTCAATAAATTAATAAAAATAAATAAACAATAAGATAGGGGGTATACTTATTGAACTTATTGAACTTGTTAATCTGATTAAGATCTGATTAGAACTAATTTTCAACTTATTGGTATTAATAGAATGAAAAAAAGTTGGAATCAGTATTTTGGGTTTTTCCTGATGGTTCTGCATGGCTGTAGAAATAGAGTTGAATTTATGGATACTCTACAGCCAGATGATCAGATTCTTTTGGATTTAGCATTCTTTAGCAAGCTAGTACCAAGATGCAGAAGGCCTAAGTAGGACCCAATTTCAGGTGCATGCCTACAGGGGGCATGTGGTCAAGAGAGTAGGGTGTGGATGGAACTGCTAGTAGATAAATAGAGTAACTGTATGATTAGATTGCTATGATTGTACAAGCAAAGATATAGCCTTCACTCTTCAGTTGTCAATCATGCCTGATATTTGAACAGTCTATGGGATCATGCAATCACATTCACAAAAATATAACTGTGGACTTTGTATTCATCTCAAATCCTGAAAACATATCTAAGCTTTATATAGTCAATTACAGACATATATAAATTGCTAGGGATTGCTCTTCTTGAACTTTTGAATGAGGATAAATTGTGATTTATCAGTACAAGGCTTGGCTGAGATTAATGAACAAATGAATGCAGGTGCTTGATTCTGTTTTATTTCAGAGAAATATAGTCTATTGTCATTTTGCAAGGCAAATCTTGTTTTTGAAGATTTATCTGCCATGATAATTGAACAGTATAATCTAGATTGAGATCACTAACAACTACTCAATTTAATTGAATTTCTATGCCAGTGCTTCCACTTTTTGTTATCTGAAGTAAGTTTCTACCTGGTTCAATTCTTGGGACAATAATAGCTACTTTGATCATTGCCTGTTTTACAGCTTTGTTTTCAGTGTGATAATATTGTGATAATATCCCACACTCCCTTCTCACTCACTTACTCCAATAGTTAAAGTAATGGTAGATCAAGTTGAACTCTCTTCAGTACAAGCCATTCAAGTTGTCAGTGAGTGCTATTTTGTTACTAGCTGAGTAGATCAGAGACTGAATTGACACTCAGAACTCATTGGAAATATCAATGTATTCCTGCACTTACTGATTGTCAAATGCTCTAACAATACCAATGTTTGCCTTGAAAAAAAATTGAACAAAGACATTAGAGATGAATAGCATTTGACACTCACCAAAAGCGGGTGGTATGTTGAGATTATTGTGCTTGGGCAGTTGTACATATTCATATAGTGTAGCATGCTCATAGAAGGAAGTGAACTAAATATCAAAATATACAAAAAATATTCCCAACAACAGAAAATAGTACTTGCAAGCATGGTTCAGAGAAGGGATCTATGCCTAAAGCTAATATCAAGTTCAATGACTTATAGAAACACTTGTCTTCTAGAATTTAGAACAGGAACAAATAGTAGGTAGATATCTATTTTGATCACTTCCAATTTACCCATATAACCTCAGTAAACTTTGAGGTGAAATTTGATAACCCAATTTAAGGATTATAACTGTAGCTAATCATTGAGGTATACTATTATTATTGTTGCTATGTTAATTTCCTCTTAGAAGACAATAGTAGAGTTGTAACATTAATCTGAATACCATGGACCCATATGTCAGAGGAGCAGTAGTAAAACTGAACAAGTTACATTCTATTCTATGTCATTCTACTTCTGCAAGTAATGTTTGTTAATTTAGGGATTATCATCAGCAAGGTGATTAATTATTGACTATTATTCCTGTATGTTGTCTAACTTGAAGCACTTGACTTCTGTCATACATGTTGTGTTTTCTTGTATCGAGATTATATACAAAGTTGGCTCCTTTTCTGTTTTCAATATCAATAATATTACTAAGTATTTTTACAGCATTTGAAGACTCAAAAAGAAACTTGTGAGGTAATAAAAAGCCTTACAAATAGTATCTAAGTGCTCACTGGCTAGCTCAACAGGCTAGATAAAGTTCCAACCTCACATGACCTATGCAATACTATAAGAGAGTTTTCTAACATTATAAAAAAAGTAATTGACTTTATTTAGAGATGGCTAAAAAGCTAAATATGTATATATCAATCTATTGAAATGTATTCATGACTGATTAGCTGGCTACAGTCAAGTACATCTTTGTGAATTCTCAAAAGGAGAAAGCGACTAAGTTAAAGGACAAAATTGATGCCTTTAAGGACAAGTTTGATCAATATCTTCTTATAGAAATCCTAGAAAAACAAGGTTCAGTCTTTGTGTCTGATATTCATTGTCCAACATGACTAATTGGTGGTTTGTATCAGCTATCATGATAAAAAAAGTGGAGATAGTTGTGAACAAGAAGGAACTAGATGATTTAGTGAGTGCTCTTGGAGAAAATAAGCTTTCTCTGCACATAGTATGTATAGTAGGTACCTATATCACCATCTTACAGAAGATTGAAGACAAGATCAAGAATGTCAATAGTTCCAATATAATCTAAATAAGGGGATTCTCTGGTATTGGAAAATTGGCTCTGGTAGCTAGCATTGCCAGTTGACCAGAGGATCAGAAGCGACATGTAATATTATTCAGGTATGACTGTATACAATCTATGACAATCACTATGAATGCACTTTGGCATGCTGTTGCCTGTGATCTTGCCTGCTTTTACTTCTCTCTTTGACCATACTTAACTCAAGGCATTCAGGGGCACAGCTTATCTGACATTGATTGGCTGTTCAGATTGCTCATCAAGGAACTACTATCTATACTTAGCAATAACATTCTGCACAAGAAACTTCTGGTAATTGTGATAGATGCATTGGATGAATGTAATGGCCTACAGCATAACAAATCTGGGAGGGAAGATCTCCAGAGTCTCTTGTATATACTCAAGTGCTCAATTTAGGCCAATCACTTGAACAAGTTCAAGGTGGTCATTACAAGCTGACTAGAGAACTGTATTATATTCTCCAACTCCATTAGCATCCATAGAATTTCTTCTGGTATTAATATCAAGCCAGGAGATAGTGTTTTTGAAGACATTCATACACTCCTCAAGTCACCTCTCAAGAGCATAGGAATAAAAAGTATATTGATTGAAAGGGCACTTGATTACCTCATTTTTTGTTCTACTAGGATATTTATTTGGGCAACAACTGTTGCCAATTTTCTCAAACTGAATCCTGACAGATAGTTTGTCATGCTTGAAAAGGGTGATAGAAAGGGGTTGAAAAGCTTGTATTCTCTGTACTCAACAATTTTAAAAGCATTATTCAGACATGGTCTTGAAGAGGAAGAGATAAAGATAGTCATCTCTGTTATTGGTGCAATGATTCTTGCTAAGCAACTGCTTGATGACAATGCACTTATTATACTTCCCAAAGTTAAAATTCTGGGTTCAGATGTGGACAACTTAGGGTTCATTAGAAAATGTCTTATGTCAATCATTGATTCTGGTCCTATCTTTTGCTTTCACTATTGGTCTTTTGAAGTTTAAAGACTTTCTTTTATCTCTGTCCTTTCAAATAGAACATCCTGAACTTTTGGCTATTCAGGATTGGGACCTTCAACAATATCAGCTTATTGTATTATGTTTGAGAACCCTAGTATTATTCCAGCTCCACTTCAACATGTGTAGCTTGGAATCTTCTATCATAAAGAATATGGATATTCAGGTTACTGGCAAATCCACTATTCATTCTCTTGTTTCATACTTGTGTCAATATTGGGCTGATCATATTGTCAATACTCTACCTAATGAGGTGTTAATGAAAACAGTAAAATTTGTAATATATAAGAAGTTGTTGTTCTGGTTGGAAGCAATGAGTCTATTGGGTAGAACATATGAAGCAACTTTGATTCTGAGAAGGGCTTTAACTTGGAAGATATGTCTTTGATATATTTTTCCACAATACATCTTTGATGTTGACTATTCAGACTATCACAAATGGCCACTTACTGATTTGTGAATTGATGATTTGATAATCAAAAGGCTCAAAAAAGCAAAGTTTAGACAGTAGCAAAAGATGTTGTTAAGTCTAAGGTTTATTCTCAGACATACAGTCCTTAAATACATAATTGTGGTGGTCTATGTACTAGAACAGCCTACCACATGATCACTACCTATTGTTCTACATATAGGAGTGCTATTGTTCTTGAAATAGAGATAACCTAACCATCTTAGGGCAGTCCTTTGTTCTATTCAAGGACAGAT
>Ga0153948_1001973_pt1 | contig 10002 bp, 10 predicted proteins | sample TSNJ032MetaG_FD_104696 | JGI IMG/M metagenome (GOLD analysis project Ga0153948, IMG submission 104696) | Attine ant fungus gardens microbial communities from New Jersey, USA - TSNJ032 MetaG | ecosystem: Host-associated > Fungi > Mycelium > Unclassified | place: USA: New Jersey, Wharton State...
AGTGTTATAAAATACAAATAGAAGTATAAAAGGAGATTCGTATGGATAATTTATTTGTGAATAACAGGCGTGCTTTGATTTTGGAACAGCTTATGAAAGGATCTGTAACCGTTGCAGATATGGCAAAGATAGCAGATGTTTCGGAGATAACCATCCGACGTGATTTTGATGAGATGGAGAAACAAGGATATCTTAAGAGAGTACATGGAGGTGCAGTCAGCGTAAATGGCCGTACTACCGTTGTACCCTATGCAATCAGACAGCTTAAGAATCAGGCTGAGAAATGTGCGATTGCACGCCATGCAGCAACATTGATTTCGAATGGTGACAGTATTGCCCTTGATACAGGCACCACTATTTTGAATATGACAGATTATTTCAATCATATCGAAACACTTACCTTACTGACAACAAGTTTCTTTGTAGCAGCCAAGCTGATCAATAATTCCAAGATAAGGATTGTTCTCCCCGAAGGTGTGCTGGAAGGGGGAGAAGGCGCCTTAGTAGGTGAAACGGTAGTAAAATCTCTTCAAGATTATTTTGTGGACAAGTGTTTTATTGGAGTGGGAGCTATTGATGCAGCAGCCGGATTGACAGAACATGGACTACAGGATGCACAGATAAAAAAGATCCTGATCAGCCGGTCAAGAGAGACTATTCTTCTTGCAGATTCCAGCAAATTCAATAAAATTGCATTTAAACAAGTAAGTTCATTGGAACAAATCAATAAAATCATTACTGACAAAATTCCTTCACCAGACATATGCGATGCCATAAAAAATGCAAATGTAGAATTACATATTGTTTCGACAACAACAGACAAAGTACAAATCATCTAGTTTACTGTATCATTCACCTTACACTAGTACAGCCTTGTATATCCGTTAAGCTTATTACTTATCATACCTTGCATGAAACAATTAAACTCGGTAACTATTATATTTCACATATAAAAGGAGGAGTATTTTCATGAAAAAGAAACTATTGTTGACAGTTTTATTAGGTATGGCTATGTCTATGATTTGGGCATGCGGTCAAAACGGTAATGACTCTGCTGACCCTGCAGATGCAGGTGAAGAGAGTTATACCATCGCAACAATTAACAAAATGGATGGAATCCCCTGGTTTACCAGGACTGAAATGGGTGTCAGTGAATTTGCTGCAGAACATTCAAATGTCACGACTTTCATCCAGGCACCTGCAGACGTAGATGCGGCATTACAGAGCCAGATGATTGAGGATGTTATCGCGCAAAAGGTAGATGCCATCTGCGTCACTCCTTTCCAGTCGGAACCTTTGGAACCGGTACTGAAAAAAGCAATGGAAAAAGGCATTGTAGTAGTGAGCCATGAAGCTGCCGAACAGGAAAATGTCGACTTTGATATTGAACCATTTAATAATCAGGACTTTGGTGAACATTTGATGGAAGAATTGGCAACACGCATGGGTGGAGAAGGTGAATACGTTCTATTTCTTGCAAGCCTTACTTCCAAGACACATAACGAGTGGACGGATGCGGCAATTGCCTATCAAAAAGAAAACTATCCAAAGATGACCATGGTAGGTGATCTGGTTGAAACCTATGATGATTCACAAAAAGCATATGACAGAATGAAGGAACTGCTTGTAAAATATCCGGATTTGAAAGGAGCGCAGGGGTCGGCAGCCACGGATATCGTTGGTATTGGGCAGGCGGTAGAAGAAGCGGGGCTTCAGGACAAAATCAGTGTAGTAGGAGTAAGCCTTCCTTCTATGGTAGGCGAACTGCTGGAAACAGGTGCGGTAGATTTGGCAAGCTGCTGGGATCCGGCACTCTCCGGAAAAGCAATGAATGTGATTGCGCTTCGTATCCTGGAAGGCAAAAGAGATGAACTTGTTGATGGATGTGATTTGGGGATTCCGGGATATGAAAGTCTAAAAGTAGTTGGTAAAGTAGGGTATGGACAGGCTTGGCAGGATTTCCTTATTGATAACTATAAAGAGTATGATTTTTAAAGAGTTGGGAGAGCAAAAAGGAGTCATATGAAAACTACTTTCTTGAAAGCAAATCATTTATGCAAGAATTTCGGCGGTGTAAAAGCCCTGATTGATATTGATTTTCATATTGATGAAGGGGAAACACTCTGCATGATAGGGGAGAATGGTTCAGGGAAAAGCACTTTGGTCAAAGTGATATCAGGAATCTATGCTCCGGACTCCGGCAATATCGTGATTCAGGGAAATGAGTTTTCGAGACTGACACCGATGGAATCGCTTCAGGCAGGAATCCAGGTGATTTATCAAGACTTTTCCCTGTTCCCTAATTTGACGGTAGCAGAGAATATTGCTACAAATTATTTTCTGTCGGAGAAGAAAAAACTCTTTCATGCGAAAAAAAGTATGGAGATTGCCAGAGAAGCACTGGCCGCTATTGATATCGACATTGATATTCAGGCAGAAGTCGCTCAGCTGTCAGTGGCACAAAAACAGTTGACAGCCATAGCGCGGGCGCTGTTACAAAATGCCAAACTGATTATTATGGATGAGCCTACGACAGCATTGACTGCAAGAGAAGTAGAAAAGCTGTTCCGGGTCATTCAGATGATGAAAGAGCGGGGATGTGCGATCTTGTTTGTCAGTCACAAACTGGATGAGGTAAAGCATGTTTCAGAGAGGATCATTGTTTTGCGGGGCGGAGAAAAAACTGCCGATATAGCAGCGGACAATGTCGACACGGAGCAGATGACTTATTATATCAGCGGAAAGCATTTTGATAAAAAGCAATACGAGTACATTCCGGATAAGGATGTCGGCCAGCCTGTTCTTAAGGTAAATGGTTTGAGCTATCAGCATGTTTTTGGGGATATCAGTTTTCAACTTAATAAAGGCGAAATACTTGGTATAACAGGTTTGTTAGGCTCTGGAAGAACAGAACTTGCACTTGCATTATTTGGGATGATACAACCGGATAAGGGAGATATTTTTATCAAGGGTGAAAAAAAAGATATTCGTTCAGTAAGAGATGCCTTGAAAAACTCAATTGGTTATGTGCCGGAAGACCGGTTATCAGAAGGATTGTTTCTGGAAGAATCGATCAAAAAGAATGTGATCATCAGAAATATCAATGAGAGTAATCAATTGTTTTTAAATAAAACGGAGCTGCAGAAAAAGGCAGAAGCCTTGATCCGCAAGTTAAAAATCAAAGCAGAAAACGAAGAGGTAACAGTAAACACCTTATCCGGAGGCAATCAGCAAAGGGTTGTTCTTGCAAAATGGCTGTCGATCCTGCCTGATCTTCTGATATTAAACGGTCCGACGGTAGGGGTGGATATTGGTTCCAAGTCTGAGATTTTAGAGATTATTCGTGAACTGGGGAAAAACGGAATGAGCATTATTGTTATTTCGGATGATATGAATGAGTTGATGCAGTCCTGCAACAGGATCTGTGTAATGAAGAAGGGAAAAATCAATCATATTTTTGCTGTCCGTGAAACAGATGAGGAAAGTATAAGCAAGCTGTTGATGGACTAGCCCATCAACAGTTTGTAATTGAGGAAAGGCTTATGAAAAAAATATATTACAAAATTGAATTTATATTGATCCTTGTAATTATTTTTATGATCACTTTGATTGGTATTATAAATCCGGCGGCGTTGAATGCGAATTCAGTTTTTAATATGTGCCGGAGCATCATTGTTGTGGGAATATTTGCAGTTGGCGTTCTGATGGTTTTGCTAAGCGGAGGGGTGGATGTATCCTTTACCTATATTGCACCGGTTGCTGCTTATTTGGCCGTTAAGATTTTGACAGCGGTCCAATATACCGGGTCGGTATTGCTGCCATTTTTACTTGCCGCTTTGTTTGGAATGCTCATGGGAGCAGTCAATGGATTCCTCATTTCTAAATTTAAATTCCCAACGCTGATCGTGACACTGGGAACTGGAACAGCATTTCAGGGATTGACTGTTTTTTTAATAGGAGCTGTCCATATTACAAATTTACCGGGACAGATGATAGAATTGTCTAAAAAAAACCTGATCACTTTTCAAAATAATAATAACATGAAAGGCGGACTGAATATTACCATATTGATTACTGCAGCGGTGATAATTTTGGGCTGGTTCCTGCTGAAAAAAACGATGTGGGGTAGAGGATTGTATGCGATTGGAGGCTCTGTCACCAGCGCCGAAAGGGTTGGGTATAATGTGAAATTGATACAGTTCACGCTCTATATGCTGGTTGGAGGTTTGTCCGGTATCGCAGGGATTATTTTTATGAGCCTTAACAGGCAGGCAACGCCGCATTTGATGGTGGGGACTGAACTGGACGTAATAGCAGCTGTAGTCCTGGGAGGGGCATCTGTCTTTGGCGGAAAAGGATCTATATTAGGTACCGTGCTGGGTGTGGTATTGGTGACGATATTGAATAATTCGCTGATACTTATCGGAATTCCGACAGAGTGGCAAAAAGCAGTGATTGGCATCGTGATCATAATAGGCACCATGTTGCCCATATTGCTGGGAAAAGTTAACAAGAAGCAGGCGGTAAGCGGATAGAAGGTGGCAGGTATGAAAAGGATAGCAATGAAAAAAGTGGATAAGCACAATTTACTGTTGCTCGTTAGTACATTAATTGTGGGGACTTTTGTGAGCATGATACGTCCAAATATATTTTTGACCTGGGATAACTTAAATTCCATGCTGCTGCAAATATCTGAAGTCGGTTTGCTGACAATTGGTATGATGTTTGCATTTCTGACCGATGGCATTGATTTGTCGATCGTATCCAATGCGGTACTTTCTGCAACTGCCGGAGGATATGTGATTTTAGAGATAAGTCCCGGGAATACGGGTTTAGGTATTGCAGTGGGAATTATAACTGCGATATTACTGGGAACCATTTGCGGCCTGATTAATGGATACTTAGTGGCAAAAATAAAATTGCCGGCCATATTAGCTACATTGGGGACAAATTCTCTGTACAGAGGGATCGCTATGGGAATGACAAAGGGATCTACCCTGAGTGGTTTTCCGGAAGTATTTAGTAAGATAAGTAATAGCACACTGGCTGGAATATATAACGCATTTTTAATATTTCTTATAGTGGCGATTGCGGCAGCACTGTATTTGAATTTAACAAAAGAAGGATTTTTGGCAGCGATGATCGGAAATAATAAAAAAGCAGCAGCCTATTCTGGAATCAATATAGAAAAATCGATCATTCATGTATATGGAATGATAGGTATGATCGCAGGCATCGCAGGCATTGTCATGATGTCACGGTCGAATTCTATCAATCCGGATTATGGTACTTCCTATTTACTGCAGACAATCCTGGTCTGTGTTGTTGCCGGAGTCAGTATCAGTGGAGGAAAGGCAAAGCTTTCCGGAATTGTCTTGGCACTGTTATTGATGCAGATCATTTCTACTTCTTTTAATATGTTGTTAACCCAATATACCGGGGCGAATTTCTTTAAGAATTTTGCCTGGGGAGCCTTGTTGCTGATCATTATGATTTTGGAATACTATCAATCGAATCGTAGGAATAAGCCGGTGAAAAGGAGTGAGGATCAATATGAGTGAACATTATTTGATGGGAATCGATATCGGAAGTTCTGAGAGTAAAGGTGTACTATGTGATCTTTCAGGAAATGTACTTGCTTTGGAAACCAGGAGCCATGATATTAAGATGCCAAAACCAGGCTGGTTTGAACAGGATCCAATGGAAGTCTGGTGGGGTGATTTCGTAAAAATCAGTAAAGCATTAATTAAAAAAGCTTCTGTTGAAAAGGCTTCGATGAAAGGTGTTGCAGTCAGTGCACTTGGGCAAGATCTTCTTCCCGTGGACCGTTCAGGGAATCCCACAAGAAAATATGCGATCCTATATGGGATTGATACAAGAGCCGCCGCCCAGATAGAGGAAATGAACCGTCATCTGGGAGAGGAACAGATTCTTTTGCGTTCTAAAAATGCTCTTTCTACTCAGGCGGTGGGACCAAAAATCAGTTGGCTGAAGGAAAATGATCCCAAAGCCTTTGAAGCAGCAGATTATTATATGACTGCATCCAGTTTTCTTGTATTGAAACTAACAAACCGGGCAGTCATAGACCACCATCAAGCCTCCTTTTGGGTACCGTTGTATGATTTTGACCATCGCAGATGGAACAGGGATTTCTGCGAAGCATATTTTGACAGTAGAAAGTTACCGGAACTTATCGAAGTGACAGAGGTTGCAGGATATATCAGCGAAGAAGCGGCTGCCAAGACCGGATTGATGGCAGGAACCCCTGTTACAGCAGGAACTTCGGATGCTTTTGCGGAGTCAATCAGTGTTGGTGCGGTAGAAAATAGTAAAATGATGGCGATGTATGGCTCGACCACATGCTTATTTATGCCGGTAGAAAAGATAGAAGCAGATTCCGGCGTATGGAGTTATGCCTCCTATGAGCCTGGGAAATACGGGGTTGCCATGTGCACGGCTGCCAGCGGCTCTGTTACAAAATGGTTTAAAGATTGTTTTGCGAAGGAATTAACGCAAGATGCTTATGGAACTCTGGTATCTCAGGCAGAGGAAGTAGAAGCAGGGGCAAGAGGACTGATCGTCTTGCCGTATTTCAGCGGTGAGCGTTCTCCTGTTTATGATACAAAAGCAAAGGGGATCATTTTTGGGCTTACCTTAAACCATACCCGCGAAGATGTCTACAAAGCAGTCATAGAGGGGATCGCCTATAGTATCCGGCACAATCTGGAGCGGCTGAATGAACTTGGTATGTATCCGGAGACGATAGTAGCCGTTGGCGGCGGTATCAAAAATAAAATATGGCTCCAGGCAGTAAGTGATATCTGTAATATCACTCAGTTGATACCCGAGATCGGGATAGGAGCCAGCTATGGAGATGCATATCTTGCGGGAGTGGGTGCAGGTTTCTTCGATGATGTCGAGGGAATTTCCAGGTGGGTAAGATATAAAAATGTGATCACCCCCAATAAAATCAATATACCTGTTTATGAGGAAGGTTATTTAAAGTACAGGGGGTTGTATTATCAGACAAGGAGTTATTTATAGACAACTAAGAGTGCAATTCAGGTGACTTATAAAATAAAAAGGAGTAAAATTATGATGAATTGGTGTAAAGAATGCTTTCAGACAAATCAACCTATTATTGCTATGTGCCATCTTTATCCGATGCCGGGTGATCCGAACTATGATGCAGCGAAAGGAATTGATTATATCTATGATAAGGCATATCATGATATGATGGCATTGCAAAAGGGTGGGGTAGACGGCATCATATTTTCCAATGAGCGTTCCCAGCCCTGGACAACAAAAGCCCATCAGGTCATCCCGGTAACTATGGCACATGTGATCGGGCGGCTAAAAGCAGATTTAGAGATTCCTTTTGGAGTGGATGTTATATGGGATCCCATTGCATCGATAGATTTGGCTGTTGCAACAGGGGCGCGATACATAAGAGAAGTATTTACCGGGGCTTATGCCAGTGATTATGGCATTTGGGATACCAATGTGGGAGAGGCAGTCCGCCATAAAACGAATCTGCACGGTACAGATATCAAGTTACTCTTTAATATAACACCGGAGGCAGCAGCATATATGGGTGAAAGAAACCTGGAAGATATTACGGTAACTACGGTATTTAACGGCTCTCCCGATGGCCTTTGCGTATCAGGTATAAAAGCCGGGGATGAAACGTCCATAGAGGATCTTAGACTTGTGAAAAAGGCAGCTGGCCATGTTCCGGTTTTTGCAAATACAGGAGTTCGACATGAGAATGTGGTGAGTCAGCTTACTTATGCAGACGGTGTTATCGTGGGGACTTGTTTTAAGAAAGACGGATACATCTGGAACGACATAGAGCAGGATAGAGTGGAGCGCTTTATGGAGCTGGTAAGAAATCATAGAAAGTAAAAAGGGGTCTCTGATTATGGATAAACGTTGGGATGAACTTGCGGATATTTTAGTAAACTGGTCTGTTGGTGTCAAAAAAAATGAAAAGGTTATGATTTCTATGGGAGAAATACATTCATATCCTTTGACAGTCGCTGTGTACCGTGCAGTCGTAAAAGCGGGAGGATTTCCACAGGTACAGTTTCTGTCGGAAAGACTTCGGCACAATCTTTTGAAATTTGGAACAGAAGAGCATGTTGATTGGGTGCCTGAAATAGAGGCTATGGGCATGGAATGGGCGGATGTCTATATTGCGCTGCGGGGAGCAGCTAATTTACATGAGCTAAATGACATTCCAATGGAGAAAAGGATCCGGAATCAGCGGGCTATGGGTAAAGTATCTAATATGCGATGGGCAAAGACGAGATGGGTTCTTGTCCGGGTACCGAGTGAAGGTTTTGCACAACAGGCGAAAATCGATTATGAATCTATGATGGAAATGTTCTTTCGTTCTTGTTTGCTGGATTGGGAAGAGGAGGCAAAAAAACTCCGGAGGATTGCTGATATACTGGAACAAGGTGATAATATCCGGATTATTAGCAAAGAGACGGAACTGTCTTTTTCGGTAAAGGGAAGGACTTGGTTAGTGGGGGATTCCCGAATCAGTGTACCAGATGGAGAGATCTATACAGCACCGGTGGAAAGTACGGTTCACGGACATATTTACTATGAATTTCCGGCAGTACTCGGTGGAGTGATTATGGAGAATGTCCGCCTTGCCTGGGAGTATGGAAAGCTGGTACATGCTTCCGCAGATACGAACGAAGAGTATTTAAGAGAAATTTTACAGACGGATGATGGCTCTTCTTTAATAGGGGAATTTGCTTTTGGGACCAATGACTATATAGATACCTATACGACAGATATTTTGATCGACGAAAAAATCGGTGGAACAATCCATACTGCAGTTGGCCGGCCGTATAAAGATTGCGGAGGTACTTATGATTCGGCGATCCATTGGGATATCGTAAAGGACATGAGGCTGGAAAGCAAGGTACTATTGGATGGGGTACCAATATTTGAAAACGGGAAGTTTATAATATGAAACCGCTGGTCATAGGCATGTGCCACTATGGCGCATTGCCCGGTGATCCGGGATATGACGGAAAGTCATTGGAAGAGGCTGCAGATAAGATGCTTGCGGATGTGGTTGCATTGCAAGAGGGCGGTGTTGATGTCATTATGTTTTCCAATGAAGCAAGTCAGCCATGGATGCTTCATAATCCATCCTGTGTTTTATATTCCATGGCTGCTGTAATCGGCAGGCTGAAACCATATATCAAAAAGCCTTTTGGTGTGCATGTAATATGGGATGCTGACAGTACGGTAGATTTGGCAGCAGCGACAGATGCGGATTATGCATGGGAGGTATTTTCCGGTGTATATGCATCTGATTATGGACTTTGGAACGGGACACCTTTTCAATATTTGAAGAAACCATATTTTAACAGGAAAAAGGTTAAACTGTTATGCGAAGTGGTTCCTGAAGCAGGGGTCTCCATAGGAAATCGCTCACTGGTAGACAGAGCAGTATCAGTAAACGATCTATTAGCACCCGATGGGGTTTGTATCGCCGGATTAAAACCTGGAGTTCCTCCTTCAGAATCGATTTTACAAGAATTAAAACAAAAGAAAGTCAGGATAATTGCAAGCACCGGAATGCGTATTGACAATATAGAAACTTATCTGCCGTTGGTGGATGGTTTTATTGTCGGAAGCTACTTTAAAAAAGAAGGGAAACTCTTTCAATCTGTAGAGAAAGATAGAGTAAAGAAATTTATGGATAAAATCCAAATGTTGTTTTAAAACAACATTTGGATTTTATAAATGATACCAATGAATCAGATGGGGAAATGTAATCGTTTCTTGACACATGATTGTGACATTAGTACAATAGCTGTAATAAATGCCAGATCGCCCATACCAAAAGGCAGTTTGCAGCTTAGCAGGAAAATAATTTTAGTTTTGGCACTACATATTCTGGCTCAGTCTTGATGATTTTAAAAGACATAAGAAGGGGGTAGCTTTGGAAGATTTGAAAATACGGCATCCGCAAAC
>Ga0153948_1001975_pt1 | contig 9999 bp, 5 predicted proteins | sample TSNJ032MetaG_FD_104696 | JGI IMG/M metagenome (GOLD analysis project Ga0153948, IMG submission 104696) | Attine ant fungus gardens microbial communities from New Jersey, USA - TSNJ032 MetaG | ecosystem: Host-associated > Fungi > Mycelium > Unclassified | place: USA: New Jersey, Wharton State...
AAACTATATTCTAATTCATCACTTAGAATAATTACCTAATTACTTAATAGAATTATAGTCAGGAAAACAACATTATGGCTTATTAGAGTATAAATGCAAATACAAACATTACATACATAAATGAGTATAAAAACATTTTATTAGTAGATAGAAGTTATTAAAAAAATTTTGATAGATAATATAGATGCTGAAGATAGAAAGGATATGGTGAAATATTAATTATATATTTTGCATTTATAGTAATTCTATAAATATTATTTTGAAAGGAAGAGTGATAAATGAAGAAATTTAAAAAAGTATGTATTTCAGTAATTGTAATGTCAATGTTAGGCTTAGGTATTAATCTATGGCAACCTAAGATGGTTAACGCTGAACAAGAAACAATTAGTCGTTTAGAATTAGTAAGTAGTAATATGAAATGGACATATTTAGATGATTTAAAAACAGATCCAAACAAGGGTACTTGGTATGAAGAGTGGAATAAGAAAAATGGTTGGACATATCCACTTAAATGGCTTGATTGGGGAAAAGTAGATATGAGATTCAGTGACGAGGATTGGAAAAGTGCTACAGGTAATGCATTTTCAACAAATCCAAGCGATGATAATGCAACCACGTTATCGACAAAAGATGACAAAACCGCAGGACCAACCTATTTCTTTCGCCATATATTTGAATTGAAAAATCCAGAACAAGTAAAAGCAATTAAAGTAACAGTTCGATATAATGATGCAATGATTTTATATCTAAATGGTAAACCATTAGAATCATTCTTTAATATTCCTACAAGCAACTATACATCAAATTTGCAATATGGTTCACAAGTTAAAGTAACAGATAAATATATTGAAGAAACTATTTACATGGAAGATGTATCAGTTTTAGTTGATAAATACAATCCAGACTTAAAGGAATTTGCGATTGCAGCAGAAATTCATTGTTCGGATGAGAGTGATACAGATGCCTATTTTGAATTAGTTTCCTTTGAATTAAACCCAGACAGTAAAGAACTGCCAAAAACAGAAGTAGTCAAAAATGTAGCCGTAAATGTTGGTGAAAATGAAAACGGTGTGAACTTGACATGGTTTTCATTATCGGACAAACTAGGGCAAGTACAAATTGTACAAGGAACAGATACCACAAGTGCTTTCCCAGAAGAATGTGCAACAATTTTCCCATCAACACAAGCAACATTAGCCTATACGAAATTCTATGATAACAATTATTATTCAAATAAAGCAGTAGTTAAAGGAATAGTACCAGGAAAAGATTACATTTATCGAGTGGGAAATGCTGATGGATGGTCAAAGACATATAGCTTGAAAACATCAGATATTAATGAAGGCTATCAAGTTATCTTCTTATCAGATGCTCAGATAGGAACTGCAACAATACCAACAGATAAATTAGGATGGAGTAATACACTTGAAAAAGCATTGAGAACATTCCCTAATACAAGCCTTATCGCAAATACAGGTGACTTTGTCGATGTAGCAACAAAAGAAAGTGAATACGATGCCTATTTCTCACCAGAGATATTAGCATCCTATCCAACAGCGACAGCAGTAGGAAATCATGATATAGCGGCGAATTATGGAAACCACTTTAATGAGCCAAATATGTCTCAAAATGGATTAAGTGCTTCTAATACAGGAGATTATTATTTTACATATGGAAATGTATTGTACATGGTATTAAATACAAGTAATACGAACCACCAAGAACATGTACAATTTATGGAAAAGACAATAGAAGCGACAGCAGATCAAGAATTTGCATGGAAAGTAGTAATGTTTCATCAATCGATCTATGCATCAGGAAAGCAATCAACTAGTAGTGATGTGCCATTAAGAAAAGAAGTATTTGTTCCAGCCTTTGATAAATTAGGAATAGATATCGTATTAATGGGTCATGATCACTGTTATGCAAGGACATATCAGATGTACAACTTTAATCCAGTTGAAAATATTGAGTATGAAGATGCTGCAAAAACAATTGCCATTAATCCAACAGGTACGCTATATTTGACGACAAGTTCAGCTAGTGGAAGTAAGTACTATAATTTGGAAAAAGAATATGAATACTTAGCATATAGAGAACAATCATATGTACCAACATTTTCACATTTAGCATTTAGTGATGATACATTCACTATGACAGCATATCGAACAGATACAATGGAAGTGTTCGATACCTATACAATTAAGAAAATAACAAAGCTAGAAGAAACTAGTTTGCATGCAAGTGATGTAGAAATCGGATATGAAGAAGCATCAAAAATGAATGCAGAGAAAATGATTGAACTATCAAGTGCTAAAGTTGTAGATACATCAAATCAAGAAGTAGAAGGATACACTATAACAGTAAATGAAGAAGAATTAAAAGCAATTACAGAAGCTTCAAAAGATGGTGGAAGCTATGATTTAACAATCACAGCATCAAAAGAAGAAACATTAACAACTTCAATAAAAGTAACTGTCTTAGCTAAGACAGTATCAACTGGAAGTGAGACAACATCAACTGGAAGTGTCGTAAAAACTGGGGATACAACAGGAGTAGCAAACTGGATATGGTTATTATTAGCAAGTGGGTTTGTAATGACTGGAGTATTCATTCTTAAAAAAAGAAAGGAATCATAGAAAGGAGAGGTGGTGTTCTTAAAAGAGGACACCACCTTTGTACATATGAATGAAGAGAATAAAAACATATCAAATCATAATTGCAATCTTTTTCTTACTATTCGGAGGATTTGTTTGTTGGTTGAATCGATATCATTTAGAAGGATATCAACCAATAAATACAAGCGGAGTAGCCTATGAGAAAGCAGTAGTGTTAGAAATCATGGATAGTTATTTAGAGGAAGATCAAAATACAAGTTCAGGATATCGTGGTGAACAGCAATTAAAGTTAGAAATAAAGAGTGGAATTTATAAAGGTGAAATCGTAGAAGCAACCAATAGATTGACAAAGAGTCATAATATTTTGGCTAAGGAAGGAAGTGAATTAATTATATGTATTGATCAAAATAATGTAGGATATCATGTATCAATCTTTAATTACTCAAAATCAAATGCCATTTATTTTATGTTTTTGTTCTTTGCATTATTGATGATTATAGTAGGAGGAACAAAAGGGATAAAAACACTAATAGGGTTAGCATTTTCTTTTACATGTATCATGTTTTTTACATTACCAACAATATTCAATGGCTACTCGCCAATACTAATAGCGATTATTACGGCAATCTTAATAGCACTAGTATCCTTACTATTATTGGAGGGATTGACAAAGAAGGTATTGATAGCATTAATTGGAACAGTAGCAGGAGTCGTAGGTGCAGGAATTGCATTCAAGTTCTTTGGATATCTACTAAACGTATCAGGATACAATTTAGATGAGGTGGAAAGCCTGTTTGTTATCCAAAATAATACAGGATTACAAATACGAGATGTGTTATTTGCTGGAGTATTGATAGCAGCGGTAGGAGCAGTAGTAGATGTCGCAATGAGCATAGCATCATCATTACATGAGTTGAAAGAGCATAATGCAAGTTTGAATAGAAAACAATTATTTAAGTCTGGTATGAATGTAGGGCAAGATTTAATAGGAACAATGGCAGATACATTGATTTTAGCTTATGCTGGAGGATCATTTTCAACAATGTTTATGTATATGGCATATAGTGTAAATTTTAATCAATTAATAAATATGGATACTTTAGTATTGGAAATAGCTCAAGCCTTATCAGGAAGTATTGGAATCATAATAACTGTACCAGCTGCTGCCTATTTTGGGGCTAAATTATTAGCTAACGAAAAATAAGAGAACATATTCTGTTGAAAAGCGTTGATTAATCCATGATTAATTCAACGCTTTTCATTGTTAGTAATGGTCAATATCATGTTGTTAATTTCTCTTATTGTGTTTTTGTTATTAAGTACTAAGGACAATTGCTTGATTTAATTCTTTACACAATTTAGGGCTATATTGACATAGGTGTATATGAAGGTATAATAAGGAAGTAGATAGTACTTCATACAATATAAAAAATTGGGAAGGAGTTGATGGTTTTGAAAATACTTGTTGCAGAGGATGAATCTGATCTTTTAGAATTATTGAAAGATAATCTTTTACGAGAAGGGCATGAAGTGTATACCGCAGAAAACGGAGTTATTGCTTGGAATATTTTTCTCAATAATAAAATTGATTTATGCATTTTAGATGTTATGATGCCTGAAATAGATGGATTCAAATTAATACAGAAAATACGCGAACGTAGTGAGATTCCAGTAATTTTTCTTACAGCTCGAGCAAATGAAACCGATCGTGTTTTAGGACTTTCCTTAGGAGGCGATGATTACTTAGTTAAACCTTTTAGCATGGCTGAATTAAAAGCTAGAATACAAGTACAAAATCGACATATCCAAAAATACAAAGCGAAACACCAAAATATTGCTGAAAACACTTTGACTTCAGGAAATATTAGACTAGATTTAGATGAAGTGGTTTGTTATAAAAATGATGAAGTTATACCTTTAGGTGCAAAAGAATTTTTGCTTCTAAAGTTTTTTATGGAAAACCAAGGTCGTGTATTCACAAAAAAACAGCTTTACAACATTGTTTGGCAAGATTCTTATCTTTATGATGACAACACTGTCATGGTTCATCTTAGTCGACTTCGTTCTAAAATTGAAAATGATCCAAGAAATCCTAAATTTTTGATTACTATTAGAGGAATTGGCTATAAATTTTGTTCTTATTCACCGGAGGCAGAAAGATAATATGAGAGTAAGGAAAGATAAAAGTAAAAGCAGTATATCAAAACAATTGACAAAAAGTTATCTTTTCCTATTTCCTTTTTTTATTATATCACTTTGTATAGTAGCAATCGTTGGTTCATTAATTAGTCATAGCTGGTTATCTTCGTCTCTATCTACTCACCACCAATATAATGTTGAAGAGTTACTTCGTGATAATATAAACGAAATTGATATATCTGAAATAATAAAGCATGGCGGAGGTGGTGCAATTGTATATGAAGATGGAACAATTAAAGAACTTGGTGGACAAAATGTATTTAGTACAACATCATTATCCAAGAAAGATTGGACTGAATTTTTAACAGAAGTGTCCAATCCTTCCAATAAAAAGATGTATAGTATTGCTTATGATGAAGTTAATAATATTTGGTTGGTTATTTCAGTCCCTGTTTCTATACATTTTTATTTATCATTTACTGGTAACATGGAATCACCAGAATTTACAACTGCATTGATATTTTATATATCATTGCTACTTACACTCCTGTTAATGATTCTACTATTTCTCTGGTTTTATGCTAAACTATATTCAAAATCATTCATCTTACCACTTAAACAGTTATGCGATATGGTTAATAACATTAAACAAGGCAAATACGAAGTAGAATCAAATCAAAATTTAACAGGTGAATTTTTATGGTTAAGTAAAGATATCTTCAGTTTAGCATCAGAATTAAAGCAAGAGAAAACTTTGCGAGAAAATATTGAGAATGATAAACGACAAATACTATTAGATATCTCTCATGATTTACGTAATCCACTTGCGACCATCATGGGATATGCAGAAACACTTAGTACAATCAAAACGCTAGATCCTGATAAAAAATCAAATTATGCAGAAGTGATTTTTAGAAATAGTGTTCGTGCGAATGGGTTAATAAATGATTTATTCACCTACACAAAGTTGGACAGTTCCAATTTTGCTCCGCTGTTAGAAAAAAATGATATTTGTGAATTTACAAGAGAACAGGTATCTTTGTTTTTAACACAGTTTGAAGTAATGGGAATCAAAACACAATTTGAAATTCCAGAGACGGAAATATTTCTTTTGTTTGATAAAAAATTGCTAGCACGAGTTTTCTCTAATCTTTTCAACAACTGTATTGAGCATAATAAATCAGGAATTAAGTTTACACTGACTATATCAGAGCAAAATGATTTTATTCAAATAGTGTTTGCGGATAATGGGATAGGTATGAATGAAATACTATCTGAAACAATATTTGATCCTTTTGTCCGAGCAGATAAATCAAGAAATTCAAGAACTGGTGGAAGTGGACTTGGACTTGCCATTGTTCAAAAAATTATTCAAGCACATCATGGAAGCATTAAACTTGATACTTTACCAAATAAAGGATGTATCTTTACAATAAAACTTAATAAGTAGTTTTTAAAATGACATTCATTCTAGGATGCCATTTTTATTTAAGATTAATTTAAGGTAGAGGAAAGCACCTTGTAAGAGTAGGTTGATATCATTATTAATGATGGTAGACTATACCATATAGGAGGACATATGGAAACTTTAGAAAGTCATTTTCACAACTGGTTTGGTGTTATATTTTTTATTGTGTTATACAGTGTTATTTTGTTCTTTATTCCTTTTTATAAAAAAATTGGGAATAAACCAAAAGGCACATATTTTGCGTTCGTTTTAGCATTTGCGATTGAAATGCATGGTATTCCATTCTCTATGTATATATTATCTTGGGTCATTGGGAAAAATCTTCCAGATGGTATTTTATGGGGACATACTCTTTTCCCATATATAGGTTATTTTGGGATGTATATTAACATCGTCTGTGCTTTCATTGCTGTGATTATGATTATGAACGGTTGGTATCATATTCATCATAAATATTGGTCAAAAGAAAATGGACAAGGCTCTCTAGTAACAACAGGTATTTATAAGTATATTCGACATCCACAATATACAGGACTTTTACTTTTATCATTGGGAATGCTTATTGAATGGGCAACTTTACCATTGATGATTTTATACCCTGTAATGATTTTCATATATGTTAGACTTGCTAAGCGTGAAGAAACAGATATGCTAAGTGAATTTGGCGATGATTATATAGCTTACAAAAAACATACCAAAATGTTTATTCCATTCATTATTTGAAAAATGGTAATAGCAAGGGAGTGTACATTCAAGAAAATCGAATTCTTGATTCGTTGAATACTAATAGTCATTATCGGTAAAGCTGGTATAAATCGAGTGTATGTTATGATACCATGAATGGAATTAATAGGAGAGTCTAGTTTAGTTATAGATTCTACTATTTTTTTATCTCGTTAGGCTATTGTGCTAGAATAACAATAAAAGAATTACGATACTTTCATTTTGCTAATAATAATAGTAAAAAATTTACACTTTTTAACAAATAACAGTTCAAAATTCAGAATATCATGCTATAATCTGTTTAGTGATGAGTAATTTATAAAGGGGGTTTTAATGCTATAAGATTAATTTGTTAGAAGATATATGTGTAGTTTTCATTTGAAAGGAGAAAAAAATGCAACACATGATAAAAAAATTAGGAATTAGTATGTTAGCTTTGTTGGTTGCAATGTCTACAGTATTTAGTCCAAGTAATATTAGAAAAGTTGCTGCAGAGAGTGATACTGAAATTGCTGGCTGGACATTTACAGCAGCACCAACGTTTCCTGCAACTGCTAATAAAGGCAGTGACACTTCAGCAACCGTAAATACAAATGCAAGTGGTACGGTAGGTTTTACTTCAGGCGATGGATCAATTTTTATTTCAGGTTGGGGAGTTAATAAATATTGGGAATTTACAGTTGATACATCAGGGTATGAAAATATTACCTTTACAGCTAAAACTCGATCAACTAATACTGGTCCAAAAGATTGGCAGTTACTATATAGTATAGATGATGGAATTACATGGGTTACTATCGAAGGTAGTGCTATTGTAAATGCCGATAGTTTGGCAGAGCGTTACAGTAGTTTTAGCTTACCAGAGGCTGTTAATGATAGTGCAGATGTAAAATTAAGAATGGTTATAACTAGCAATGTATCTGTTAATGGAGGTACTATTGGTACTGGTGGTACTTCTAGAATTGCAAATGTAGTATTTAAAGGATCAGTTATTGGTGATCCAACAGATCCTACAGATCCTACAGATCCAACAGATCCAACAGATCCAACAGATCCTACAGATCCTACAGATCCAACAGATCCTGATCCAGGTACTACTATACCTGATCCAATTACTGAAACTATGATTCCTGCAGGTGTCGTTACTATTGACAGTGCATATGGAATGGCAGATGCGACAGAGCTTACTGTTATTGGACAAGTAGCTTATGCATTTGGTAATGCAACACAAAAAAATACATATTTACTACAAGATATTATTAATGGAGAAATCATTGGTTTACAGGTTTATGATTATACAAACACCTACACGATTGGTGATATTGTTACTGTTACTGGAAAAATGGCAACTTATGGAAGTGTAAGACAAGTTAGTTCAGTAACCAATATGACAAAATTAAATTATGATGTTACTAAATTTCCTGCACAGGAAGTAACTTTAACAGAATTAATAACGAACAGTAATAATTACATTTCAGAATATGTTGTTGTTAAAGGTGTTACACTTGGAACACAAGCTACAAATGGATCAGCTACTGGATCAGCTACTGTAACTGATGGGATACAAACTGTAAATATCTATACTGGGGCATTATACCCAGATGGAATTGGGGCTGGTAGTGTTGTAGATCTTTACGCTGGTTGGTCTAAATACAATGCAACACCACAATTTCGTGTAGGTTCAAGCAGTGATTATGTTGATACTTCAGCAACGATAGATACTTCTATTATTTATGAACTAGCGAATTGGACTGGGACTGCAAAACCAACAACACCAGTTGTCTATGGGGATTTAAATGCAGCAAATGATTATTTAGATACAAGTGTTGAATTAACACATTCGTCTGGTAATACACCTACTTCTACTTCTAACACGCCGGCGGCTATAGGTTATTCTGGAATGCAAGAAGGCGATTATTATCAATTGAAATTGAATTCAGCATTATGTGGTAATGTTACTCTTTCTTATCGAATGAGAGGCTCTAATACTGGACCAAGAGATTTCCAAATATACTACAGTACTGATGGAATAAACTATCAACTTGCAAATAGCACGGTTTATCAAATGACGGTAGCTGCTGGTGCATGGCAAGATTTCGAGGTGATGTTACCATCGCTAGCAAATGATGCTAGTGAACTTTATATCCGTATTCAAGTAGCTTCTAGCACATCACTTAATGGAGGAAGTTCTCTTGGTACTAGTGGAACCAATTATTTACAAGAAGTTAAAGTAACAGCGAATCCATTAATTTCAAATACTATTACTGGAATTCCTCAAGTTACTCCAACAAGTGGAGAAGTTTTAGCTGGTCAAGTATTAACAATGACTTGTGAAACCACGGATGCTAAAATCTTCTATTCATTAAATGGTGGTCTGATATTTGCTCAGTACGATGCTTCAAATAAACCTATATTAGATACACTACCTGCAAAATTAATGGTGTTTACAAAAAAAGATGGTTTATCAGATAGTTTGGTTTATACATTCAATTACACTCAAATGAAAGTAGCTAGTGTAAAAGCTAGTCCTAATGGTGGTGCGGTTAGTTTAGGGACGACAGTTACCCTAACAACAACGACACAAGATGCAACAATCAAATATTCATTGGATAATGGTGTTACATGGCAAGACTATGACATAATTGATAAAATAAAATTAGATCAATTACCTGCAACTATGATTGTTAAAGCAACTGCTGATGGCTATGTAGATAGTGAACGAACAACACTTTCTTTTGTAGAAAGAGAAAATGAAACATACAATACGTATTTCGGTCAATTACACTCACATACTGATTATTCAGATGGTAGTGGAACGATTGATCAAGCTTATGAACATGCAACAAATGCTAAACAAATTGATTTCCTTGCTGTCACAGATCACTCAAATTCATTTGATAATGCTAATAATGCAACAATCTTAGATGGTTCTATGAGTAGTGAATGGGTAGAGGGACACAATAAAGCAGAAGAATACACAACAGAATCTTTTGTTGGGTTATTCGGTTATGAGATGACATGGTCAAATGGTTTAGGACATATTAATACTTT
>Ga0153948_1001977_pt1 | contig 9997 bp, 4 predicted proteins | sample TSNJ032MetaG_FD_104696 | JGI IMG/M metagenome (GOLD analysis project Ga0153948, IMG submission 104696) | Attine ant fungus gardens microbial communities from New Jersey, USA - TSNJ032 MetaG | ecosystem: Host-associated > Fungi > Mycelium > Unclassified | place: USA: New Jersey, Wharton State...
CCGGAAATCGTGCAGAGCACCGGGATCACGGTCAGCAAGTCGTCCGATAGCTTTTTGATGGTCATCGGCTTTGTTTCGACCGATGAGAAGCTGACGGCGAACGATCTCGCCGACTATATTGACAGCACACTCAACGATACGCTGAAGCGCGTTGAAGGCGTTGGCGATACCCGCATTTTCGGTGCCGGTTACGCCATGCGTATCTGGCTGGATCCCGACAAGCTCACGAAATACGCGCTCATGCCAAGCGATGTTACCGCGGCCATCGAAGCGCAGAACACGCAGGTCTCGGCAGGTCAGCTCGGTGCGATGCCCGCTCAGCAAGGCCAGCAGCTCAATGCGACTGTGACAGCCCAGAGCCGCCTTCAGACGCCGGAACAGTTCCGCAATATCATTCTGAAGAGCACCACCGATGGCTCTCTGGTGCGGCTGAACGATGTGGCCCGCGTGGAACTGGGTTCGGAAAGCTATACGAGTAAATCCAGCTATAACGGCATGCCTTCGGGCGCCATCGGCATTTATCTTGCCACTGGCGCCAATGCGATCAGCACCGCCGAAGGCGTGCAGGCTGCCATCGGCAATCTGAAAGAGACGCTCCCGGCGGGTGTGGAGGTTGTTTATCCTTATGACACGACGCCATTCGTGCGTCTGTCCATCGAGGAAGTGATCAAGACGCTTGTTGAAGCAATTGTTCTCGTCTTCGTGGTCATGCTGGTGTTCCTCCAGAACATCCGCGCGACGCTTATCCCGACACTTGCCGTTCCGGTGGTTCTGCTGGGTACTTTCGGGGTGCTGGCGATCTTCGGCTATTCCGTCAATACGCTGACCATGTTCGCCATGGTGTTGGCGATTGGTCTTCTGGTGGATGACGCGATTGTCGTTGTGGAAAATGTCGAGCGCGTGATGGAGGAGGAGGGGCTTCCACCAAGGGAAGCCACGATCAAATCCATGGGCGAGATCACCGGCGCGCTAATCGGTATCGCGACAGTTCTCTCGGCGGTGTTTATCCCAATGGCCTTCTTCGGAGGCTCGGTCGGCGTGATCTATCGCCAGTTTTCTGTAACCATCGTATCGGCGATGATCCTGTCGGTGGTGGTCGCGCTGATCCTGACACCGGCACTATGCGCCACGCTTTTGAAGCCGGTTCACGGTCACGCGAAACAGCGCGGAATTTCGGGCTGGTTCAATCGCGGTTTCGACCGCACGACGAACGCCTATCGCAGCGGCGTCAGTGGCATTCTCTCACGTTCGTCACGCTTCCTGGTGATCTTCGTTCTGATCGTTATAGCCATGGGCTGGCTGTTCAACCGTCTGCCAAGCTCGTTCCTGCCGGAAGAAGATCAGGGCACGCTCATGACCAGCGTTCAGCTCCCCGTGGGCGCAACGCAGGACCGTACCGAGCGCGTCATGAAGCAGGTTACGGATTTCTATCTCAATCAGGAGAAGGATGCCGTCGAAGGCGTCATGAGCGTTATCGGCTTCGGTTATGGCGGGCAGGGACAGAACGTGGGTCTGGCCTTTGTACGCCTGAAAGATTTCGAAACGCGCAAGACTGCCGATCTCTCGGCAAGCGCCGTTGCCGCACGTGCCATGAAATACTTCTCGACAATCCGCGACGGCAAGGTCTTTGCGCTTGCGCCACCAGCCATTCAGGGTATGGGCAATTCGAGCGGTTTCGATTTCTTCCTTCAGGACGTCAATGGCGCAGGCCATGCCAAGCTGATCGAGGCACGCAACCAGTTGCTGGGGCTTGCCGGCAAGAGCAGTCTACTGTCTGGCACCCGACCGAACGGGCAGGAAGATTCACCGGAATTCGGCATCAATATCGATCAGGAAAAAGCGAGCGCGCTTGGCGTTTCTTTGGCCGATATCAACAGCACGCTCTCCACCGCCTGGGGTAGCGCCTATGTCAACGATTTCATCGACCGGGGACGCATCAAGCCGGTCTATATCCAGGGTGACAGCGCGTTCCGCATGCAGCCGGAAGATCTGGCCAAGTGGCAGGTTCGCAATTCGGCTGGAACCATGGTGCCATTTTCCGCCTTCGCGACCGGCTACTGGAAATACGGTTCGCCCCGACTGGAACGCTATAACGGGTCGTCCGCTGTGGAAATTCAGGGTGCTGCCGCTGAAGGTGTCAGCTCTGGCGTCGCCATGGATGAAATCGACAATCTGATGAAGCAATTGCCTTCCGGCTTTGCGCATGAATGGACCGGGCTTTCCTATCAGGAACAGTTGTCCGGCAATCAGGCCGCCTCGCTCTATGCGATTTCAGTTCTGGTGGTGTTCCTGTGCCTTGTGGCGCTCTATGAAAGCTGGTCGATCCCGTTTGCGGTCATGCTGTCAGTGCCGATCGGTATTTTCGGCGCGCTGCTTGGAGCAACATTGTTCGGCCAAAGCAACGACGTCTATTTCAAGGTCGGCCTTCTGACGACCATCGGGCTTGCCGCCAAAAACGCCATTCTGATCGTCGAATTTGCGATAGAGCGGCAAGCGGCCGGTATGGGGCTGGTTGAGGCGACATTGGAAGCCTCAAAACAGCGCCTGCGACCAATCCTGATGACATCCTTCGCCTTCATTCTGGGGGTCACGCCACTGGCCATTGCAAGTGGTGCCGGGTCCGGTGCGCAGAACGCAATTGGTATCGGCGTTATGGGTGGGATGATCGCTGCAACCGTGATAGGTGTCTTCCTTGTTCCGCTGCTCTTCGTGACCGTTCGACGCGTGTTCAAGGGCAAATCCAGTCAAACTCAATCGGTGTCGCCGCAGACGCAGACGGAAACAAACCATGTCGACAAGTGATCTTACCCGCGTTGCAGCGACTTTTGACCATAAGCCCTGCACCAGACAGGATCAGCGTGTCCGCCGCTATCTGAAGGTATTGGGAACCTTGTGCCTCGTCGCCACCGTCAGTGGTTGTGTGGTCGGGCCGGATTATCAGTCGCCCTTGATCAACATGCCTTCCAGCTGGGGCAACAAGAAACAGCAAAAGCCGGCAAAACCGGCGGAGCTGGCCGAATGGTGGAAGCGGCTCAACGATCCATTGCTTGATGCTTTTGTGGAAGAAGCGGTTGCGGGCAATCTGGACGTTGCGACGGCCAAGGCGCGTGTGCGTGAAGCGCGTGCAACCTATCGCCAGTCGGTCGGTACATTGCTGCCATCGCTCGACGGTTCTGCTTCGGCGACCCGCAGCCGGACCGGCTCGTCCGTGAGCGGCACTGCCAGCACCAGCAACCAGTTCCAGGGCGGGTTGGATGCAAGCTGGGAAATCGATCTGTTCGGCGCCAACCGCCGGTCGGTGGAGGCCGCCAAATACGGTATGGACGCCTCCGAGGAAGACCTGCGCAACACGCTCGTTACGCTGATCGGCGATGTAACGACGAACTATGTCGAAGCACGCGGCTATCAGGCCCGTATTGCGTTGGCCCGGCGCACCGCCGCCTCGCAGCGTGAGACGGCAACGCTGACGCGCAACAAGTTTGAGGCGGGCGCTTCGTCGGCGGTCGATCTCTCCAATGCGTCGGGTCAGGCCGCGTCGACGGAAGCGAATATTCCCGATCTTGAAGCCGCCTATGCAGCTTCCGTGCATCGCCTGTCCGTGCTGACCGGTCGTGCGCCCGCGGCGCTTGCCGAGCGCATGAAGAAGGTCAAGGCGATCCCCAAGCCGAAGCTGCCCATGCCCACCGGCATTCCGGCAGATATTCTGCTGTCCCGCCCGGATGTGCGGTTGGCCGAACGTCAATACGCTCAATACACAGCCAAGGTCGGTCAGGCGGAAGCTGCCCGTTATCCGGGCCTTAGCCTCACCGGTGACATTGCGACATCGGCCACCAAGATCGGCGATCTTGGCAAAAGCTCTTCGATCAGCTGGTCATTCGGCCCAACCCTCTCGGTGCCGATCTTCAATGGCGGTCAGCTGAAGGCAGCCGTTGAGCTGGCGGAAGCGCAGCGCGACCAGTATTTTATTGCCTACCGCTCTTCGATCCTGACCGGGCTGGAAGAAGTCGAAAACGCCATCGTGTCGCTGGCGCAGGAGCGCATCAAGTCTTCAAAGCTTGCAACCTCTGCTGGCCATTATCGCGAAGCGGCGTCGCTTGGACGTTCGCTCTATCAGTCGGGAACGCAGAGTTTCCTCGATCTTCTGGAAGCGCAGCGTTCGCTCTATTCGGCAGAGGATTCGCTGATTGCCAGCCAGGTTCTGATCACCACCGATTATATCGCGCTCAACAAGGCGCTTGGCGGCGGCTGGAGCGGCGCTATCGAAGTCTCCAAACCGGAAGTAGTGGATGTGAATACGGGTCCGCGTCTTCCGAAGAGAAAAGCGGTGGCGGCAGCCGCCAACAACTAAACGTAAATCCGGTCATCCAACCCCTTCACCCGGATTGGCGATCTTACTCCGGCATCTGCTTCCAGCCTCACAACTGAGCCTGAGCAGATGCCGGAGTTGAAAAGATTGCTGGCAATTACAGATTTTTAGTGGATTTTTCGAATCCGACGCTTGATCATACGGGCCTCTCTGGCCGGTTTTTGAGGTCACGTTCAATCCACGAGCAGATGCAAGGTTCCCTGAATGCGCTTTAAACGTCTCGTCGTCACGATCGCAGCCATTATCGCTGTGGCCGTATGCGGATATTTTTACTGGCGCAGCCAATCAGGATCACAATCGCAGTCGATCATGACGGTTGCTGCGACGCGTAGCGACATTGAGGTCACGGTGCTGGCCACGGGAACCGTCAAGCCGGTCCGTCTGGTTGCTGTCGGTGCGCAGGCATCGGGTCGCATCACGTCGGTGAAAGTCAAGCTCGGACAGACCGTCAAGACGAATGATCTCATTGCCGAGATCGACTCCACGACGCAGAAAAATGATCTGCGGACGTCCGAGGCGTCGCTTGCCAACATGCAGGCACAGCTCAAGGAAAAGCAGGCGACGCTGGTATTGAACCAGCAGACCCTGACACGCCAGAAATCCATGCTGGCCAAACATGCCGTATCGCAGGCCGATTACGATACAGCTGCCGCCGATCTGAATGTCACACAGGCGCAGATTGAATCGATCAAGGCCCAGATCAAGGAAGCCGAAGTCGCAGTCGAGACTGCCAGAGCCAATCTCGGCTATACGCAGATCACCGCGCCGATTGAGGGAACCGTTCTTTCCATCGTCAGCCAGGAAGGCCAGACGGTCAACGCAACACAATCCGCGCCGACCATCGTCATTCTCGGCCAGCTCGACCGCATGACGGTTTATACGGAAATTTCCGAAGCCGATATCGTCCGGGTCAAACCGGGCCTGCCGCTTTATTTCACGGTGCTTGGCGATCAGGATCGTCGCTATGAGGCGAAGTTGGAATCGGTGGAACCGGCGCCGGAATCGATCAAGAGCGACAGCAGTTTCAGTTCTTCAAGCTCGACATCGACATCATCGTCGAGCAGCACCTCGTCGGAAGCGATCTATTATAACGGCCTTTTCACCGTCCCGAATGACGACGGGCATCTACGCACCTATATGACGGCGGAAGTCCATATCGTTCTTGGTCAGGAAAAGAACGCCCTGACCATTCCATCGTCCGCGTTGGGCGCGCCCGATGCGGATGGCCGCTACACGGTGCGGGTGGTGGATGACAAGGGCGAGATTACACGCAAAAAGATTGAGATCGGCTTGAACAACAAGGTGATGGTTCAGGTGAAATCCGGCCTCGATGAAGGTGACCGCGTGATCAGCGGCGAATTGGCGGCAGGCTCTCCAGGGGGCTCCGGTTCGGGCGGTCGTCGCGGCCCGCCGATGGGTTTCTGAACATGACGGAACCGTTGATCCGTCTCAGAAAAGTCCGGCGGGAATATCCGTCGGGTGACAGCTCTATCGCGGTCCTCAAAGATATCGACCTCACCATCGAAGCTGGCGAGATGGTGGCGATTGTCGGTGCGTCGGGGTCGGGCAAGTCCACCCTCATGAATATTCTTGGCTGTCTGGATCGTCCCACTTCCGGCAGCTACGAAATCAACGGGCGGGAAACCTCATCCATGGATGTGGATGAGCTGGCCGCGCTGCGGCGCGAGCATTTCGGCTTCATTTTCCAGCGTTATCATCTGCTGCCCGAGCTGACGGCAGTCGGCAATGTCGAGATTCCGGCAATCTATGCCGGGATTGATCCGTCGACGCGCGCGAAGCGCGCCGGGGCCTTGCTGACGCGTCTTGGCATGGGCGACCGGATGCATCACCGTCCGGGTCAGCTATCTGGCGGCCAGCAGCAGCGCGTATCCATTGCGCGTGCGCTGATGAATGATGCCAGCCTCATTCTGGCCGACGAGCCGACAGGCGCTCTCGACAAGCACAGTGGCGAAGAGGTGCTGCGCATTCTGGGCGAGTTGCATGCCGAGGGGCGCACGGTCATCATCGTCACCCACGATATGTCGATTGCCAGCAAGGCTGAGCGCATCATCGAGATCAGCGATGGCGAGATCATCGCCGACCGTCCGGTGGAAAAGACCGAGATTGTCGAAAGCACCGTCAATACCGACGACGCAGCGTCGGCCCGCAAGCGCACATTGTCGCTATACGGGTTGATGGGGTCTATCCGCGAAGCCTTTCTGATGGCCTTGCTCTCGATGCGGGCGCACAAGCTGCGCACCTTCCTGACTATGCTTGGCATCATCATCGGCATTGCTTCGGTCGTCAGCGTGGTGGCGCTGGGGCGCGGCTCGCAGGAGCGGGTGCTGGCCAATATTTCCAGTCTCGGCACCAACACGCTGGAGATTTTCGCGGGTAAGGATTTCGGTGATGTGCGATCGGGTAAAATCACCACGCTGGTGGTTTCCGACGCAATAGAACTGTCCAAACAACCCTATGTTGCCGCCGCAACACCAACGGTGTCCACGAGCAGCACGGTGCGTTTTGGCTCGCAGGAATCCAATGCGCTGGTAAACGGCGTCAGCGAGCAGTATTTTGTCGCCAAGGGCAGCAAGATTGCCGATGGGCAATTCTTCGACCACGAGAGCGTGCGGACCACGGCGCCGGATGTCGTGATCGACCAAAACACCAAGAACGCTCTGTTCGCCGATATCAATCCGGTCGGGCAGGTGCTGCTGATCGGCAATGTTCCGGCACGTATTGTCGGCGTGATGGAGCCGCAGCAGGGCGGATTTGGCTCGAACCAGAACCTGTCGCTTTATCTGCCATATACGACCGTTCAGGCTCGGTTTCTGGGCAGCAATTCACTGCGCAGCATCACCTTGCAGGTCAAGGACGGGATTGACACGGCGCTGGCCGAACAGTCGGTTACCGAGTTTCTGCTACAGCGTCATGGAACCAAGGATTTCTATATCCTGAACACAGACGACATTCGCAAGACGATCACCAGCACGACCCAGACGCTGACGCTTCTGGTGGCGGCAATTGCCATCATCTCGCTGATTGTCGGCGGCATCGGGGTGATGAACATCATGCTCGTCACGGTGTCCGAGCGTGTTTCGGAAATTGGCGTGCGCATGGCGGTCGGCGGGCGACAGAGCGATATTTTGCAGCAGTTTCTGATCGAAGCCGTGCTCGTCTGCCTGATAGGCGGTGTTCTGGGCATCTTGACTGCGCTTGGCTTCGGTTTGCTGTTCAGCCTGATCAGCTCGAATTTCAGCCTGATCTATTCGACCACGTCGATTGTCGCGGCCTTCCTGTGTTCGACACTGATCGGTGTCGTGTTCGGCTATCTCCCGGCGCGAAACGCTTCACAGCTCGATCCGGTGATTGCGCTTTCCAAGGGATAAGCGCCGCCAGAAGGCGGCGCTTTATCAGCTATTCAGGCATTGAGCGTCGTGACGATCAGTTCATGATCGGAAATCGCAGCGCCGTCCTTGTCGATGGCTGCGATGGTTTGCGGTTCTTGTGCCGTGAAGCCGCGCGTGAAAATCCAGTCCAGCCGGGCGAAAGGCGGTTGTGGCGTTCCATCCGGGCGGATGCGCTGCGTCTGCGCAAAATCGTTGGCCGCTTCCCAGTCATATCCCTTTTGCGCGAGCGCATCGAACAGCGGTTCGAACCGGGCCGGGTCGCGGGTTCCGTCCGGCAGGGCATTGGTGTTGAAATCGCCGCCGATTACGACCGGCAGATCTCCCGCCAGCGTGTCGATCGCATCGAGCAGACGGATAGTCTGGCGTGCACGGTCTTCCGCGTCGCTCTTGCTTTCGAGATGTGCCGCGACGGCAATAATGGGTCCGCTCGCGGTCTGTATACGCGTGGCAATAGCCATACGGCTGCCGAAGCGACCCTGGCCGTCGGTTTCATCGGTCCACCAGACCGCACCATCGTCCAGACGAATGAGTGCGGCGTCGAGCAGAGGCAGGCGGCTCAGCACCGCATTGCCGTGAAAGCCGATGGAGTTCGTCTCGTGTTTGTGCCACACGCGTTCGCGCGGATCGCCGAGGCCCATTTCCACAAACTCGACGCCATAGGCGTAGGACATGCCAAGATCACGGGCGAGATCGGCCACCGTATGCCGGTTGCCGGAGCGGGCCATGCCAATATCGGCTTCCGTCAGCAACACGATATCGGGCTGGTGCGCGGCCAGAAGCGCGACGGAACCGGTGTGGTATTTGAGGCGCTCGGCATTCCATGCCGCGATGGAGAGCGAGGCGGTCTTGTCTGTTGGCGCTGTGGCGTCATGCAGGCGGATCTCAACGGATGACAATGAGGGAAGCTGAGCGATCAGCCGGTCATGTTCTTCCATCGTCGGCGCTGCCTGTCGCGCATCGTCCCAAAAGGAGGATGTCGGCACCTCAAGCGCTTCAACGGGTTGTGTCACGATGGACCGATCATCGCCAGCGCGGGCAGAAAAAAGCGGTTCCGTGAATGGAGATTGATGGTTCATCGCTGTTCTCACGCAAATGTGGTGGTCTTGGCTGCGGCGGAGCTGTTGGCGGCGGTGTCGATCATTGCGCCGGTTTCAGCCGAATAGAGGTGGATCGCCTGCGGATCAATCTCGATACCCACCCGTTCACCGGTTTTGAGATCGGCGGCCTCGGTCAGTGCAATGGCAAAGAGCGTCCCGTCAAGATCGGCATGGACCACGCGGCTTGCACCCAGCTCTTCGACAAAGTCGGTGGTGGCTATTAATGCCCCCGGTTTTTCGGGCGAGACGAGGCGTGTCGATTCGGCACGAATTCCAAGCACCACGCGTTGTCCTGCCAGCATATTCACTTTCGCAGGTGGTACGGCAACCGACTGTCCGCCATTGAGAACGAGTACGCCGTTCTCGCCAACTTTACCTTCCAGCAGATTCATTGACGGCGTGCCGACGAAATTGGCCACAAAGCGGCTTGCGGGCCGATGATAGACCTCGGCAGGCGTGCCCACCTGTTCGACCTTGCCGGCATTCATGACGATGATCCTGTCGGCAAGTGTCATGGCTTCATGCTGGTCGTGGGTCACGAAAATGGATGTGGCGCCCAGCTTGCGGTGCAGCCTGCGAATTTCGGAACGCATCGCGATACGCAGTTTCGCATCGAGATTGGAGAGCGGTTCGTCGAACAGGAAGACCTTCGGTTCGCGGATCATGGCGCGGCCCATGGCGACGCGCTGGCGTTGTCCGCCTGACAAAGCGGCAGGCCGCCGGTCCAGAAAGGCTTCCAGTCCAAGGGTCTTTGCCACATCGGCGATGCGCTGATTACGCTCGGCTTTTGAAACACCGGAAACCTTGAGCGCATAGCCAATGTTCTGCGCCACGGTCATGTGGGGGTAGAGGGCGTAGTTCTGAAAAACCATGGCGCAACCGCGTGCGCGGGGCTCCATCTGGTTGACGACCGTGCCGTCAATCGCGATTTCACCGCCGGTGATTTCTTCCAGCCCGGCGACCATGCGCAGAAGCGTGGATTTTCCGCACCCTGACGGCCCGAGAATAACGATGAATTCACCGGATTTGATTTCGAGGTCGACGCCGTGAACGACTGCGTTTTTGCCGTAGCTCTTCTTTACGCCGCGAATGGAGATCGGTGCCAAGAGAGTATCCTTTATTTC
>Ga0153948_1001982_pt1 | contig 9970 bp, 11 predicted proteins | sample TSNJ032MetaG_FD_104696 | JGI IMG/M metagenome (GOLD analysis project Ga0153948, IMG submission 104696) | Attine ant fungus gardens microbial communities from New Jersey, USA - TSNJ032 MetaG | ecosystem: Host-associated > Fungi > Mycelium > Unclassified | place: USA: New Jersey, Wharton State...
CAAGGTTTACCTGCGATTCCACAGTGTTTTCGTATCTTTCTTGTTTCATAGAGCGCCTCCAATCTTCGACAGTTCAGCTAATCCATATGCAACGGTTGCCGCATCGATTGGATTAATGAGTCTGGACAAGCGTTCACGGTTCCAAAAAACATCTGCTAGTGAAGCTGATTCGCTTCCGACATCATGATTCGGGATACAAATATAGTCCCCCCAACTGTGACTACCAGTAATCACATGAAACAAAGAACCCCGACTTTGGATTTCCAACTCATATGAATCATCACTCAAGTCAATAACCTTTAGTTGACCAATCCATGATTGTTTCTTTTTTCCTTTTTGGTAATAGCAAATATAATCCATTCATCATATCAGATACAGAAATATATTAAACAGAGCCAGCATCATGGAAAACGATACTGGCTCTGTTTTGTCTGTATCCGCTCCTTGGAAGTAGAATACAGCACTTTTTTTCTTTTTTTAAGTGGTTTTTTTATAAATGTCCTTGACATACTGGCAACAAAATGGATCTTTTGGCTCTAATAGTAACCTTTCTTTTTTAATGTTAACATTGTGATGTACCACTTTTTCCTTACAGATAGCACCTAGATCAATGGGTTCTAAACACACACGTCTACACTAACACCTTTTCCATATAAAAAATTCCTTTCTATGAAATATCCCTGACAGAATCTCTTACAATCAGCTCAGGACTAATTAATATCTGCTTTCCTTTAAAGGGGTACTTATGCTTAAATAGATAATTAACAGCAGAAGCTCCCATCTTATAATGGGGTAAGTTAATTGTTGTCACCTGTGGAATCAGAAATTCTGCTATCACTATCTGATTATCGTATCCAATTACAGATAACTCATCTGGTATTCGAATGTTCATTGCTGACGCTGCTGAATATACTCCCATAGCCATACGGTCATTATAGCACATAATCGCAGTTGGTCTGTCCATGGATTTTAATATCTTACATGCGTTCTCATATACCTCCCTCCCGGTAATGGAAATTGCCTGAATGGTGTTGGGCCCAATTTCCAATCCAAATTCCTGTAATGCCTTGATAAATCCGGCCTCCCGCAATTTTGTTGCAGGAAGTTTTTCTGATGTTCCCTTCACCGTTTTGTTATTACTTAGATATACAATATCTCTATGGCCCTTTTTCAGCAAATAGTTGGCAGCAGTATATCCGCCTAAAAAATCATCTGGTAAGATACAAGGAATCTCTCCACTTTGTTCATAGCAATTTACTAATACTGTAGGAACATTCTTAAGGTTAGGAGAAAGTATCACCTCATGGTGGTATCTGGTTGCATATAGGATACTTTCCACACGGTATCCTACCATCATATCTACTGCTTTTTCATCTAGATTACCTTGATGCTGCATTGCCGCCATCATCAGAATCTTATCATTATTAAGGGCACATTCCTGTGCCCCTTTAATAATTGCTCCAGCAAAATTGGTTGTTATCAATTCATCAGTAAGCATACCTATCATTCCACTTCCTGTACTATTAAGAGAGCTGGCCAGTCTGTTTACACTATATCCCAATTCCTGGCTAACCTGCAAAATGCGTTCTCTGGTTGCCTGTGGTATATTATCTGCTTTTCCCCGAAGTACAAGGGATACAGTTGATTGGGACACCCCCGCCAAATTAGCCACATCTGTCATTTTAGGTAATTTCTTACTGATACTCATAGTTTTTTACTCCTTCAATAGTTCTTTCGTTATTACTTAGTATTCTAACATCATCCAGATTTCCATACAATACTTTTATATCAGTATTTACCAAATTCTTTTCATCAATATTTTGCTCATAGGTTCCCCATGCTGTTCCATTTATCCAAAAGGTTTTATAATGTTTTTGATTAATTACAGGTGCAAATGACATAGTCTTTTTTACCATATCACATTCATATCCAGCCAATGCAGGAATCAGTGAAAAACTTGACATTGGTCTTATGTAATGATGACCTGCCTCCGTTTCACTCCATGGACATCTTTTATATCCATCATAGCGATCTCTAATTGCTTTTATAATTGTAAATGCTTCTTCTATCATGCCTTCCTGCACCATGCAGACCGCAACCTGATATTCCACACCAGTCCATACCTCATCACAATATGCAAATGGGAATCTTGGTCTTTCCCCATCTGGCCACGAACAAAGAACAAGTCCTGCCTCATCATTTAGAGCATACGTCCTCTGCACATTAGGTACATTCTCCATGCAATCTTTAAAATTGTATTTATAGATAGATTCCAGTGCCTTCTTTACATGGTCTTTTGGTAATACATATCCAAGACCTGCTTCTTGTGACATAAACTGTCCCAAAAGCTGATCTGTCAGACATCCTTTTCCATATTGGTAACGATAAGCATCTACATCTTTTAATTCCTGAATATAAAATTCACCATTAAACAATTTCTCATCTACTAAGGGAGCAGCCTTTTTATATAATGCTGTATATTTCTTGGCAATATCTTCTTTTCCAAGATATTGAGCCATTTCAGCTACTCCTTTTATGGCACCTAAGTAGATGGAATTGGTCATAGTATTGGGACCATAGAACTCAATATCATAGGTTACATGCTGTTTTCCATCCAGTACTCCATCGCCGTCTATATCCCATTCTTTCAAAGCATATTCCAGTGCCTTAATCATATTATTCCATATTTCCATTAAAAATTTATCATTTCCGGTGTATTTCCATTCACGATAAATACGCAATATTGAGCCAAATTGACCATCGCACGCCGGATCCATATCCCATCTGCTCTCACCCAGACATTTTCTGGAGCGGAAAGGCATGCCTCCATCTTCATCCAACTCTACATTGAATTCAACATTTCTCATAGTGATCTCAAGTTCCGGAAACAGACCTGCGACTGCGGTGGCATAATTCCACACATGATTTACATTGCCCTGACCGCAACCTACATAATCCCGAATCCCTTCCCAACCCAAAAAGTTGCCATCCTCAATACGAAAACAACAATGACTCTTCATCGACATTATGTTGGAAGCTACGGCATCAATTACATAAATGGGAAGGGTTGTATCAAATAAAGCATTTTCAAACTGATGTGAAGATACTTCTAAATATTCTTTTTTCCTAACCACATATTTTGCTACGTTCCAGGCATCGGTAAATTTTGTAGCATAATAATTTCGAATTGTTTGATAACCATTGTTTTGGAATTTTTCTAAATCCTCATCATATTCAATCCATCCTTTGGGGCGATTGGGAAAATACCAGCTTATGATGAATTCGAACTCTTTTTCTTCATTTGGCTTTATGGTTTCATAACAGCTGAGCGAACTGATTCGTTCCTTTAGATTTAAGAAACTAAAGTCATAGTGGGAAAGTAACTCGCATCCCTTAGCCTCAATTTCCTCTTCCTCCTCCAGTTTGCCATCTGACGCAAAGTCATCCCAAAAATTTTGTGCATTATCAGTCCATTGACCATGCAGCCATTTTTTCTTAGAAATATTATTTTTATTTGTTGTTACAATTGACATGCTGCCAAACCTGGAATCCGTTTCTTCCAAATTTTTCGCTGTGTAGTACCATCCCTGAAAATCTTCTGCCTTACGAAATTCATTGTTCACCTCATCCACAAGCTTCACATTGTTAAATACATCATAACCGTTAAAACCAACTACATTAGCCATAGTTCCGGCTACTGATACATCGATTGGTTTATTTGTTGGATTCTTAACACGATACTTAATAATCGCCGTTGGAATTCCCGAGTCATCTGCATTTAATGGAATAAATGGGGTATAGGCCTCCATCTGTATTGTTAAGGGAATGTTACTATCTTTTAAATCCACATAGACGAACGGCTGTTTTCCTACCATTTTTGATTCTTCAAAACGAGGAATACCTGCCAGTTCTCCGTTTAGAAATCCATGAGATTTGTAATATGGGGGACATATCTTTGATTCCAGAATTCGGCTCACGGGTTCTTTTCCTTCTTCTTTAGTCCAAATGGAAAAAAATGAGAATGGTATAAACTGCCCTTTTCCAGGCCAATTAAATATTTCCCAATCACACAATTGCCCTCTTGCTCCAACTGAAATATTACCAGTACCAAGCCCTCCTAAAAGAAACTTTGCAACACTTGCATCCTTTTTGTAAGATATTTCTCCTCCAGTTTGGAAAAGATCCACTTTCGAGTGTAACTTTTTGCTGTTCATAATTATCTCCTTTTTATTCTCTAGAATAATATTCAAAAATAATAGCTAGCCTTTTACGCCTACATGTGACATGCTTTCAACGATCCATTTCTGACCAATTATAAAAACCAAAAGTACTGGAATAATGGATAGTACTACTGCTGCAAACTCTACATTATCACCAGTAGAATAGGGCTGTCTGATTGCTAAAATACCCACTGGTAATGACAACTTTTCAGTATCGTTTATCATTATAAATGTTGTAAAGTAATCATTCCATGAATAGGTAAATACAATGATTGCAAGAGAAGCCAGCGTAGGCTTAGACAATGGAAGCATTATTGAAAAGAAGGTCTTTATCGGTCCGGCTCCGTCAATAGCAGCAGCTTCTTGCATATCTTTTGGTATCGTTAAGTAAAACTGCCTCATCATGAATATCCCGAACGCACCTGCAAGACCAGGGCACATGGCACCCACAATTGAAGGAAGTGTAACGGCCCACGAAGTATTTAAAACCCCAAGAATATTCATAATCTTATACAAAGCTGTAATAGTTACCTGAACCGGTATCATCATAGCAACCATCATTAGAAAAAACATAATCTGCTTTCCCGGAAATTGAAATCTTGCATAGGCATAACCAGCAAGTGCTCCATGAACTACCATTCCAAGTGTAATGATAGTACTCATAAACACACTATTTTCCATAAATGTAAAGAAGGGAATGGTATCCGAAAATAGTTTTTTAAAATATTTCATATTCCACTTGTTTATAGCTGGTGGGAGCCACTTGGGAGGCAAAGCAGTTGCTTCACTATAAGGTCTTAAGGAAGCGGAAAAAACCCATAAAAAAGGTGCAATCATGACAAACGCAATTAACAGCATAATTAAAACCAAAATCATCTTACTTATTATGATTTTCTTACCAAAGATTGTTATTGACCTATTCATAATGTACCCACCACCTGCTTCCTATAAATTGAATCAATGTTACAATTGCAATCAGCAGCAATAGCAATATGGACAAAGAGGCGGCTGATCCATAATCAAAAGAAGTAAACCCCTTTTCTGCAATGAGCATAACCAGACTACGCGAGGAATCTCCAGGTCCTCCTCCTGTTAATACATAGATTGATTCATAGATTCGAAGAGCACCTGTTACATTCATAATCAGAACAAAGAATATCTGTGGGGATGCGAGTGGTATAATAATATGCCAAAAGCTCTTCCACCCATTTGTTCCATCGATTTCGCCTGCCTCCAGAATCGTCTTATCTACATTTTGCAGTCCTGCCAGAATGAGCAGCATAGACATCCCCGCATTCTTCCAGATATCCAGAATTAGTACCGATACTTTGGAAAAACTTTGATTACTAAGCCAACCTACTTTAGCGACATTTAATATATCTAAATAATAATTAATCAATCCACCATCGGTTTGGAAAAATGCCTTCCAGATAATTGCTACAAAAGTCAAACCCACCAATGATGGAAAGAAATAGATTGACCGGAAGAATATATTTATTTTACCTGGAAGTTTATCATTTACCAAAACCGCTAAAATAAGACCAATGAATGTATTGCCAATAGAACAAAAAATGGTATACCAGATGGTATTTTTCAATGCTGCTAAAGACCGGGTATCAGAAAAAATATTGATATAGTTTTTTAATCCATTAAAAATCGATTCTCCTGTAAATACGTTATATTTTGTAAATGATATACCAATTACCCAGATTACCGGAATTAGTACAAATACTAAAAATCCAATAAACGAGGGAATTGTAAAAAGATACCCAGCAAATATCTCTTTTTGGTTGTTTTTCAATTTGTTTTTCTTTTTTCCACTCATTTTAACTTACCTTTCCTATATTTATCTCAATGACACCCAAACTTGGGTGTCATTGAGAAGTTATAATGGTAATCACTGCTATTTATCTATTGCACTTTCAACTTCTGACTGTGCCTGATCTAGCGCATCCTGTGGTGACAAAGCACCTGAGAATACTTGTTCCATGCCTATAAGTAATGATTGCTCTAAACTGCCAAAGTACGTTGGAGCCGCTACAGGAGAGGATATCGTAACTGCTTTCCAAATACCATCAATATTGTCAGGAACAGTACCCATAATTGATGGATCCAGGGCTAAGGTTTCTGTTGGCGGAACCTGTTGACCACCAGCCGCATTTGCAGCCAATGTTTTATCACTAACCATTTCTTTTAATAATTGAATGGCCATGTCTTTATTTTGTGTCTTAGAACCAATACACCATGCAGAACCACCATATACAGACCCTTCTTTAGTATTCACAGGCCACTGCACAAGGTCGAAATCATCTGTAGTAAGCCCCGCATCCTGCCATGTATTTAATACCCAGCGGCCAGCACCAACCATCGCAAGCTGCTTTGCTGAAAACATCGTATATACATCTGAACTGATTGGATCCGGTGTTACATTTTCAGTAACCATACTGTTTAGAAATGTTGCAGATTCTACCATTTCTTTACTATTTAGTGTCGGAGCAGAGTAATCTGAAGTTGTTGGATAGGCACTATTAGTAGTCCACCAAGGTGTTAATTGAAAATAAGAACTTGATAATCCAAAGCCATATATTTTTTTACCATCCTCTTCGTAAGTCATAGTCTTTGCTGTCTCCAAGAATTCATCCCATGACCAGCCATCCTTTGGATACGCGACATTTTTTTCATCAAAGAATTTCTTATTATAATAGATAACCATTGTCTGTGTTCCACTTGGAAGTCCATATAATGTACCATCTACCGTAAAACCATCTATGAGCGAAGTTGCATAATCAGATTTCTTTTTAGATAATTCGTCATCTGCTGAAACGATATCATCTATTGGGAGTAATAAATCATTAGCTGCCGCCATTTGCACTGCTTCAAGACCCAGATTAATAATATCCGGTGCTTCTCCGGATGTCGTCATTGTTACCCATTTCTGGATGAAATCAGACCAGGACTCTACAGGAACACAAGTCTGTTGAACAGTTACATTGGGATAAATCTCATTAAAACGAGCAATTGCATTTTCTGCTATTTTTTGCTCTTCGGTACTTCCCCAATTCAGGACTCTAAGCGTTGAAGTACTATCCTGTGTGTTTTTTTCTTTACTGCCTGTACTATTTGAAGTGTCTGTATTGCTTGTTTTTTCTGTCGCATCTGAAGCATCTGTACTAACTGAATTTCCCGTGCTGCATGCCGTCATTGAAAAGACCATAGCTATTCCTAAAATAAGTGCTAGTAGTTGTTTCGTTCTCTTTTTCATATCATTTTCTCCTTTATTAAATTTGGTTAATAGTTTAGTGATTCGTATTAGTAATACGTATTACTTATTTTTATATTAGCATATTAATATTATTTTGTCAAATAATTTTTATTTAACTAAATTAATTGTTAATATGTATACTTATATTTTATTTTTTTTATGTATTATTACTAAATCACTTAAATTTTCTATTTCTGAAGATGCTTGGGCATTTGTTGGGATGTTTTTCGCTTTCTTACGTAAACATGGATTCCTTTGTCACGTCCAATTCATTTTCCAGCTCATTCACATCCTCAATGGCATCTATCACATTCTGCCCTGCTTCATTGCCTGACTGCCACGCATGGTTATCCAGATCATTCACTTCTTTTTTCTTATTCCTTACCACATGCAGGGCTTTTTTATTCGTGATGATCTCAAAACATATTGTTCTCTTTTTGCAATACCTTCTTTACAGAATCCAGCTAACCAAAACTGCTACGCATTTACCCCTTCCTGAAAATTAAAACCCTCTATGTAAATGTATTTCTTTTCCCTTTTCTTACCACTTTCAACACTATAGTGTATATGCGCACCATATTCAAGTATAAATTCTACTAATATAATTATAGATATGAAAGGGGGTTACATATTTTGATTTCATATGAACCGCTTTGGAAAACCATGAAAAACAAGGGAATATCAAGTTATCAATTACTTCAAATGGGAATTGATAACCATACCCTACAGCGTTTGAGGGATAATGACAACATAACTATGATTACAGCTGAAAAACTCTGTCATTTATTGAATTGTAATATAGAGGATATTGTTGAATTTACAAATGACGATTCTTTAAAGTAACATGCTCAATCAATAACTAAACTCCATCCTGATATCAAACCTCTGACAATAACAATCAAATAAAAAAACAGCCAATGCCATTCTCATAATTATCATATCTGTCAAAGACTTATTGCGTAAGCGGTTTTTCACATTTAATGATTATATTCTATTAGTTACACACTGATTTTTTCACTGCAAATGATATTGTTCAATTTCTATTAACATTTTTATTGTTAACCTCTAAATTATCAGTTAAATATTTTATAATTGTATCTAAAGCTTCATTTTGCTGTGTTCTGTGTTTTATTATGTTATCATTAACATCTTGAATCTCTTCCAAAGCTGTTACTATTTGGATATAATCCTCTTCCTTAATAAAACCATACTCAATTTTTCTATGATTTTCTTCATCCTCTCTTTGTGCTTCCTGCAACATATTAACAGCATCTTTCATTATACTTAATAATTTTGTTTCTTGCATTTTTTCCTCCTTGAAATAGATTATTTGTAATGCAAATTATAAACTATATAATACTGTAGATCTATCATTTAAGATTTTCAAAAACTTCATCTTTAGAAGTATTTTACTGCATCTTTGTTATAAAATCAAGTAAAATACTTCAACTTTAGAAGGTGATGAAATATGAAAATCTATTGGAATGGTAACTCTAAAAATATAATTGGGGAACGGGTAAAAGTTTTAAGAACGGATGCCGGATTAACTCAAAAAGCTTTGGCAGAAAAGATGCAGTTGTTAGGATATGAATTTAATGACTTGACTATCTTGAGAATTGAACAAGGGAAACGGTTTGTTCCAGATTATGAAGTTGTTGCATTTGCAAAATATTTCAATGTTTCCGCAGAATATCTTTTGGGATTGCGAACAGGGAGATAAGAGGCAATGGTGTTAGTAAAAATATTTCTTGAGTTAAGTTATGTTGAATTAGATAAACACTGGTTACCCAATTGGAAATGGATTATTATGAAGCTGGAAGAAAAGCCAATATGATGATTACTCATAGTTGCCTTATTTGAGAAAATAATAATAAACTGGAATAAGCCGTAGAACAAGAATTACTCTGCATAGACATCTCTCCATTGCTGTTAAACCCTAAGATTTTAACTTTTCCTAAATCAACATTAATTGAGTTATTTAACTTTGGTTCATTTGTTTTTTTATCTGAAGCATATATAATATTAGGTAAATCAACTGTTATTATTTCTTCTCCTAAATTATTATCTAACGAAAACACAAAAAAAGAATTTGAATTTTCTATTATATTTTTTTAAACGTCAAACCATCCGCCCCTAGTTAAAATCAACGCCGCTTTTTAGCGGCGTGGTCTGTGACATATTTCCGGCAGATTGACTGCCCATGGCAATAGTGGTACTAATGAGTTTTTATCTATATCTCCATTCTTATCTGCAAGTTTTGGGTTTGACGCTTACCTTAAACCTGCATTTACCATGGATTTAAACAGCTTTTCTATTTTTCTGTAAATTCTAAAATACCTAAATTTGAGTAAGAACCCTATATTGACACCGGCCTTTTATATTCTTTTTTGTAGGCGTATCACTGGTCTAAGCAGAAACAGTATTCTACATATTACAACTAATGCTAATATTATATTAACTGAAAGTTGTTTGTGATGCCTTCAGACTA
>Ga0153948_1001985_pt1 | contig 9968 bp, 6 predicted proteins | sample TSNJ032MetaG_FD_104696 | JGI IMG/M metagenome (GOLD analysis project Ga0153948, IMG submission 104696) | Attine ant fungus gardens microbial communities from New Jersey, USA - TSNJ032 MetaG | ecosystem: Host-associated > Fungi > Mycelium > Unclassified | place: USA: New Jersey, Wharton State...
AAAATGAAGACGCGATATTCTGCGAAGTCGCGCAGCAGTTCCGGCAGGATGGTCAGGACCAGCGCGGCGAGAATGACACCCACCGTCGAGCCGAGACCACCCAGAACCACGATGGCGAGGATGAGCGCGGATTCGAAGAAGGTGAAGGAGGTCGGGTTCACGAAGCCCTGATGCGCCGCAAAGAACACGCCTGCAATCCCGCCCGTCGATGCGCCAAGCATGAAGGCGGAAAGCTTGATGAAGACGTGATTGACGCCAAGCGACCGGCAGGCAATCTCATCCTCGCGCAGCGCTTCCCACATGCGCCCCAGCGGCATGACGCGCAGGCGCTCCACCGTGTAGATCACCCCACACACGACGAGGAACAGCACGAAATACAGGAACCAGAACTTGTAATCGGAATTATAGGCGATGCCGAAGAAGTCATGGAACGGTGTGCCGCCCTGCTTTGCGGTCCGGCTGAACTCCAACCCGAAGAGCGTGGGGGCGGGCGCGGGGGCGCCGTTCGGTCCTCCGGTGAAGTCCAGCCAGTTGTTGAGCACAAGGCGGATGATCTCGCCGAAACCCAGTGTCACGATGGCGAGGTAATCGCCATGCATCTTGAGCACCGGAAAGCCGAGGATCATGCCGCAAAGGCCCGCGAGAAACGGCGCGATAACCAGCGCGCTCCAGAAGCCCAACCCCAGATATTGCGAGCCGAGCGCCAGAAGATAGGCACCCACTGCATAGAAGGCCACAAAGCCGAGATCGAGCAGGCCAGCCAGCCCGACGACGATGTTCAGCCCTAGACCCAGGAGGCAATAGATCAGCGCCAGAATGGCGATGCCGAGGAAATATTTGTCGGCCACGAAAGGCAGCGTCAGCCCTGCCAGAAAAATCACCGCCAGCAGCGGGACTGCGGATTTTTCCTTGCCGGTCCTCACGGTGACGCCGCCACTATTGCTTGACAAAAGGGCTTTCAGCCTCGCGCCAAACGGGCTCATGCCGATCAGCGAGAATATCAGCCGCCCGGCTGTGACGATGGCGGCGAGCGTGACGGCTCGCATCAGCTCATTGCGGAAGGAGAAGCCGTCCAGCACGAGACCGGAGATCGGCCCAAGCAGGATCAGCGAAATGGTGAAAGTCAGCAGCGCTTCCTTGAAAAGCGCGAGAAGACGGTCGTTCAGCATGGTTTCCGGCCTCCCCTCAGACTTTCTGGATTTCCGGACGACCGAGCAGGCCGTAAGGACGGAAGAACAGAAGAACAATCAGCAAGGCAAAGGCGAAGACGTCCTTGTAGTCCGTGCTGACATAGCCTGCGAATAGCGCTTCGGTGAGGCCAAGCAATATGCCGCCGAGCACTGCGCCCGGCAGAGAGCCGATGCCGCCAAGCACTGCCGCCGTAAAGGCCTTGATACCCATCACGAAGCCGATGAAGAAATTGAATGAGCCATAATTGAATGTCACCAGCACGCCGCCGACGGCGGCTGTTGCTGCACCGATCACGAAGACCGTGGAGATGGTGCGGTCGGTATTGACGCCGAGGATCGCAGAAATACGGATATTTTGCTGGGTCGCGCGGCACTCACGGCCAATGCGCGTATAGCCGATCACATAGGTCAGAATGCCCATGGCGATCAATGAAGCCAGCAGGATCACGGTCTGCATATAGGTGATCTGGGCGAAGTGTTGTTCGGTGCCGAACCGGAAAGCGCCCTGGATCAGCGTCGGCACGCCCTGATCGCGCGCGCCTTGCGAAATCTGAACATAGCTTTGCAGCATCAACGATATGCCGATTGCTGAAATCAACGGTGCCAGCTTGGTGGAGCCGCGCAACGGCCTGTAGGCCACGCGCTCGATCACCCACCCGTAGACCGCCGTGATGGCGCAGGTGATGATCAGGATCGAAATCAGCGCGAAAGGAACCGACTGAATGCCGAAGAAGCCCAGCACCGCAAGCGTGATCGCGGCAATATAGGCCGACACCATATAGACGTCGCCATGAGCGAAATTGATCATGCGGATGACCCCGTAGACCATCGTGTAGCCGACGGCGATCAGTCCGTAGATAGCGCCCAGCGTGATACCGTTGATCAGCTGCTGGGCCAGAATATAGAAGTCCATGGCAACCCCTTTTGCATTCAGAGCGACATGCGATCTGAACTCTTGGTCCGACGCATCCATCCAACCAGCGTAACGGGCTGCGGATGCGGTTCAGGCAAGGAGGAACCAGCCAGACCCTGCGGTCTGGCTGGAGCTGGCAGAGCCTTAATTGACGAGAACTGGGGTTCCCTTGTCGTCGAAATTATAGAAGACGAACTTGAAGTCCTTGATGTCGCCCTTCTCGTCCCAGGTGATCTTGCCAATGGCGGAATCAACCGTGTTGTTGCGCAGCCAGTTGGTCTGGGTCTTGATGTCTTCACCCGCCTTCAGGGCAGCCACGATGGCCTGCGCATTGGCGTAGCCATAGAGCGTGTAGTTGGCTGGCGTGATATTCGCCTTCTTCAGCGCATCCTGAACGCCCTTGGTCGATGGGTCGGCCAGCGGGTCCGGCGTTGCCGAATAATAGACGTTCTTGAGGTTGGCCGCGCCGCCAGCCGCCGCAATCAGCTCGGTCTGCGCGAAGGAATCGCCGCTCACCACGATCACATCCAGCCCCTGTTCCTTGATCTGGCGGATCAGCGGGCCACCTTCCGGAATCAGACCGCCGAAATAAACAGCCGTTGCGCCGGAGCTCTTGATCTTGGTCACCAGCGCATTGAAGTCGCGTTCGCCGCGCGTCAGTCCTTCGTAGAGAACCGGCTTGATGCCGCGTGCTTCGATGGTCTTCTTGACTGCATCGACGAGGCCCTGACCATAGGTGTCCTTGTCATGGATCAGCGCGATCTTGTCCCGCTTCAACGTGTCAAGAATGAACGAACCGGCGACGACTGCCTGCTGATCGTCGCGTCCGCAACCGCGAAACACGGTTTCAAGACCACGCTCGGTCACGGTTGGATTGGTGGATGCAGGAGCCATCTCCAGAATGCCTGCATCATTGTAAATTTCGGAAGCAGGGATGGTGCTCGACGAGCAGAAATGGCCGATCACCGCCTGAACCTTGTCCTGATCGACAAAACGGTTGGCAACGGCAATCGCCTGCTTCGGTTCGCAGGCATCATCGCCCTTCACCAGTTCGATCTGCTTGCCATTGATGCCGCCGCTGGCGTTCACATCGTTCACATAAGCGGAAACGCCGCTGTAAACCTGTTCACCGAATGTAGCGTTGGGGCCTGTCATCGGGCCTGCAACACCGATCTTGATCGTGTCGGCGGCAAAGGCCTGCGACAGCAGGAGACCGGATGCGATGGCCGATCCGGCGAGAAGTCTTGCGATGGATTTCATGGAGTTTCCCTCTGGTTTTAACCGTTGTTCTTATCGAAGCGATTTCTGTTCCGATGGAAGTGTTCGAACCGCTCCAACTCTTTGCTTGCATGCATTTTCGGGGCAAAATCGCTTTATATTCTGACTGGAAAGGTTCTGGCCTCTTTCGGCCCTAGCCATTTCCTCGCGACTGGTCGCATCGCGCCAATCATCTGATTTTGCTTGCCTATTACCTCCACCAAACAAAAACCGGCCAGCTGAATCGCCGTTTTTGCGGCTTGTTTTCATGTTGACACATATATGATAAGTGACGTATTTAAAGATCGTCAAGTGGAAATACGAATGAGCGCGGCCAGACACCATCAAGACGCATCAATTCCCGACCCGACGGCCCGACCTTCCACCCGCCTCCATACGACCCAGCACAAAGAAACGCCGTGAGCGGCAGCAAGCCAGGAACCACAGGCCAGGGAGACCAGACATGAACATGATCGCGTTCGAAAGCCGGCGTGCGGCGACCATCAAATCCTCACCGTCGATGGCCGTTTCGATGGCGGCCAAGGCCATGCGCGCCAGAGGCGAAAACGTCCTCGACCTGTCGCTCGGCGAACCGGATTTTGATACGCCGTCGCATATTGTTGAGGCAGCAATCGGCGCGATGCGCAGCGGCATCACGCGCTATACCGCGCCCGATGGCCTGCCGGAGCTGCGTCAGGCCATTGTCGATAAGTTCCGGCGCGAGAACGGTCTCGACTATGCGCTGGACGAGATCTCCATCGGCAATGGCGCAAAGCAGATTTTGTTCAATGCCTTTCTCGGCACCTTGGAGCCCGGCGATGAGGTGATCGTTCCAGCCCCTTACTGGGTGTCCTATACCGATCTGGTGATCCTGCATGGCGGCCTGCCGAAAGTGATCGCCTGCGGTGTGGAAGACGATTTCAAGATCACGCCGGAGCGGCTGGAAGCGGCAATTACTCCAAAAACCCGCTGGTTTCTGTTCAACTCGCCATCCAATCCAACCGGCGCGATCTATACGGCGGATGAATTGAAGGCGCTGGGCGAAGTGCTGGCGCGCCATCCGCGCGTCGCGATCATGTCGGATGAAATCTACGAACACATCGTCTGTGGCGACACACCCTTCACGTCATTCGCCATTGCCTGCCCCGATTTGCGCGACCGCACATTGATCATCAACGGCGTTTCCAAGGCCTATGCCATGACCGGCTGGCGTCTTGGCTATGCGGCAGGTCCGAAGGAACTGACCAAGGTGCTCAACAAGCTTCAGTCGCAAAGCACCACCTGCCCCTCCTCCATCACGCAGGTTGCGGCGGCGGCGGCTCTCAATGGCCCGCAGGATTTCGTGCGGACGGCGGTTGCGGAATACAAGGCGCGTGGCGAACTGGTGACAAAGGGCTTTGGCGCCATTGCGGGGCTTGAAGTGCGCGCGCCGGAAGGTGCATTCTATCTCTTCCCGAAATGCGCCGCCTATATCGGTAAAGTGACGCCGGACGGCACTCTGATTGCGAATGATACGATGCTCGCTTCCTATCTTCTGACCGAAGGCAAGGTCGCCACTGTGCCCGGCGCGGCTTTCGGCGTTGAGCCTTACATCCGCCTCTCTTTCGCGACCTCCCGGGAAAACCTGACCGCAGCCATCGAGCGCACCTCCGATGCCCTCGCAAAACTTCGCTAATTAGGACCTCTTCATGACCCACTTTCAAAGAACGCTGTTGACCGGTGCTGCCGGTCGCCTCGGATCGGAGCTGCGCAAATCGGGAACGCGGCTGGGCCAGATCGTGCGCTTGTCGGCGCTGGAACCGTGTCAGGATCTCGCGCCGCATGAAGAGGATTTCCCCGCCGATCTCGCGGACTTTGACGCGGTTTCGCGCGCTGTCGAAGGCTGCGACGCCATCATACATATGGGCGGACAATCGGTCGAAGCGCCATGGAAGACCATCCTCGATTCCAACATTTCCGGCGGCTACAATATTTATGAGGCAGCCCGCCGCCACGGCGTGAAGCGCATCGTCTTTGCAAGCTCGGTCCATGCCATCGGCTATTACGAGCGGACGGATACCATCGACGGCACTGTTCAAACACGCCCGGACAGCCTTTACGGCGTCTCCAAAACCTTCGTGGAAAATCTGGCCCGGTATTATTTCGACAAGTTCGGCATCGAAACCGTCTGCATCCGCATCGGCTCGTCCTTTCCGGAACCGACCGATCGCCGCCATCTGATCACCTGGCTGTCTTTCGAGGACTGCCGCCAGCTGGTCGAGAAGTGCCTGTCGGCGCCGCGTGTCGGCTTCATGGTCGCCTATGGCATGTCGAACAACAGCGAATCCTTCTGGGACAACCGTACCGCCGCCGTGCTCGGCTACAAGGCCAAGGACAGCGCCGACGATTATCGCGATGCAGTTTTCGCCAAGACGCCGCAAGGCGATCCCAACGATCCGGCAGTCCGGTTTCAGGGTGGCAGCTTCTGCGCCGCCGGTCATTTCGAAGACGAAAACAAGTAGGCTTACAATGCAGGCTTCCAAGACTTCCTATGATGTCGTCATTGTCGGCGGCGCGGTTGTGGGTAGCGCGACCGCTTATTTTCTGGCGACCAACCCCGATTTCAACGGCACCATACTGGTGATCGAAAAGGACTGGACCTATCAGCGCTCGGCAACGGCGCTGTCGTCCAGCTCCATCCGCCATCAGTTTTCCAACGCTATTAATGTGCAGGTTTCGCGCTTCGGCACGGAATTCATCCGCAATTTCCGCGAAAACGTGGCCGTCGATGACGACACGCCGGAAATCGGCTTTCACGAAGCAGGCTACCTGTTCCTCGCCGCCGATGACCGCGGCGATCAGGTTCTGCGGCGCAATCATGAAACGCAGGTTTCCTGCGGCGCGGAAGTTTCGCTGCTGGATGTGGATGGCCTTGGCCAGCGCTTTCCCTGGCTCAATCTTGAGGGGCTGACGCTTGGCAGCACCGGCGAACGCGGCGAAGGCTGGTTCGACAGTTCCGCACTCATGCAGGGCTTCCGCAAAAAGGCCCGCTCGCTCGGCGTCGAATATATCGAGGACGAGGTGGTGGCCGTCAACCGTGAGGGCGACCGCATTGTCTCCGTGACCACCAGAAGCGGGCAGACGATTGCCTGCGGCACGATGGTCAACACGTCGGGCACCAACGGCAAGAAAGTCGCCCGCATGGCCGGGCTGGACATTCCGGTCGAACCACGCCGCCGTTCGCTGTTCGTCGTCGATTGCCGCACACCGCTGGAAGGCAAGGTGGGCCTCACCATCGACCCAAGCGGCGTGTTCTTCCGGCCTGAAGGCAAGTTCTATCTGATGGGCACCTATCCCAAGCACGACCCGGAAGTCGATCCGAACGATTTCGATGTCATGCATGACGAGTTTGACGAGGAAATCTGGCCGACCTTGGCCAATCGCGTTCCGGCCTTCGAGGCGATCAAGGTCGTCAATTCATGGGCGGGCCATTACGACTATTGCACGCTGGATCACAACGTCGTTCTGGGACCACATACCGAGGTGAAAAACTTCCTGTTCGCCAACGGGTTTTCCGGTCACGGATTGCAGCAGTCGCCAGCCATGGGACGCGGCTTGAGCGAGTTGATCATCTATGGCGCGTTCAAAACGCTCGACCTCTTGCCCTTCGGCTATGAGCGCGTGCCGGCCAATCGTCCATTCCTGGAAGATGCCGTGATCTGACCGGCCTTGCGGACAAAATCAAAAAGCCCGAAACCGTCACCGGTTTCGGGCTTTTCCTATTGTTTTCGCTGCTCAGTCCGTCAGCGCGTCGCTGGCTGGTTCTTCCAGCAAGGAACGATAACGATTGAGGCTTTCCTCCAGATGCGCGACCAGCGCATTGCGCGCCGCCTTTGCATCGCCCTGCGTGATCGCGGCAAGGATCATCGCATGTTCCTTGTTGATCTTCTTGAGATAGGACCGCGAAGCCCGCACGGGCTGGCGATGTTTCAGGAGCAGATCGAAGTTGATCTCGCCGATCACCGCTTCCAGAAAGCTCGGGAAATGCGGATTGCGGGTTGCCCGCGCAATCGCAAGGTGGAAATCGAAATCGGCGCGTGCCTCGACTTCCGGATCGTCGGTTTCCAGATTTTCCAGATGATCGTAAGCGCGGGCGATTTCCGCCAGTGCCTCCGGCGTGCGGCGGGTGGCGGCAAGCGCCACCGACTGCATTTCCACACCAAGCCGCAATTCGAGAATCTGCATTGCGGAGCGAATATCGTCGATCCGGCTGATCTCGTAATTGAGCGCCTTCACGTCCTTGTCCGTGACATAGACGCCCGCACCCTGCCGCGTGGTGACACGCCCTGCCACCTTGAGCGAGGTCAGCGCCTCGCGGATGACGGTTCTGCTGACGCCAAACTCTTCACATAGCTGGGCGCTGGAAGGCAGCTTGTCGCCCGGACCATAGAGACCCGAGTCTATCCGGGTCGTCAGTTCCGCGACGACAATTTCCGCCAGATTTCCGCGTTGGGTAATGATTGACATGACATTTAACTCCAGCGCTGGTTATTTGATTTTATAAATCACGATATGTCTAACTATAGTGGCAGTACCATTTCATTGAGTATCTGAACAGGATGCCGGATGGACCGGCTTTCAATCGCCTTGACCTGAGAACGGCAAGAATAGCCGGTGGCCATGACTATATCCTCCTCACCGGACGATGCGAGAATACCATTCCAGCTCGCAGCGAACAGCTTTTCCGAAATCGGGCGATTGCGGACCTCGTGGCCGAAAGTGCCCGCCATGCCGCAACAGCCCGTTTCCGGCACATCCAGTTCTACGCCGATCTGCTGGAACACGGATTTCCATTGCTTCATCGATGATGGGACATTGCTGCGCTCCGTGCAGTGCCCCAGCAGACGCAGACGCTTTTCACGCGCCGCATTGTCGAGCCCGTGCAGACGGTCGCGATTGGCCTCCAGCCATTCCTGCACCAGATTGACCTCTGCTTTGATCTGCGTCGTCTCGACACCCTTATATTCGCTGCGATAGGTCAGCGTCATCGAAGGGTCGAGACCGACCAGCGCAATGCCCATCTCCGCCAGTTCATTGAGATAGCGGATCGACTTCGACGCGGTTTTCTCGAAAGCGCCCAGATAGCCGTGAACATGCAGCGCCTTGCCGTTCTGGTTGGGCGCGGCGAGATAGGGCGTAAAGCCCATCTTGCGGGCGAGTTGCAGAGCCGATAGTCCAACAGCCGGATCGAAATGGGCCGTGAAGGCATCCAGAACGAACACAACCGCCTCTTGTCGCTGCGCATCCGAAAGTTTGCTCATCCGCTCCGGCGTTGCGACAGCCACACCCATGCGCTGCGCTTCACGTGTTAGCGACAAAGCGGGCATTTCCGGCAAGGCCGTCAGACCGGCCCGGCGCATGGCAGCGCGTCCCAGACCGGAGCGCACCCATGCATTGTAAGCAGGCTTCAGCCGCGCGAACAAAGGCAGCGTGTTCTCGATGCTCGCCACCATCATGTCCTTGATCGGGCGGGCATAGCGTCCGTAGTAAATCTCAAGGAACTTGGCCCGGAACGCCGGAACACTGACCTTCACCGGACATTGCCCGGCACAGGCCTTGCAGGCCAGGCAGCTATCCATCGCCTCGCGCACTTCATGCGAGAAATCGTTGCGATTGGCTGGGTTGATCGAGTTCCACAGACGCGCAGGCAGCGTGCGAATGGCACCGGCGTTGCGGGCCTGCCCGGCTTCCTTGCGCGGGTCTTTTCCGCTCTCCGCCATCAGTCGCAGCCATTCGCGCATCAGCGAAGCGCGGCCCTTTGGTGAATAACGACGGTCCCGTGTTGCCTTGTAAGACGGGCACATCAGGCTGGCATCGTCGAAGTCGAAACACGCGCCATTGCCGTTGCAATAGGCCGCGTTATCGAAAGCCTCGCGGATTTCCAGACCGATGATCCGGTCGAACTGGCCGCGCAGCGGCACTTCATCAATCTTCAACAACGCTTGCGACGACGGCGTCGCTATCTTGCCGGGATTGAGCCGGTTGCGCGGGTCGAACAGACCCTTGATTTCCTGCAGGCTCGGATAAAGCGCACCGAAGAATTCGGGCACATATTCCGAACGCACACCCTTGCCGTGTTCGCCCCACAGCACGCCGCCATATTTGCGCGTCAGCGCAACCACGCCGTCGCTGATCTTGCGTACCAGCGGCTCATGATCGGTCCGTGTCAGATCAAGTGCCGGGCGCACATGCAGCACGCCCGCATCGACATGGCCGAACATGCCGTAGCTGAGACCCTCCCCGTCCAGAAGCGCCCGGAATTCGCGAATATAGGCGGCAAGGTTTTCCGGCGGAACCGCCGTGTCTTCCACGAAAGGCACCGGACGCACCGGCCCGTCGACATTGCCAAGCAGACCGACCGAGCGCTTGCGCATCGTCCAGATCGCCTCGATATCCTTCGGATCGCGCGCAATGGTGTAAGGCTTGCCACCGTCGGACTGATCGGCATCGAGCGCAGCGACAACGTGCCGGAACTTGCTTTCAAGCTCATCTGCGTCATCGGCCACCAGCTCGACAATGTTGATGCCATTGGTCGGGCTGCTGGCATCATCTGGGAAGAACCGCGCGAT
>Ga0153948_1001988_pt1 | contig 9954 bp, 9 predicted proteins | sample TSNJ032MetaG_FD_104696 | JGI IMG/M metagenome (GOLD analysis project Ga0153948, IMG submission 104696) | Attine ant fungus gardens microbial communities from New Jersey, USA - TSNJ032 MetaG | ecosystem: Host-associated > Fungi > Mycelium > Unclassified | place: USA: New Jersey, Wharton State...
CAGATTATAGACGAGCATCATGACGCGCGAGCCCTGACCGCCGAAATCCCAGCCGAGCGAAGGGCCCTGCCAGTAAGTCTTATGGTCACCGGCATTCTTCGTATAAAGCGTGCCTTCGCCATAGGTCAGTCCGCCGATGAACGCGCCGGAACCTTCTTCACCAAGAACATAGCCGTTCGGCAAGCCGAAGCTCTGGAACGCTTTCTCGACGGCGCTGGCAAGCCCGCCCGAAGCCGAGCCAAAGAACCGATGACCGGAATCGACGATTTCCTCGGCGGTGTAGGTGTTCTGCGCCCGTGCCTGATGCGGCAGAGCGAGGATGGAGACAAACAGTGCCGCAAGAAACGCGATATAATACGCCGCATTGCGGAAACTGGTTTGCGACAGGGATGGTATGGCCATTTTTTTGTTTCCTTCTGGCTACCGCTTCTCTGTCTGACGCCCTGTTAAAAGCATGACGCCGCCTCTTCCGGGCTTTCGCGTCGAATCGCGCATATTGTAAACGCTAATTTATTGTCCAAACCTTTATGAGCGGAAATTGGCGTTACAAAGGCGAAAATCCCGCGTCGTTTTCAACGCGCCTCCATTCATAAGACGATCTCACAAAAGACAGCTTTGTTGCGGCTTTCTAGTGTGGCGTGTATCCAGTTAAACCGACATTCAGGGCGATTCGCCCACCTTCATGCCGCGCGTCAAACGACAGGTTTTACGTGCGGTTTCGTTAACCGATCAGGACGCGACCGTCCGGCCGAAGCGCCGCGGAGCCGGGTCCATCCGCGTTCCGGAGAAAGCGCCATGCCACTACCCGTTACCCTTTCCGCACTCGACCTCGGTGCGCTTCTGTGCAGCAGGATCTGTCATGACATCATCTCGCCGGTTGGCGCGATCAATAACGGTCTTGAACTGCTGGAAGAAGGCGGCGCAGACGAAGATGCGATGGCGCTGATCAAGTCGAGCGCGCGCAACGCCTCGGCCCGCCTCCAGTTTGCCCGCATTGCCTTCGGCGCTGCCGGTTCGGCAGGCGTGCAGATCGATACGGGTGACGCACAGACCGTCGCTACCGAATATTTCAAGAACGAGAAGCCGGAACTGACCTGGGAAGGCACCCGCGCGCTTCTGCCCAAGAACAAGGTGAAACTGCTGCTCAACATGCTGCTGATCGCCAATGGCGCGATCCCGCGCGGCGGCTCGCTTGCCATACGTCTGGAAGGCGGCGATACCGAACCGCGCTTCGTCATCACGGCCAAAGGCCGCATGCTGCGCGTTCCGCCAAAGTTCCTGGAGCTGCACTCCGGCGCCACCCCGGAAGAGCCGATCGACGCGCATTCCGTGCAGCCTTATTATACGCTGCTGCTCGCCGAAGAAGCTGGCATGACGATTTCCATTCACGCGACGGCAGAAGATATCGTATTCTCCGCCGAGTAAGTGAATTTGGAGCGCGGGTCCGCCCGCGCTCTTGCTGACAAGACAGCAGGCAAATATCGTGTCGCTGTGAGATGTTTCGGCAGCTTCGTTGCCGCTCTGGGGGAAAGTGATGGGAGACGAACCGATGGCCGGTTATTGCTTGCTGGTTGACGATTCATCCGTCATCCGCAAGGTCGCGCGCCGTATCCTGTCCGATTCCATCGCAGAGTTTGCCGAAGTCTCCACCGGACATGAAGCGATTGATAGTTGCGCATCGCGCATGCCGGATATCATTCTTCTCGATTTCGATCTGCCGGACATGACCGCCCTCGACGTCATTCCCGAGCTGCGCGCCCTGCCCGATGGCCAGCATCCGCGTATTATCGTTTGTCTCTATGAACTCGACGTCACGCGCATCATGCGCGCCAAACGCTCCGGCGCAGATGGCTACATATTGAAGCCTTTCGACCGCGCCTATCTCACCGAGCAATTCGCTATCCTGATGAGCGCCGAGCCGCAGAAGCGCCCTCGCCTGGCCTGACACGACCTTTGGCGACATGTCGCGATAAACATCACTCTCGATGCCTGCCAAAAAGCAAAAAGCTCCGCCGAAGCGGAGCTTTTTATTTGGTGACCGTAAGGTCCGGGCCGATCAGGCGCTTTCGCGCAGCTCGGCATCCGGCTCGCGCAGCACATAGCCGCGGCCCCAGACGGTTTCAATGTAGCTCTGGCTACCGGAAACTGCATCAAGCTTCTTGCGCAGCTTGCAGATGAAGACGTCGATGATCTTCAGTTCCGGCTCGTCCATACCGCCATAAAGGTGGTTGAGGAACATTTCCTTGGTGAGCGTCGTACCCTTGCGCAAGCTCAGAAGCTCGAGCATCTGGTATTCCTTGCCCGTCAGGTGAACGCGCTGGCCGGAAACTTCCACCGTCTTGGCGTCCAGATTGACGATCAGATCACCCGTGGTGATAACCGACTGTGCATGGCCCTTCGAGCGACGAACGATCGCATGAATACGCGCGATCAGCTCATCCTTGTGGAAAGGCTTGGTCATGTAGTCGTCAGCGCCGAAGCCGAGGCCGCGAACCTTGTCCTCGATACCAGCCATGCCGGAGAGGATCAGGATCGGCGTCTTCACCTTGGAAAGGCGCAACGTACGAAGAACTTCGTAACCAGACATATCCGGCAGATTCAAATCCAGCAGGATGATGTCGTAGTCATAAAGCTTGCCGAGATCGATGCCTTCCTCGCCCAGATCGGTCGTGTAGACATTGAAACTCTCGGACTTGAGCATCAGCTCAATGCTCTGTGCGATAGCACTGTCGTCTTCAATCAAAAGGACGCGCATCTCTTATCCCCTTTCCGCAGCCGACCAGATGTCCCTCAAGGCGGCACACGGAACCGTCGTTGCCTCTGTATGAAGGTGCCAGCAAATGGTTAACAAAATATGATTCTGGTTGGCAAGCATATTTATGCCCTGTTTAGAAAATTCTCGTAGCAATCTGAATCATAAGGAGATTCACTTTCCCATGACTCTAAAGCATCACTTTAAGAATTCTCGCTAAGCGATTCATCCGACTCTAGGTTTCACCTGTTGCTCAAAAACCACATTAGGTTTACCGAGCCTTAAGTCCTAACGCGTATGATTAACCTCGCCGGTAAAGGAATGGTTACCAAACGGGTGAAATCTTAACTTTTTGTTTCGCTACGAAGGGTGATTTCCGACAACGGCCGCGACGCTTTCCCTCTTTGGGGCTGGATTCGCGGGGGATTCGCGGTGTGAACGGGCGCGTTTTGCTTATTCACACTTGTTAATAAAACATGGTCCGACCGCGTGAAACGATGGTCGACGAGACCATGTTTCGAATGAATTTGTTTAGAGCGCCGATCCAATAAGCAGGATCGAACCGTTTTCTAGACTCAGGGGGGAACGCCCCAACACATGGAAGCTGGTTGGTGTTCAAGGAGTATTGCGTATGAAGCCACGTGAAAGCCTAGTCAGGCTGAAACTGTTCCAGGTGAAGGAAAAGCGCCGTCAACTGGGCCAGCTTGACCTGATGATCGGCGAGTTCGAGCGAATGGCTGGAGAACTCGACGCCCAGATTTTGTCGGAAGAAAAGAAAGCCGGCATCACCGACATCAATCATTTTGCCTATCCGACCTTCGCCAAGGCTGCGCGCCAGCGGCGTGACAACCTGTTCGGTTCGATCGGCGATCTGATGTCGCAGAAGGAAGCGGCAGAAGCAGAACTGGCCGTCGCCGAGATCGAGCTTTCCAAGGCCGAAGCGCTGGAAGAGCGCGACGGTGGCAAGGCGCCACGCGAAGTCGTCGAGCGCCCGGCCAACCAGCGTCGCGCAATGATCGGCTGATCGACGGCGAAACGATTGCGATTTTCAAGACACTGCCCTTCTTGCAAGGGGAGTGTCTTTTCGTCTGTACATAAGTCGGGCCGGAAAATAACAACCAACACGCTCCATCGGCGCCACCGACATAAAAACTTGGTTTGCATCCCGCCGCACCCGCATGTAGGGAAGGCGTGCAATGCAGAAATCCGCCCCGCCAGGGCTTAAGCCAGCCCCAAGCAAATTCAATTTGAGCAAGATGCCCAAGCCGGTCCAGTGGGGCCTGCTTCTGGTGATGTCGGCTGTCCTGATCTTTGCCGGGGAAATGCTGCATCTTCCGGCAGCCTTGCTGCTGGGAGCCATGATCGGCGGCATTCTGATGGCGGCTGGCGAGAGCAGCTTGCGGGTTCACAGCCAGCTTTCGACACTTGCGCAGGCCGTGGTCGGCCTCTTGATTGCGCGTGCGATAACGCCTGAGTTCTTCTCCAATATGGGACGGCATCTGCCGATCATCCTGATCTCGATGCTCTTCGTGCTGTTTTCCAGCACGCTGATTGGCTATCTGCTGGCGCGGTTCCGCGTCCTGCCCGGCACAACCGCCGTCTGGGGCTCATCTCCCGGTGCTGCCACCGCGATGACCCTGATGGCGGAATCCTTCGGCGCAGACGCACGGCTTGTCGCCTTCATGCAATATCTGCGCGTCGTGCTGGTCGCGACCACCGCATCGCTCGTCGTCCGCCTCGGCGCTGGCGTGGAAATGGCCACGCCCGCTGCAATGGACTGGTTTCCACCGCTCAACCCATCCAGCCTTGGCGCAACGCTGCTTCTCGTCGTTGCTGGTGCGCTGCTTGGTCAGGTCTCGCGTATTCCCACCGGCTCCATGCTGGTGCCGCTGGTGCTGGGCGCGCTTCTTCAAGATACCGGCATCATGACCATTGACCTGCCGCCATGGCTGCTGGCGATCAGCTATACGCTGATTGGCTGGCGCATCGGGCTTGGCTTTTCGCGTGCGATCATTGCCCATGCGGCGCGGGCCTTTCCGGCCGTTCTGGCTTCCACACTGATCCTGATTGCTGTCTGCGGCCTGTTCGGCATGGCGCTTGGCCACATGCTCGATCTCGATCCCTTGACCGCCTATCTGGCGACAAGCCCCGGCGGCGCGGACACGGTTGCCATTATCGCCGCATCGACCAATGTCGACCTGCCCTTTATCATCGCCATGCAGACGAGCCGTTTCTTCGTCGTGCTTTTTGCCGGGCCAGCCATTGCCCGCTTCGTCGCCAAACGCGTGGAAAGAAGCCTGGCAAAACGTCCGCAAAAATCGGGCAAATAAAAAACCCGGCTTTCGCCGGGTTTTTCTTCAACTGAAGTAACCAGATCAGGCCTTCTTGCCGTGGAATCCACGGATGGCGCCGATGATCTTGTCCTGATCGTCTTCCGACAGATACGGATGCATCGGCAGGCTCAGAATGCGCGATGGCAGGGCTTCCGAAACCGGCAGACCGCCCGGCGCAACCGGATAGTGCTTATACGCCGTCTGCTGGTGCAGTGGCTTCACATAATAGATCACCGACGGCACGCCCTCAGCCTGAAGGTGAGCCTTCAGCCCGTCGCGGTTCTCGCTTTCGATGGAATATTGCGCCCAGGCGGAACGGTTACCGGCAGGCAAGGCCGGAACCTTCACCACATCCTTCAGCGCTTCGTTGTAACGCTTGGCAATACGGTCGCGCGCTTCCATTTCGTCTTCGAGGATTGCAAGCTTTTCCAGAAGAACAGCGGCCTGGATCGTGTCGAGGCGCGAGTTGAGGCCAATGCGAACATTGTCATACTGCGTTTCGCCCTTGCCGTGGAACAGCACGGAGCGCAGCGTGTCGGCAAGCTCTGCATCGTTGGTGAACATTGCACCGCCGTCGCCATAGCAGCCAAGCGGCTTGGCCGGATAGAAGCTGGTCGCACCGACATGACCGAAAGCACCGCACATGACGTTGTCGCGCTTGCCGCCGATGGACTGCGCGGCGTCTTCGATGATGAACAGGCCTTCGCGCTCTGCAATCGCGGTGATGCGGTTATAGTCGGCAGCAAGGCCGAACAGATCGACCGGAATGATTGCCTTCGGCTGCAGGCGGCCTTCTTTGCGGATAGCGGCAACGGCGGCTTCAAGCTGTTCGACATTCATATTGTAGCTGGTCGCGTCGACATCGACGAAAACTGGCTCTGCGCCGACAAGCGCCACAACTTCAGCCGTCGCGGCGAAAGTGAAGGACGGAACGAAAACTGCATCGCCGGGACCGATGCCGCGTGCCATCAGAGGCATCTGCAGGGCGTCGGTGCCGTTGGCGCAGGCGATCACATGTTCAACGCCCAGATATTCACCGAGTTTTTTCTCTAACTCTGCCACTTCAGGCCCGAGAATATAGCGGCCTTCCGCAACAACCTTGGAAATGGCGGCATTGAGACGGTCTTCGATACGCGCGCGCTGCGCTCCAAGATCAATAAACTGCATGTTGGCTCCATAGAGTTGGCCTCGCACGAACCACGTGCGAATCCTTGGCACCTATTTATTCGCTTGCGCCCCGCCCTGCCATGGCCGGGGCGTTCAAAGTTTTGCGAATGCTGTAACACCACTTGACGAAACGGAAGCTTCGTCTGCGGACAATCTTACTTGTTATGCTTCACGGAGCCTTCGGTCAGAATCCGCAGAACATCGATCGCTTCCTTGCCATCGGTCCGCGGCGTCTCGCGCGTTTCGATGCAATGCATGAAATGCTGCAGCTCGCGGGTCAGCGGCATGCCTTCCTCGACCGGTATATAGATCGGGTCTACGAACTTGAAAGCCCACTGATCATTTTCCCGCCAGACTTCGTGCTTGTAGAGAGCAAGCTTGCGGTCCCACGGTTCGCCATCATCGAAAACGGCCATGCCCTTGGTTCCGGTGACGCTGAGGCGACGCTCGCGATATGCATTGAGCCGTGAGGCAAAAAGATGTCCGCGAATGCCGCTCGGAAACTCCATGTGCACATGCGCGAAATCGTTCAGATGATCGATGATGGCCGTACCTTCGCCGCGAATGGCGCTTGGCTCTTCGCCGGTGATGGCGAGAATCATCGACAGGTCGTGCGGCGCCAAATCCCACAGCGCATCGAACTGTGCGTGGAACTTGCCGAGACCGACGCGATGCGAATGCACATAGCGGATTTCGCCGAGCTCACCGCTCTTGACCATGTCGAGAAGCTTCTCGAAAGCCGGATGGAAACGCAGAACGTGCCCGACCATGAAGATGCGGCCGTTATCGCGCGCAGCTTTCACCTCCGCTTCCGCCGATGCGACATCGAGCGCAATGGGCTTTTCGACGAGAACGTCCTTGCCGTTCTTCACAGCTTCGGTCGCATATTGTGCGTGAAACTGTGCAGGCAGGGCCAGAACGATAGCGTCAATGTCAGGACGGGTGAACAATTCATCGACCGGAACATTGGGAACGCCGAATTCGGAAGCGAATCGTTCGGCATTTGCCGGATTGGCGTCGGAGACTGCCTGAAGGGCGCCGAGGCTCTTCAGGGTACGAATGTGGTTGCCGCCCCAATAGCCGCAACCCAAAACCGCAATACGAGGTGCCATGAAACTATGCCTTTGCTTATGCACAGTTCCTTATCGGTGCAAATGATGGAAAACAAGACGAAACCTGTGCGAAGAGTGCTTGACAGGTTTTCATTCCCCACATATACCGCCGCCATTCCTTGCAGGAACAATGCTTTGTCCCACCGGAAACGGTGACGATAAAAAGTTCTGCAAAGCGACGCGTGGCGGAGTAGCTCAGTAGGTTAGAGCAGAGGAATCATAATCCTTGTGTCGGGGGTTCGAATCCCTCCTCCGCTACCATCGTCCCCTCCCAGCATTCAAAATGAATTGATCGCAGCTTTCACTGGCTGGTTTCGGGTGCCATCCCCTGATCGAAGATGAAGGCCGGGCCGACGACGCGAACCGCTCGGTCCGTTAATGGTGCAAAGGCTGCCGTGGCGACCGCATCAACCGTATCGGCATTGCGCGCGGGGCGATTATCCGGCATCGGCATGACTACATTGCGCATAGCTTTGGCGGATCGATTGCTGGCGCGCAGCTCGCTCACCTTGGCGACATAGCCCGCCCAGTCGCATTTCTGGAAATCACCGCCACCTTGATAATTATAGGCTGTCGGCAGATCGACGTAGGATTTGCCGCTGGTGGTGGAGATCATATCCGCCGTTTCGCCATTCGGGTCGCTCAGAACATAAAGATCGACATTTGGGTTCTGGCAGATGAACCGGCACTGGGCCAACGTCTCCGACGTGCTTTCCGTCTTATCGAACTGCGAATGCGGCGCTGGGAACAGATAACCGTCCGAAAGGCGCACGCAATAGGTCAGCGCACCCTTGCCGCCCCAGGACGGCACGGACTGGCCATCTGTCTTCGCCGTTACACTCGCCGCCTTGGACCGATCAAGCCTGGTGGTCTGTGCAGCTGACGATGCGTCGGAGCAGGCCCGAGAGGCGAGCCCAGCCGAAATCTGTCGCTGCACTTCTGCGATGCGCACCGACAAGTCACGGCAGGCATTGAACAGTCCGCCGCCGCTATCCCCCTTGCAGCCGCGCCCCCGCTCCATGGCGCGCAAGGCCGTGAGCTGTCGCTGCGCCATGAGTTCGGAAGCACTGGCAGCCTGCGAACAGGCCGCCGACGCCAGTTGCGGATAGATAAGAAAGCCAATCAAGAGAAGCAGGGTGAATGTTTTTGTCACAACAACACCTTCAAGCCTTCGGTCTTAGACGAGCGCATAATCTGACCAGAATGGATTGAGCACCGATCAGATTATGCTTCAAACAAGAAAGTCCAGAGCGCCTACCGCGTGGACAGGAGATGCAGAGGCACGTCGATTGGGGTGGACGAGTGCGTCGCACTCAATACTTCATCAGGGTCCATGTCCGAGAGCAGTGCTGCGAGCGCCAGACGTAGATAAAGGGGGGCGTCGGGACGTTCGATTGCCTTGAGTGCGACCCGCGATATGCCGAGCGCGTAAGCCAGTTCCTGTTCGGACGTATTCAGAGATGCACAAATTTTCGCAAGTTTATCATATGCGCGTCTGCCCATTATTCTATTTCCTCTCCCTGAAATGACCAGGACAGCGCCGTCAGCCGTCCTTAGAGCGTCTTGGCGCACATCTTGTCCGAAAACCGTTTCACACTTTTCGGGATGTGCTCTAAAATTACCATTTTACATTCAGTCCAATATTGCCTTCCCAGATACGCGCTCGCTCCCCTCCGAGGTTGGTTGTGTAGTCTGCCGTCGCAAAAAGACTGGCCTTTTCCGTAATGTCGACCGTTACCCCGCCACCCACTTCCAGCGATGTTCCCTTCAAATTCGTGGTGATAGGATCGGTGCCAAAGATGACGGCCTGATCCGATGAAAAATTCTGCCAGAGATTGGCCTTCAGATAGGGCCGCAGCTTGCCAAGTGAAGTCTCTTGCATGCCCTGCAACCGCATGCCGATACGGCCGGTCCATGCATTGTCGGTATCAAATGTGACTGTGGAATAGCTGTCTGCCTGATCATCGAGCGACAGATGCTGCCAGATCAGTTGCGCCTGTGGCTCCAGCGTCCAGTTGCCGCCAAGCGCCACCGGATAGCCGCCTTCCAGCGAGGCCGTCACGCCATGACCGCCGACATCAATGCTTTGCTGCGCGTTGGAGCTGACGCTGCCGTCGAACCATGTCCCCATCAACACGGCATCGAGATACCAGCCCTGCGGACCGATATGCGTCCAGTAGCCGCCGAAGCTGGTGCCCGAAATGTCCAGATCGCCGACATCAAGATTGTTCCAACCAAGCGCTTGTCCGGTAACGTCGCCCGTGGCACGCGCATAACCGAAGAACACGCCGAAACGGTCGAAATGGCCGCCCTTCGATTCATAACCGAACAGATCCTGCCCGGCCTGAAGGCCGAGAAGGCTGCCATCGACGCCGGGCCCAACCGTTCCCTTCCACTTCATATCCACGTCCTGACCGAACATCCGCATCCAGCTTGACGGCAAATAGCCGCCGCTTTCGAGCAGATCCTGTTCGCCCCGGCGCTCATGGAACGTGCCAAGCGTGGTCAGCGCCAGATGATGCGCCACCGGCGGCAGCGCGGAATAGACCGGCACTTCTTCGCGGTAGAGATTGACGACATCGCCTTCAAC
>Ga0153948_1001993_pt1 | contig 9937 bp, 12 predicted proteins | sample TSNJ032MetaG_FD_104696 | JGI IMG/M metagenome (GOLD analysis project Ga0153948, IMG submission 104696) | Attine ant fungus gardens microbial communities from New Jersey, USA - TSNJ032 MetaG | ecosystem: Host-associated > Fungi > Mycelium > Unclassified | place: USA: New Jersey, Wharton State...
CCTGGCGAAGGATGGCAAGGATTTGCGGTTCGCTGAATCTGCTCGTCTTCATCAAAATCTCCTCGATCATATAGCCCGAGAAAATTCTACTTTTGAAGTCCGTTATTTGGCGGGGGGATTACCTGATGTTTCGAGATACTTGACGAGAAAAATTCATAGCTGTCCCCTGAAAGCTTTCGGTGGCCAGGATGGCCGAAGGCGGTCAAATGGGGAACACAAGGATAAGCCGATGCAATCGCGCAACGGGTATTAAACCGACGCCAATACTAGGCCTTGCTTGTGCTCCACTGGGTAGTCGGTTTGCGTATCATGGTGATATTATCCTTTTGCTTGAGCGTCTGAGCTCAGGGCGCTGCATATGGCAGCATTTCGATTTGAATGCAACATCTAAATTTGAGTTAACTATGAATACGTGACCCTTAATGTTCATCGCTAAGATAATTAAGCCAGCAGTACATTCCTGGAGCTGTAGGAGTTGTAGCCGGCTCACCCTTCAAAGTTTGTTGGTTTCAAGCTGCCGCCATAATTTGGAAAGACATCAAGGCCAGCTGTCCTTTTACCAAGACGCTGGTCGGATTCTTAACGCTGAAAAGGTATTTGATATATGAATAGTGCGCAAAATTTAGAAAACAGACGCTCAACCGAAGCGGCTGATCTAGCTCGCATACATGGTTGGCGAGAAAACGACGGTAGTTTTACGCCGATACAACATTGGGGGAATTACGCACTGCAGTATTTTAGCGGCGGATTAGGGTATTCTAATTGTGGCATCAACATTCTGGGAATTCCAATACGTTCGCAACTATCTCCTAGCAGTTTAAGAACGGTTTATAACCACGGGGACGAGGATTTCTATCTAATGTGGAACAGTGACCTTCCGCTATATCTTGGTCAGTTAAATAGAGCATTTATTCGCAACATTGCGCGGAATAAGACTTTAGTAATAAACTGGCGAAAACATTATTGGAATCAAGACATCCAAACCACATTCATCATACCGCTAGAGCGACCATTTTTAGCTATCAATAGCTAGCCACTTTCGATAAATACCTTCTTATAACAACTAAGGAGGTTCCATTGGCGTTGAGATTATTCCAAGCAAATAACCCACAAGGTTACGTATTTGCTTCGGAAACAAATAGAACACAAGGACCCTTCGAGTGCGTCTGTGGCGTGCAAGTCAGCTGGGTTTCTCAACATGTAGTGCACGGTGAAGACGCTCATTTGAGGCGTAATGTGCCTTCGTTTTTTCGATTAAAACCCGGTCTAGAACACGCTGACGATTGTCAGTTCTCTGTTGCAGGGGCCGTCCAGTTATTATTGCGTCAAGCTCAAGCAGTTGACGAAGGTGAAATTTCGCCCTTCGCTGAAAATGGGGCGAGTCTTAGTTTTAGGCTCAATATACCAGTTATGTTGGCGCGCCGCCGAGTAAATACCAAGGCCAATTCCAAGAAGCCGCAAGTTGGGGAAATAATTACAACCCTAATGCGCGCAGGACATTTAGACAATTATTGTCGTTCAGCGGTTGGGTTGGCAAAAATATGGAACGCGGTTGAAACTGGAGATGACCACAAGTATCTCGTCGATAATGTTAAGATGGTGGCGGGCGGTAGTGCCGTTCGGTGGCGAGATTTCTGTTTTTCTCTAACGCGTTATGGAGATTTGCAGAAGGTTTTAACTCGTGCATCTAGCTCTATAGCGGCTATAGTAGTCATTAACAAAATCTCCACAAATAACGACATAACAACTGTAAGCTGTGTGTCTGCGACGATTGATGATAGTTATCCCCAGACGAGATTTTCGCCGACATTGTTCACGACGCCCGAAATCGCAGCGACATTGGAAATTGGGGGGCAATACATAGCGTTCGGGCGATGGAGACTAGGGAAGTTTTCAGTGTACACGGTCCCGGATACTACTCACAAGATTAATTATCAGAATGCGATTCTGGGCGTCGATACACCTGCACAAATCGCCAGGATACTTGTTCCGACAGAGGGTGATGATTGAAGAATATTAGCGGAACGCGAGAAATGAATTGATGCACGGAGTCTCGATTCAGTTTCCAGAAATTTACAAACGATGAATGATTTCTTTTATTTAAAAGACAAAGATTTATATTAATAAAATACCGAGATTTACAAAATTTTATTTTTTCTGGGGCGAGTTGCTGGTGAAGCTACGAAATAAATACTGACGATATGGCTCCCTCCCCAAATGCTACATTCTGTGTAGAGGGCCACTTTATTTGTCGCCTGAATAAGGCGATCTTAGTATTAGAAATATTATAAATTTTGCACTGTATGACGGGGATGAAATTGGAGTTTTTGGTCGTTCTTTTTTTGCTTGGCGTTTTCATATTCTATATGAGGCGAAGGGGTAGATCATCACATCGATATGGCGCAAATCGGCAGGCCTGGCATTCTCCGCGAACGGATGACCGTTTATCTGCTTTGCGAGCAACTACTATCTCGGTCAAAAAGCCTATTAACAAGGAGGCGTACGGCGTCCTTGTTAAAATAGAGAAGGTGCTATCGAGCGATGTTCCGAAAGCTCGCGTCCTTGCTGAAGTCGGTATGGGCGCGTTTTTGTCGACGGGCGGCGGAGGAGATTTGTTTGCCGATGATAAACTAGCGTTCACGTCTTTTAATGCAAAACGTGTTGATTTCCTTATCATCGATGCGTTTGGGCAACCGGCGTTTGTTGTGGAGTATCAAGGTTCTGGACATCATCTTGGCGGCTCTGCGGCGGAGCGCGACATGCTTAAGCGAGAAGCTATTCGGAGAGCAAGGATTGAATTGGTCGAGATCTTCGACTTCCATTCTGATGCTGAAGTTTACGCACTTCTTCAAGGCGCAGTTCAACGAAATTTTGGACGTTTTCCAAAGCCGAAGCTCGAACCCGTGGAAACTAGGTAATGGTGCCTCATCACGACCTTGCAGGTCTGGGTATTGGATGCTCTGCTTTTTTTTGCCATCAGCGTTCCGTAGGCTAGGATTGCGGTGCTTTCCCACGATACCTGACAAATTTCCTGGAATCACGTCATGGGTTCCAAGTGTCTATTCAAATAACGTCACGTCAGCTTGAAGCCAAACCGGTTAGTGTGAAACTGTTTCGCATACGCAGGAATGGGATGAATGTGCACAGGTTTCAGAAGGCTGGTAGGTAAAGCGGACCATCGGCTGGATGTTGGCGTTGGAAAACTCTGACCCAAAGCTGCCCTTTGACAAACGAGGTCCATCTACTAACCTTACAAGCATGAAAAATCAGATAGAAGTCCGTCGAGCTACTACCGGGGATGCCCCTACGATTAGCAACATCGTTATAGATACGATCAGAGTTTCAAATTCGATGGACTATCCCGCATCAGTGATAGAGCGGGTCTCCGCAAATTTCTCTGCTGAAGTTGTTTGCGAATCGATGAATAGCCGGACTGTTTGGATCGCTCTTATTGACGGCGTTGTGGTTGGTACAGCCAGTCTTGAGAACGATACCGTGCGGACCGTTTTTGTTGCACCTTCGGCGCAAAGAGCCGGGGTTGGGCGACGCCTCATGCAGACAATTGAATTAGCCGCGACAAATCAAAGGCCAACTCGTCTCAGGGTCCCGGCGTCTCTGACCGCGAGAAGCTTTTACGGGTGTCTTGGTTACAAGGACGTACGCGAAATCCTTTACGGTGAAGAACGTACCTTTCTGATGGAAAAGTGGTTGGTGGAGCCATCAGTGGAATGACCATTGTATGGGGGAACCGGTCACGCAGGTTTTCGGCTGAATGGCTGGGTTGCCGCCGTTTATCATCTAATCACCGCCGACGGGTACTTTCCGACCTCACGAATTCCGAGATTGCTCCGATGATGCCAGACGCCAGAGGGAGGTCTGGATTGGAATAAGTGTCGACGTTGGCTACCGGGTCGTTCGGGGCGACGGTTTTAAGGACATGGTTGGCGTTCGGAAACAGCTGGAGTTTCGCTGACGGTGCGGCCGCCTTTAGCGCCATGGCATCAGGGATGCCTATCTGAAGGTCACGTTCGCCTTGTAGAATCAGGATTGGTTTGGCGACTTGGCTGGCAAGTTCCGCCGGATCAAGTGTGAATGCACTTACAAGAAAGTCCTGTATGGCAGGGTCGAACAGCGGAGCTATCGACACTGGCAATTCTGTGAAGTTAACGCGTTTGCCTTCAGCCAATGTATCGATGGCCGCATCTGCTGATGAAAGAATGGATGCATTGGCAGGATTGGAACGAAGCTGTTCCTTCAAAACTTCACCGAGAGGGCGACCTGGTGTTGCGACAAGGATCAGCCCGCAAATGTAGGGCTCGGCCTTGGCCGTGGCCAACGCAACCAGGCCGCCCTCGCTATGGCCGAGAAGCCAAACGCAGGCAGACCCCGTTGTGCTTCGAATGGACTTCACCCAGGAGCGAATGTCGCTCACATAGTCATTGATCGTTACTGCATTAGCATCAAGAACAGCGTCCGCGCTCCCGAACATGCCGCGTTTGTCGATCCGAACCGTTGCAATGCCTTCTGCCCCCAACCCTTCGGCCAGAAGGCGGTACGATCCGGCGCTGATCCCCAGCGGGCTGTTCCCGTCTCGATCTGTCGGTCCCGAGCCAGGTATGATGAGAACGACGGGAGCAACTGCGTCAGAGACTTTCGTCCATGTGCCCCTTAACTCCCCAAAGGGATCTGCCGCCGAGATATCCTCTGAAGGTAGTGCGGCAGCGGCAAACACGAGTGCGGACGCAAGTAAAAGCATCATTCCTCCAGCTTTCGGGATGAATTACCCCTCAAAGCCGCATATTCGTGTGACGTCTGGTTTTAAGCAAGTTCGAATAGTGCCGATGTGTCTTGAAAAGAGCTCCAGATCGGACTTCATGAACGGTCAAGCTTGATTTTCACCATCGGATGAGGACCAGCTGAATCTATGTGAGCTGTCCTACGCGACCTTTCAGATAACAACGTTAGAAACTGCCTGACGGTTGCCAATCAACAGTGTAAATACCACGCGCCGCGAGAACTCGGTCGGTTGCTTGGACTGGGCGCACACTGGCCAGTTCCCATGCCAGCCATCCTTCTTCAAAATAAGAAGCACAAGCCGCTTCCATATCTGAAAGCGTGAACGGACGAACAGCTTTCACCTTAACAATTGCAACAGGAATGCCGTCGTAATCTTCATCATGTTCCTGACGAAGAAAGCGTCCGTTCTCGACGATCAGCAAATCTTCGAAAGGCGTCAAATTCGGACTCCATCGGCGGACTTCCAGTGTTTTCTCACCTGACGCAATATGCTGTCCGCTAGGGCGGACAATAGACAGAGCTTTTATGGCTTCCTCCTCTGGATGGATTAGGCTTATCGTAGCGCAATCAAAGTAATGAATAGTGCGTGTTCGTTTGAGTTATATCGGGCTTTCTTTAGAAATAATGGGAGCATAAGAACGAAATATGTACAAGCTCAAGCCCGACATAAGTTGAAGCTCGATGGAGCTCCACAGGTATCGCATGCCTCGATCAGAAAAGCGCTCAAACGGCAATTGTCCGGCTGGTGGCAATTGTTTCTGATTCGCAGAGAGTCGGGCTTGGCACTGCAACGCGTGTAATTCTAGCATCGCAGCTTGGCGCAAAGACTTTCTGGAACCTGCAACTTCTCTTATGCAGGTTGCGGTGTTGTTTGGAATAGAAGCGGACCGTTGGCTGGGTGTAGGCTTTGGCAAATCTGACCCATTGCCGTCATTGCGACTGTGTCGTCACATGACTAATCTTAATTGGGAGTTTTTGCCACGAGGGAAAGCGAAGTGGAAACGGGAGAACAAGATATGCCAGGTCAGGTGGAGATTGTGGCGACAGCTGCTGAGCATGTTGAGGGCTTCCATACGGCATTGGACACCGTTGCCAGGGAGAGAAAATTCCTGACGATGCTGGAAGCATTTCCGTTGCAGGAGACCAGAGAGTTCCTGCTCAACATGATTAGCCAAGGCAATCCTCATGTGGTTGCCATTGTAGAAGGCACGGTTGTTGGTTGGTGCGATATCTCGCGTCACTTCTTCCCGACTCACGCTCATCGTGGAACCTTGGCAATGGGAATCATCCCAAACTACAGGGGGTGTGGCATCGGCTATCGCCTGGTGGTAGCGGCGCTGGAACAGGCCAGGAAAGCTGATCTTGTCCGTGTCGAGTTATCGGTCCACGCGGATAACCGGCAGGCGATTGGCCTTTACGAGAAAGTTGGCTTCGTCAGAGAGGGTGTGCAGCGACGTAGCGTGCTAATTGATGGGCGGTTCATAGATACCGTCAACATGGCCCTCATACTTGACGGCAGTTGACCGCTCGTGGATGCGAACCATCTGGATCTAAGTTTGCTCTGTCCGGGGCGGCCTTTTGGGTGGGAATGATAGTTTACTTTCCCATCGTGATAGGTAATCGTTTCGGTGCGAAGCTCGTTTTCCGAAAGGAAGCCTTGATGAAGTGTCTGCGCATCTACGCCACTCCGGATGGTGAATCTCATTTTGATGAAATCGAATTGCCGACCACAAAGCGCTCGGTACATCCTGACGCTGTTCCCTTTGATGTCACCGGCAGTTACCCAGCTTCTCGCGTCCGCATCTCCCATATACCCGCAGGGATGCGGGAAGTCGCTTGGCATAGGGTGCCAGAACCCGTTCTAACAGTGCGACTTGACGGTTCAGTGGAATACGAGACGAGTGATGGGGAAGTGCGCCATGTTTCTGCTGGCAGTTTCGTGCTGGTCATGGACACGCATGGCAAAGGTCATCTTTCTCGACATTCACCAGAGGAGCAGACGGTAATCTGGATTTCTTTGCCCAACGGACTTGAACTGGCACCACAACAATGACGGTACGATTGCGTAAATCTGCCATTGCCTAGATGGCAACTCGCGGAGAAAGCAGCGTTGCTGTCGCCCCATTGGTGAAGCGACAGCAGGCTTTTTAATGTACTACGCCTTTTCTGCCGCAATTTCCCAATTATGCAGGCAGCGATCAAGACCGATGGCGATTTCAAGAACGAGGACATCGTGTTGGCGTGTCGCTCCGCTCTTGGAACGGGAAACGAACTTCCGAGGGAAGTCTGTTCTCTTCGAGATCGAACACACTTCCATCCACTTGAAGCCGTTGTCTAACTCAATCCATAGTCACCTGACTATAGCTATACTATTCCTTTATTTGATTACGACACCGAAGACGCCTACTTCATGACTAGTCGGTGATTTACTCTGCAAACTCACGCGGCCATTTGCTCAAGTTCAAGTACATTTCCCTCAGGATCGCGTGCGTAGGCAATCAGATATGGCTTCTCCGACGTTCCGAAATTTGTAGTCTGTCCGATCTGTGAGCCACCGGCCCTGATGATTTTCGAAAGGATGTCGTCGAGGTTCTCTATCTGGAAAGACAGATGACCGTAACCGGGTTCATTGACCTTCGGCAGGCCACGCGAATGCGTAGTCTTATGCTGGTGTATCTCGAGGAAAGGCCATTCAAGCGCGGGAAACTTTAACCAGATCGAATAGATCTCGCAGCCCAGAAGCCCGTTACCACGTGAGACCCTATCGCCTGACAAAACCCTGGGTTCACGAAGCAACTCGCATTTCATGACATTCGTGTAGAATGCGGAAAGTGTTTCTGCATTACGAGCCACAAGGTTGATGTGGGCAAGTTTCATAGCGTCGGAACCTTTCTCTTATCCCAGTTGCAACTCCTGCTTCACCAACACCGGCGGAAACTGCACGAAGTCCGCCACGTCGAACTCAACTGAAAAATCGAGAATCTTACCCTTGGCCCAGTCGATAGCGGCTGGTTTGGCAGATTCGTGCACTCTGGTTGCCAGTGAGCAATGTGGAACCCAGCTTCCGGCACGATAATGCTCATGACAGATCATTGGATCGAAGTGGCGATGCAAATCGGCATGGAGGTCCGACAAGCGTTGGTCAAAACGGGGTTTTGCCCAAAGGACCATGAGGTCGTTATCGAAATGCTCCACGGTCTCGAAGGCTATCGACAGTTTTTCTTGTGATGAAAAAACCTCGTCCAGGACCGCGCTTATGTCACCTGGATAGTAAGGGAAAACTGCAAGCGTCAAATGGGGAGGATAATTCAATTCGCGCATTGAACCAGAGGGTTCAAAAATACTCGCTTCGTCCCAAAGCTCCAGGATCTCAATTGCCGTGGCATTGCAGCATTTCAAGCTAATCCCATATGGCATCCGCTCATCCCGTTTTGCGCTCATTCATGTCCCGCAATTTTCTTTGAACGAAGGAAGTCCAATTGCGTTCCTCATAAGTGATAGATTGAGTTACCTCATCGCGAGCCACTTCGAATGCGTAGAGCTTGTTTTAATCAGAATTCCGTCATAAGATGAAGATTGCTAATAAATTCTCCATCAATATTTGTGGGGCTTGCTGTTTAGAGGCAACGTTTTCGTAGTCACTGCTTTGGATAATGCGGTAACAACTGGTAAATGCCGTAATCTAATTCATGGAAACTTATTCTCGAATAGAGTTTCAGCTTCACCATTGCAGGACCAGCGGCATCCGTAATCGCCGAAACGTCAATCGTGTGCCGATTGCCAAAAACGGTAGACAGGGTCATAGCTCCAATAGCCGTTAACAGCGTTCGGGCAGTGTTCTCTTCAAAATGGCTTTGGGTCATCAATTCATAGCGAAACAATCCATCTGCACTGCGGCATTGACTGCGGTACCTAGCGAGTTCCGAAGTGATGAAGATTTTCTTATTCTGTGCAGTGCGAAGGGCAACAGGTCCACCAGCATTGAAGCCGACGACCGAGGTTAGGGTTTCTGGAGCAAGTCGAACGCCAGCTTTTTCTTCTAATGACCCGAAAAGCCGCGAATATAGTTGGTCTGCGATCACACGGTCCGTTGACACCCTATGCAAAGAGAAAAGTTTAGCGAGCCAATTCATTCAAGCGAATCCTGTGGTTTCATCAACGACGCGAGGCGTCACTTATTGAGCGGAATTATACAGTTCGATCCGTTTGGTTTGATTGTTTGAATATGATATCAGGATAAAGGATTTCGCGCGCAACTCATTCGCTAGGAGAGCCTTTTTCACGTGTTCTAATGCTGCTTCTGCATCTGTCGCGTCAAACCGAATTGCAAAATAACCCCCTCCGATTTCGCGACCTTCGAGAGTCGCAAGCCCTTCCAGGGATTCTTCGAGAGTGTCTTCTAATGGGTAAAGGTCGAACGTTTCACCAGAAGCGCCGAAGGCATCATCTGAAAGCTTGATATTGATGACCATTGCACCTCCGATTTTCGCAGAGAAGGCTGCGTTATTTCCAAATGATACGCCGAGGAGAGTAGCAATGAAAATTTTGGCCAAAAGAGACATTTCAAAACCTTGCGTAAGTTATAATCATTTTGGATTATGTTTCTATTAATTCTCTTTGCGCTGTTACATTACTACACTTCGGTTGTCTTTGCATTGACCGTTCCTCTCCTTCAAATCAGCCACTGGCGAGGCATTCACAAATTTTGTGAAGCAGTCTTTTTGCCTAAGACGCTACAAACGTCCGGATTGTCAGCGCTGACGCTTGCGCGAAGGGTACTACCGACACCTATTGGGGTTTACGGGCAAGGTAGATTGCAGTGACAAAGTTGCGATGAACTTGCCCGCCAAATTCATCATCCGCGATATGTCCAATGTTACTCAGGAAGCGAGAGCGTTCCATTTCAGGCAGGCGCGAAACGGGCGAGAACGTAGCTGTTAAGTCAACGACCTGTCGCGTCGTGAGCGTGGTACACCACCTGATTTCCTCGTAATTTGCATCTTCGAAACCTGCTGTTTTTAACTCGGCCATCCGCACTTCTTTATCGAGCGCAAAAGGCCGATTGGAACTTGCTGCGTGAGAAGGACTGCGGCTTAACTGTCTGAAATATTTCTGGGTCCGACGCTGGAATGGGTCCATA
>Ga0153948_1001997_pt1 | contig 9924 bp, 10 predicted proteins | sample TSNJ032MetaG_FD_104696 | JGI IMG/M metagenome (GOLD analysis project Ga0153948, IMG submission 104696) | Attine ant fungus gardens microbial communities from New Jersey, USA - TSNJ032 MetaG | ecosystem: Host-associated > Fungi > Mycelium > Unclassified | place: USA: New Jersey, Wharton State...
ACATGCTGTCGCATTTGCTCCGCTTCCTCACCGTCCAGGTCAGCGATATGTTTCGCGATCCGGATTATTTCCGGGCAATCCGCGAGCAGGTGGTTCCGCATTTGCGGACCTACCCATCGCTGAAAGTCTGGATAGCTGGATGTAGCAGTGGAGAAGAACTCTATTCCATGGTGATCCTTTTTCGTGAGGAAGGGCTCGAGGACCGGACGCTTTTTTATGCGACAGACATCAATCAGGACGCTCTGAGCGCAGCAGAGGCTGGGGTGTTCGCCCTTGATCGTGTCCGGTCATTCACGGAAAATCACCAACGCTCGGGCGGGCGAACGTCTTTGTCAGATTACTACCAGGCGGCCTATGGTCGGGTGGTCTTTGATAAATCCCTGCGCCGTAACGTGGTCTTTTCAGATCACAGCCTTGCCACTGATGCAGTATTCGGCGAATTGCATCTTATATCCTGTCGAAATGTGCTGATCTATTTCGATCATGCGCTTAAAAATCGTGTCCTTGGCCTTTTTAAAGAGTCGCTTATCCATAAAGGTTTCCTGGGTCTGGGCGCCAAGGAAAGCGTGCGCTTTTCGGATCACGCCGGCACATTTGCGGATTTTGTACGCGAAGAAAAGATCTACCAGAAAGTCTCATCGTGAAGACCCTGGCTCCCGAGGCAATCCTGATCGGATCTTCTGCAGGCGCGTTTGAAGCCTTGTCGGCGATTTTGCCGTCATTGCCGCTAAACTACAGCCTTTCCGTTATTGTTGTCGTGCATGTTCCGCCTGACCGGACAAGCCTGATGGCTGAACTTTTTAACCGGAAATGCAATATTCCGGTCTGGGAAGCTGAAGACAAGCAACCTGTTGAAAAGGGTAACATTTACTTCGCCCCGCCCGACTATCACTTGCGTACTGAGGCGGACCGAAGCTTTTCTCTTTCTCAGGATGATCCTGTTCTCTATTCGCGTCCATCCATTGACGTACTGTTTGAGAGCGCCGCGGAGGTCTTCGGCACCGGCCTGATAGGTGTTGTGCTTACCGGAGCCAACGAAGACGGGGCAGCGGGGCTTCGCCATATCGTCGATGCAGGCGGGAAAGCCATTGTTCAAAACCCGGAAAGTGCCCATGCCTCAGCAATGCCATACGCAGCGCTAAGCCGATGTGAGCATGCAGAGATTTTGTCGCTCGATGCGATAGCAAATTATCTAAAAAAGGTTCAATCCAACTCATGAAACCCGTATCGTTTCTGCTTGTGGACGATCTTGAAGAAAATCTTCTTGTGCTGGAGGGTCTCCTCCGACGCGAAGGGTTACAGTTGCTGAAAGCGAAATCCGGTGATGACGCGCTTGAATTGCTGTTGCAGCATGATGTTGCGCTGGCGTTGGTTGACGTCCAGATGCCCGGACTTGACGGATTTCAGCTTGCAGAATTCATGCGAGGCAATGAGCGAACGCGTCATGTCCCCATTATATTCGTGACAGCGGGCGGTGGAGGTCAGCGTCGTTTCCGGGGTTATGAAGCGGGCGCCGTGGATTTCATCCAGAAGCCGATCGAGCCTGACATCCTGCGCAGCAAGGCGGACGTTTTTTTTGAAATGTACAGGCAAAAGCAACAGCTCGCTGTGCAGCGAGATGAAATGGCGCTGCAGGCCGAGGCACTACGCCTGGCAGCCCATCAAAAAGACATCCTTCTTCAGGAAATCAATCACCGGATCAAAAACCTTTTTGCTCTGGCGTCCGGGCTGATTTCGGTCAGTGCGCGCTCGGTGGGCACCAAGGAAGAACTTGTTGCCGATCTGAGAGCACGTATGAATGCCCTCGCCAACGCACATGCACTGACACTGCCTGATCTAAAAGACGATGGGGGCGTTGAGCGGTCCTTTTCGGTTTCTGCTCTGATCGAGGCGGTCGTGTTACCTCACAAAACCGAGCAGAGTTCCCGTCTCGAAATTACAGGGTCCGACATCACCCTGTCTGGAAATACGTTGACGTCTCTTGGTCTTCTGTTGCACGAACTTACGACAAATTCCGCGAAGTATGGCGCTCTGTCATCCCCTAATGGACGGCTTGCAATTCATATCGAGACTGACTGTGAGATGGTGAACCTTCACTGGACAGAGACGGGAGGTTCAGCCCGACAAAGTCCGCCGGAACGGCAAGGGTTCGGAGCGACGCTCGAAAAGGCGACGTTGCAGGGGCTGAATGCAACGCTAACGCGCGAATGGAAGCCGGCAGGGTTGTCACTGCTTTTAAGACTCCCCGTGGCGACATTACAGGGACCAAGAGATCGGGCCGCGTAAGCGAGTGTTATCGTGACAGCCACAGAACCGCTTAAACAGAAATATCGTATAATGCGTGGAAATTCGCGATAGAAAGTAAAGCGGGCGTACCAGATAGTGTTGAGTTACATCTCATTATGGACTGGTTCCCGCCTCGCGCCGAACCGGTCGGACTTCACGTTTGATGGAGCGCTGGAGATTGATAAGCCGGACCATGGGAAGAAGAAAAACTGGTGCATTTCATGTCGAAAATCTGCACCGGTAACATTGGTTAGCTCGACGAAAAGAGCTCCTGTATGCAATAAGACAAAAAAATCGTGACTGATAATCTAACACGATTGGCGGAGCGGGCTTTCGCCCGCTCAAGCCTTAAAGGTAACGGCTGCGTTCCCGTTCTATCTCCTCTTCGGTATAGGGGTCGGCGTTCGCGTCGAACCGTTGCCAGCCTTCCTGGACATAGAGTTTGCGTCGGGCGTTGATATCGACCGGACTGGCACCGGCAAGAATAGCGTCAGCTTCCGACACACGTCCATCCGCCACACGAGCGGTCACAAGTGAGCCACCGCGACGAACGCCTTCGGCGTATAAGTGAGCGTCTTCTTCTGATACGCCGCTCTCCGTCAGCGCCCCGATGAGACCACCGGCAACACCCCCGACAACTGCGCCTCCGACTGCACCGGCCAATGTTGCTGCGAGCCAACCCGCGGCGACGACTGGCCCAACGCCTGGGATCGCCATGAACCCGAGCCCGGTCAAAAGACCACCGGCACCGCCGACAGCCGCACCTAGTCCTGCACCGACCCCCGCGCCAGAGCCGGCATTACTCTCGCCGTCATCGTCGCGGTGGTGGGAGACAATTGAAATATCGTCTGACGGGAACCCAGCGTTTTCGAGACGTGCCACGGCATCCTTGGCTTCTTCGTAAGTGTCAAATAATCCGGTAACGGTTTTCATAGAAATCTCCCATGTTCAAATGGCGGACGGAAGCCAAACCTTCACATTGGCTTCTTTGTGACATTGCCCTGGTAGTCAAGCTGGACGTCCAGCTTCTCGTTACCTTTCATGGCAGAGGCTTCCCAGATGCCGTTTGCTTCGTTCAATTTAAGGCCGCTTACGCCCGTGTATCCTGCCTCCTCAATCCTTGATTTGGCCTGATCTTCTGTAAAGCTGTTGGCACCCTTAACCGGCGCGTCTGGATTGTTGCTATCAGGCGTTGCTACCGCTGGAGTTTCCGGTGAGGTTTTGCCGGTGTCCTGAGCGAACACAGCCGAAGGCGCGATGATACAAGCGCTCAAGAACGCTAACGTTCTGATTTTCATTGTATTTCTCCAGTGAATTAAGTAACAGACATGAAACTCCCGCTGGCGACATAAGTTCCAAAAAAGTTTTTTAAAGAGGAACCATCAGCGCTTCCCGCGGTGTTTTAATTCGCAGGAGAGTGGTTGCCAGAAAATCATATCGCTCGTTCTTGACCTTCACATTTGAACCGATCTACGTGCGATCACAGTAAGCGTTCGGTGCTGAGCGCAGCTCTCCTTGCTTGACGTTCCATGGAAACAGGTCGTCGACTTTGGGAATGCCCCTTACGATAGTGGTTAGTCTAGCCTTGAGAAAGGTAAAGCGAGCGATGTCGTTGAATTTACAGGTCTCGATCAGAGAAGGGATGCGACCTCAGGCGATGCCGCCTTCGTCGCTGGGTGAAAACAGGTTTCAACCGTGACGCCGATGATTGGTGTCTGTTTCCGTTTGGCAGAGACATTTTTGTCCCGGTATTCCATTTCAACGACGGTTGCGCCGTCCAGGAGTCCCAACTCCCGTATGCAATGGACGTTCTTTCAGTTTTTTCCAACCCTCGGTTGGCCATAGACCGGAGCTGGAGCTATTACAGATGTCGAAAAAGCAAGCAATATTAATTTGATAGCGGCGCTCCCCTTCGTAAACTAAGACGAACGAACCATTAAGTGGCTAATATATCCCTAAAAACTGAAACAACGTCGCGCGGCTTATTCAGCAAGTCTCTCTTAAAATTTGGAACTTTTTGCCCGCAAGAATTGTTCATTAGCGCGATCCGTAATAGAGGAGACACGATAATGAACTCAATAATCTATCTCGTTGGTCTGGTTGTAATCGTTTTGTTTATCCTGTCATTTCTGGGGTTACGCTAATGGTTGATCAAAACTCAGTACAGAGCGATGGTAATCGCGGTTATGTAGACTGGCCAGCAATTTTTGCAGGAACAGTTGTTGCATCGGCCACCATGGCAGTCTTGACAACGTTCGCGAGCGGACTCGGTCTCAGTTCGATATCGTTGGATAACGGAGGCGATATAAGCGTAGCGTGGTTGGTCATTACTGCGCTGTTTGTCATCATCTCGATGGTTGGTTCTTATATGCTGGGAGGCTATATCGCCGGCCGCATGCGAAGACCTGCGGGTACCGCTACTCGGGACGAACTGACCGTTCGTGATGGCTTGAACGGTCTGGCTGTTTGGGGCTTGGGAACATTAATCTCTGCGCTATTTGCACTTTCAATTTTATCTGGCGGCGCTAAAGCAGTTGGTGGCGCTGCCCAAACTGTCGCAGAAACAGCAGGAACCGTCATTGGAGGAACGGCGCAAGGAGCTGGCCAATTGGCCGGAGGACTAATATCTGGGGCTGGCAGTGCGGCCGGCGGCATTATCCAAGGCACTGGGCAAGCAGCAGCACCCTCCATTGAGCAAATGCTTCCCCAGGGATTGAAGGTCAATCCCGTCGACTATTTTACAGATACGTTGCTGCGAAATGATAGAGCACCCGCTTCTAGTGGGGAGGGTCAAAATGCTGCTGATTTCACCCGACAGGCAGGCAGCATTTTCTCCAACCTGCTCTCGACAGGCCAGATAACCGACGAAGATAAAGCTTGGCTCGTCCGTCAGGTTACGGCTCAAACGGGAATGAGTGAGACCGACGCCCAAAATCGCGTCAATCAGACAATCGAGCGGGTCCAGACCGTGAGAACGGAAGCGCAGAGGAAGCTCGATGAAGCGCGAAAGCAGATTGATGAGGCAAAAGAACAAGCCAGCAAGGCGCTTGAGGAAGCAAAAGCACAAGCATTGGAGACTGCTGAGAAGACCAAAATAGCTGGCATTCTGAGCGCCTTCCTTTTGGCTGCTTCAGCCTTAGTTGCCGCAGTGGCCGCCTATATCGGAGCAGTGCATGGTGGTCGTCACCGAGACGAAGGCCGAATTTGGAGCGGCTTAGCCTACCGTAGGTAGTTTCATCAATGTCCATGACGAGCCCCTTCACGCGGAAGCAGTGGAGGGGCTATTTCTGAGTACGGTCGACAATCCTCGTGGCGCTTCTTTGAGTCCTATCGGTGCATTTCTGGGACAGCAGGCGAGGGCATTAGCTACATACCCCCCTAGTGTAGGGCAATATTTTCTGATCAGGTGATACCTTTTAATCCGTTCAATGCTGATGGAATCGTGACTCGATTGCGGTGAATAGGACCGGTCAGTGTGCACTACTGATCGGGAGTTTCTATTTATCCGTGCTGCGTGAACTTTCTCGCGCAATAAGAGTTATGTTTTCAGGAGGAGAAAGAATGAGCTGGTGGTTTATCGGAATGATAGTGGTGGCGCTACTCGCCTTGATCGGCTTTATGATTTGGGTAGAGAAAAACCGTGAATAACGGCAGCGAACTGCTTCATAGAAAGGCTCAGCGATCGTTGCGTTGCGGGCCGAGGCAGGTTACCGCTCGACACCTCGCATTGCGTTCTAGGATGTCATCCAGCATTAGCCCGTTTTTCGCTGCACCGGCGCGCCTCCACAGCATTTCAGAAATATCTGAAGATGACCAGAAAAAGCCAAATATTTTCAAAGACTAAGAGATCTGTTACACCCACATACACCCACATACACCCACATTGACGTTGCTGGCCCCGGCTACGAGGGCATTAAAGGCTTGCTCTTTATTGCGCTCAATCGTCCAAGCAAACTGGTGATCGCACCTGTCTTTCGCAAGGTCACAGAATTCTCGTTCTAGTTCTCGGCGGTCTGTTGTCCACGCCTCAAGCATCTCAATTCCTCAGGCTGGCGCAGCGGCTCATCGGAAAGCCAGATTCTTTGAACCTTTTCCGATGCTTTCGGTTAATTTTATCGACCCCGCTTTTCGTTGTTGTCGCGCTTCAGTTGGGCAGCCTGTAGTCGTTCTGTTTTAGCATCCACCACAGCTTTTTCGTTCGTAAGAATAGCCTTCGCGATCCTGTCCGTGATCGCGTTTTTGGCTTCTATACGCAATTATGGAATCTTGAAAAGCGTCTCTTTGGTCAACGAGAGGGGCTTCTCTTCAATCATAGTAGTAACGCTGTTCCCATAAATGGAGCGGAGCAGCTGAAAGTTCGTATCGAATGAAAAAACCGTAAGCGATGCGCTGATCCCACCTTGGCTGGATAAAAACGAATTGGCGTATCAAGCTTCAATCACGGAAGAGGGCTACGGCCGGATAGCGCCACCAGGAGACATAGCTCTACTTTCCTAATGTGGTCATGTTTCGAGGCATTTCGGACGTTCAATGTGGCACTCAGGCCGCTTGAAATCTGCTATTCACTGGTCGCAATCAAAGGATCCGGAACGGATGGCGCATAGGGATTATATGGCGAAATATTGGAAGTACGCTGTTGTAATTGCTCTGATGGTTGGAGTGCCTTTGGTCGGGTACAAACCATACCTAAGGAGCCACCACCTTAGTTTCGTTCCAGAGGCGTTGAGGGTCTCCAATGTTCTATATGTTTCGGAGCAATCGTGGGGATTCGGCCCGGGCGGAAACGAGACCGGACTACTGGCATTCCAATTGCCCGCCTCAGTTGCGCAGGAGCTAAAGACACGCGGAACAGATTATCTGGATAATATGCCGCAGAATGCTCGGCAAGGGCAGCATGGGAGATACACCGATTGGCACAAAACTCCACTTATAATGGATGACGGTTGGGGTTCGTCGTCTTATGAAGGCCGGAAATACTGGACCTCACCGGGCATTGGCGACTACCTGAATAAGTACGGCTTTCCCGTTCCCCTTGAGAAAGAGTGGGAAGACATGGTGAACCGCGCTCTATCTACTCCCGGAAGCTACTACGCTTATGGCCGAGTTGGCCTAATCATAATAATCCCCGACGAGCTGAGCGTGATATATGCCTATAATGGCTGAGTCATTCTGATGACCGCTTCCGGCCTCTGGTCAATGGCCGGATAGCCCCATGGCAGCAACTCATCAATACGGCTCTGCTTGTGGCCGTTGACGATGGCGGTGAGCGTGGCGGTCAGATAAGCCAGTGGATCGACGGCATTGAGCTTGCATGTCTCGATCAGCGACGCGATGATCGCCCAGTTCTCGGCTCCGGCATCATGGCCCGCAAAGAGTGCGTTCTTCCGGTTGAGCGCAATGGGCCTGATGGTTCGCTCGACGCTGTTGTTGTCGATCTCGATGCGGCCGTCGGTCAGGAATAGCTGCAGGCCGTCCCAGTATTTAGCGATATAGGCCAAGGCTTCGCCGAGCGGGGACTTCGTTGCGACGCGTGCGCGGTGGTGGAGAAGCCAAGTCTGTATGTCGACGATCAGTGGCGCTAACCGCACCTGCCGTCCATCGAGGCGCGCCTCTGGATCAAGGCCTCGCAGTTCGGCCTCGATCCGATACAGTTCACCGATCCGCTTGACGCCATCCTCGGCAATCGGTGCTGATCCGTTGCGGGTGATCTCTATGAGCTTGCGCCGTGCGTGCGCCCAGCAATAGGCAAGCTGAATGTCTGGACCGACTCGCTCAGGGGCTATCAGTCTGTTGTATCCGGTATAACCGTCGACTTGAAGGATACCGGAGAAACCCTGCAATATCCGTTCGGCATGTTGTCCGCCGCGACCGGGAGCGTAGGTGAAGGCCACGCCTGGCGGAGCACCGCCGTCCCATGGGCGATCATCCCGCGCCAGCGCCCAAAAGTATCCGCTTTTGGTCTTACGAGAACCAGGGTCGAGAACTGGAGCGCGGGTCTCGTCCATGAACAGTTTGGTCGAGCGCTTTAGGTCAGCGATCAGCGCATCAAAAACAGGACGTAGTTCATAGGCGGCCCGGCCAACCCAGTCGGCGAGCGTGGAGCGGTCGAGATCAATGCCCTGGCGGCTCATAATCTGGGCCTGCCGATAGAGCGGAAGATGATCGGCATATTTGGAGACCAGCACATGGGCGACGGTCGCTTCCGTCGGCAGCCCAGCCTGGATCAGCCGTGCTGGTGCCGGAGCTTGAACGACTCCGTCTGTGCAGGCGCGGCACGCATATTTGGGACGACGGGTGACGATCACGCGGAACTGTGCCGGGACTACGTCCAGCCGCTCGGAAACATCGTCACCAATGCAATGCAGACAACCGCCGCAGCCGCAGATGAGGCTGTCCGGCTCGATCACCTCCTCAACACGCGGAAGATGCTTTGGAAGGGCGCCACGGTTGATCGCGCGTGGCTTGGCAAGCCTGTTTGCCGCCGGGGTGTCCACTTCATCCTCGGCATGGATCACGGCCATAGCCGTTTCCAGGTCTTCCAGCGCAAGATCGAATTGGTCGGGATCGGTCTTCTCGGATTTGCGCCCGAAGGCGGCCTGTTTGAAGGCTGCGACCAGCTTCTCAAGCCGTTCGATCCGCTCATCCTTGCGGGCTATCGCAGAATCCTTGGCCGCCTCGCGTGCCTGCGCCGCGATCAGCATCGACTTCAGAGCAGCTACATCATCGGGAAGATCGGCAGCATGAAGCATGGCCGGAAACTACCAAATCGAAAGCGGTTTTGCCTTCGGAATTTGCCGTGCTGAGTCATCGTGCCGCAGCTATTCGATGGTCTCCGGGGTTCTCGTCTGGATGGCATGAACCCGCCGCCAATCAAGGCCTGCGAACAGGGCTTCGAACTGCGCATGGGTCAGTGTCATCAGCCCATCCTTTATGCCGGGCCAGGTAAAGGTGTGCTCTTCCAGCCTCTTGTAGGCCAGGACGATACCGGAGCCATCCCAGTAGATCAGCTTCAGTCGATCTGCCTTACGAGACCGAAACACAAAGACCGTTCCAGTGAACGGGTCCTTGTGCAGCTCGTTCTTCACCAGTGCTGCCAAGCCGTCATGACCTTTGCGGAAATCCACGGGTTTGGTGGCCACCATGATTCGAACCCGGTTTGCCGGAAAGATCATGTCGCCGCCGCCAAGGCACGAGCGATGGCAGCGATCCGGGCAGCAGGCGCACCTTCCTCAAGACGGATGGTGACAGGACCGAGGACGATCTCGGGGCGACTGAGCATTTTAGGCGGCAATTCCGAAACAGGTGGATCAACGATCACCGCCGCGAACTCTACCACATCCTCCGGTGCTGGCAGGATCAGCTTGCCCTGCCGCGCCATCGTCCGCCAGGTGGAAAGGCTGTTCGCTCGCAATCCATAGCGTTGCGCAACTTCATTGACCGTCGTGCCAGGCCTCAAGCTTTCCGAAACGATCTTCGCCTTGACCTCATCAGGCCAATGTCGGTGAACCTCACGTCCAGGCTTCCTGGTTGTGAGAAACTCCAATGAGGTCTCCATGGAGAAACTCCCGTTCATGATCCATGGAATGTCGATCACAGATCAGGCGGCAACCAGCAACGTGGGACCAGAACACCGGTTAC
>Ga0153948_1002000_pt1 | contig 9912 bp, 10 predicted proteins | sample TSNJ032MetaG_FD_104696 | JGI IMG/M metagenome (GOLD analysis project Ga0153948, IMG submission 104696) | Attine ant fungus gardens microbial communities from New Jersey, USA - TSNJ032 MetaG | ecosystem: Host-associated > Fungi > Mycelium > Unclassified | place: USA: New Jersey, Wharton State...
CAATGATAGATAAGAGTGGAGTATTGATACGTTCCGCTGTCCCACCGGGAAAAATGAGACATGACAGCACCAAGCGGGAGCCGAACCGGTCAGGCACATGTAGTGCAATATTGACTGCTATTTCAGCAAGAGCAATGCAAACACAGACGTTCTAAGAATGCAGATTGATGAATTAGTAGCTTCAACATTTTTGATAGCTCACTTTGATCAAGAGAAGCAAAGGGCGTTGTCTGAGGAGGACTTCCAATGCTGTTGATTCTGCCCCTTCGTCTTTGGCAGGGGGTAGATTAGGTGGCGTAAATGTGATCCAAAAGGCGGTCGTGGAGACGAGAGTGCAAAAAATCTTGAAAAGTGAATGCATGGCAAAAAGACGAGACAACTGTTAAGTAGAGCTCTGAATTTTTGATAAAGCTTTGAGGAACGTTTATATGAAAAATCCATGATGAAGGCTAATAACTAAAGATTTCCGGGGCACGCGGGTCTAGATCTCGTTTCTTGTAGTCAGAGTTGACATTTGGGAGGCATCAACGCAATTGGTGAAGTGACTCGATTAGTATTGGCAACATTCTTGTCAAATGTACTGAGCAACAGCCCGTATCGCATGTCCGACTACGCCTCAGTTAATATCGCATCAAAATAAGGGGGAAATACCAAGAAAGTATCACAAAGTAAGGAGCATGATGTCAACATTACTACAAAGACTAGTAATTCTGTGTTGAGAGAATGCAGCTATCAGTCCACCTTGCCAAGTACGCAACATGTATCACAAACTTAAATAAGAAGCTCTCTATCATTGATGATGTTATCTTTTTCAAGACCCGGGGATGAGTTTACCGATGGAGATCGCGAGTAAGATGGACTGATAGTCCTCTATACTGTGTGATGAACTTTATTCTGTCACAATTCCCAAGATGTGATGAGCCTGTGTGTTTAACTACCACTGATTGACACAGACACATCAGCATGAGATAAGCAGACAATAACTTAGAGGGTGAACAAATCCTATTCGCCGAACTTATTGTATACTTATTTTCACTTATTCAAGTAAACGATGTAAATGCCAACCTGATTGTATGGATGTAGACAGCTCGTAAGTACAATATCTCGAGTGAAATTCGGAAGCACTCCAATCATCCGCGATCCCTCAGAGTAAATTCGTGTCTCATCAGGTGATATCCGCAGTGCTCGATCGCAGCTCAATTGCAGTCCGATTGCAGTCCGCGGTAGCATACAGAATCCACTACGATCAATGAAGGACCGTAAAACTACAGAGGGAAGAACAATGAGACACGGATCAAAGCAAGTCACGAAGCCTACTGACCATGCGAATGCCGCCGGGTTGTCCGCCAGGAAGGATACAAGCTTTTTGATGATCATACCGTCCTCTAGTTTGTATATGAAATAAAGACAGTTATTCACGATGTGCTGTATTGTTTCCATATTGCTCGTACCGCATGAACACGAATGGTGACTATTTGGTGTTTGAAATGAACCTTCTGTATTTACAGGGGGATAGTTTAAGATAGCATTTGTAGCTCTTGCACATAATGATATTGAAATGCTTATGTATCTCAGCCATCCTTCTCTTTTAAGGTATGACGGTTCGATGCGTTTCTTTTTATCCACTCTCAGACTGAGGAAATGGTGCCCCTTGTTTGAAGATGATTGATGAAAAACTTCTGAGATTTCTCCCTTCATGTGTCAGGAGACGTAAAGGGTCATGGCTTTGGAATACTAGTGTGTTTTTTTGCTGAAACAATCCCGAAACTTGATGGACTTGTCAACGTTTTCTTCAAAGCACACCCTGAGATATGTCGTGATGGCTGATGACTTACCTTGGTAGGATGAATCAATTTTTAGCTGCCGAGAGGGAGTCGGTGATGACCATTATGCAACTGACATTTGGATTTGATGGCAATGAGTTGGGCGTTGGGCGTCAGGAGCAGTAATGATTCCCGATGCGGGTTTAGAGGATAAAACTTGATTCCCAGCCATAGCAAATGAGGCAGTTTGGAGAGATCGATTAGGTTTCATGCTGGCATCTGCTTTAACAGTATTCGGTTCTGATAAGACATGTTGGTAGAGAGAGTTGAGCTTGCTTAAAAATCGTCCCTTTCCTTTGGCATTGTTCCTGCTACATGAGATTTGATTGGCATAATCATCTACGATATGATAACCTGGGTGTGATTCTTTGTTTAAAGGGTCAATTTTCTCTTTGAGACAATCGAGAAATGAATCAGAATCTACTAGCAGGCTTTTGAGTGATCTTTATTTCGAGTCTAATGATAGCGCAATGGATGATGGGTGAAATGTAACTCCTTGAGAATTGTTACGGCTAAGGAGTACATTTAGGGCGTATTTGAGAAGAATGGTGATCCTCAGGCTAGATCTTTCTGCGAAGTGTAAGTTGATCGGTGTAAGACCAACTAGAGCTTCAACGTCGATAGTAGGCAAGGAAAAGTTCCCGTGATTGCGGCTTTTCTTTGCATGCTCGTTACAGTGGCGATTTGCTTTTGAGAACAGGTGTTCCCTAGTTTGAAGCCATACATCGACTCCTGTATAGGTATCTCTTTTCAAATGATAGGAGATCCCTGGGTGAATTTCCAAACATTTTCATCGCTTTAACGGTGGATTGAAATTGATGTGAAACTTTGACATGGCTCATAAGTTACAATATCACCCCGAAGTCATTATTGATACACTCAAACAGAAAGATGACACCATTACCGAAGACGCGTTAAGAATGGAAAACACAGATTTAACTGGTTCTTGTTCCGCGAGCAACGCAGGTGAGATTAATTTTTGGCAGCTATTATGCATGTGAATATGGTGTGCTATATTCAGTTATATGCGACCGATGCGATCACTCTTCCAGCCGGTTGCTACCTTACATCGGGATCCCGCTCTATTATCATCCCATTATTCTCAGCCGTGGTGAGATATTGACTGTCTTGCACTTAGGAATAGTCACTGCCCTGCTCGAAGCTCAAGCCAGAAGCTCTGCCGGATATCCTCCAGCAATTTTGCTGCACATCAATGACACCAAAGTTTCACTAAAAGATGGGGAGAGATGTATCCTTGACAGTGTTAGAATGACGAATCAGTGTTGAGTCCCATATACGCCAAATTGTGGTCACACTTTCTTAGAATGTATGTATTGATCAATTGCCCGGTATTATATTGATCATCTTTCTTTCCTCGACTCTTGTGCTTTCGTGCCTCAAGTCAGCTAATCTAATTAGTGTGTACCAGTGAATTCAATCATATTCCCCAGTCCTCACTTCATCCCTCCTACGCCTTTAGTCTTTAATCTCTCAAGCATGAACTGCGCTTGATAACAACTGCCTTGAACTAAAACATGCCGTCATATAGACTCATTGAAATTCCAACATAGTTGTACTCTGGGACTCCCCTTGATGTCTTCTTCCCGGCCCGTTTTCATATTGAAGGCTGGCTCCACACTAACTAGGGGTGCCATTGCCGTGGTAATGAAAGCAGTTCTGTGCAGTTTGTTGCTGTGTAAGCACTGCTTCTTCGAAATTGCTCTGACGTCCATTCCTTTGAATGGGGAAGATTGATCGCATGATGCCAGTCACCGCTAATTTGTTTCCCCAGCTCCAATGATAATTCCGAATTCGAATTTCAGATGCGGCCATGTGGAGCCAGTTCTTGACCGTCTTCATCGCGGATTTCCCCTACAACCATTCCTCAAAGCTTTATGAGAAGCTTAATTACCATCCCTGCGTTCTACTTATTAGTTGTCTCATCTTTTCGCCATGCATTCATTTTTCAAAAGATTTTTTACATCCTCGTCTCCACAGCCAGTCTGTGGATCGCATTTACGCCGCCTAATGTACCCCCTACCAAAGACGAAGGGGCAGAATCAACAGCGTTGGAAGTCCTCATCAGGCAACATTCTTCGCGCATCATTATCAGAGTGAGCTATCAAGTTTGCAGCACATTGTTTAGCACATTGTTGAATTGTTAATGTGCATTTTTAGGGCTTCTGTGTTTGCATTGCTCTTGCTGAAATAGCAGTCATTATTGCACTACATGTGCCTGACCGGTTCGGCTCCCGCTTGGTGCTGTCATGTCTCATTTTTCCCGGTGGGACAGCGGAACGTATCAATACTCCACTCTTATCTATCATTGGAGCATTCATGGCAACTGTTGGGGGCCTCATAAGACTCGAGTGTTACCGACGATTGGGCAGGATGTTTACCTTTGAGATGAGCATTCGAAAGGATCATATGCTTGTCACGTCGGGACCTTATGGTATAGTTCGCCATCCAGGATATACTGGAATTCTTCTTGTGATCAGTGGAATGCTGCTTTTGCATACATCGGAGGTAAGTTTATACTGACGGCAAAAGATTACTACCATTTATAACCATTAGATTTATTCAGGGCTCTTGGTTGAGGGAGAGTGGTGTGCTGAAAATCGCAATGATAAAAATATTCCTAGGACTTTATTGTGGTTTAGTTGCAGCCATCATGTTTGGACTATTGAGACGTATGTCGAAAGAGGACAAAGCATTGTACTTGTTAGCTGGGAAAGATTGGGAAGACTGGGCTGAGAGGGTCCCATATAGGCTGTTTCCTTCCATTTATTGATTGCCCAGGCTTTAATTTATCAATGATTCAAAAATCATCAAAATACCTCTGAGATTATTGAATGGCCAGTGTAAAAGGCAGGTAAAAGGTACGAGTCAAGACCCAGTCAAGACCCAATGAGTAAGTTGCTATGTCAGCAAGTCACACACACAGCCAACATGACAAGAAAAGATATATAAAAAACATATATCAGATGCTAAGCCAACAGAGGTCCTACAATGCCTCTAGTAAGTACTGAATCATAGAATCTTGCTGCATTACACAGTGTGCTTAAGTCTTCGAGACTGAAAATTTATGCAGTCTCGACTATGGCTCTCAAATAAAACGTCTGGTCGTGATGTCAGGACTTGATTGATGTCCTGTACTGGTGAATCAATCACACACCAGGGTCATCGATTAACCTGAATATTGCACAAAAATTCTGAAGTCACACTGGGGAAGCACAAGTATGGACCTGGACTAAGCTGGCGGCCCGAGCATCGAGGACCGGACCGGAAAAACGTATGATTTCAAGTTGAGTCGACTCACCAATTCATCACGACAGCCGGAAGAGCCGCCATGGTGGTATAAAGGTTTCAAAACATCATATAGAACATGTGGCTCAGAGTATGGACCGCAAGACGGGTCAGACGTCCCGGCAGAAAATGTATATGAAACCAAGCACGGGATACCGGGTGCAGGTGACTGCATACGAACAACCAGTAAAAATACTGAAAAGGGTTTTACTCACATTTCATCCTGCACTTCATCGAGGCGTGAAAAAACAAGATCTCCAAGAATAGTGACTTAAAGCCCATGAAACAGAGAATCTAACATTTGAGTTTCAAGCAAGCGAGTGCCAAGTCTTCCAACTGGCATCCTGCATTCTCCTCACTATAGAATTATTGCTCACGAGGATCGGTATCAGATCACGAACAACATTCGGCCCCTGTTCTAACCTTTTTTCTACATAGATGGAAGGTACAGTGCCTTGAAAGCCCAGCTGACCTCTCCGGTGTTACTTCCGGTGACACTGAAACCGAAATAAAAGCCTTAACACCCGTGTACTCTGTACTTCTGTCCTTGCTGCTCGAACAGGAGACAATGGTTTTACGATTGCTTCTCTCTCTCCTCGGGACGTCATCGATTGCGCAAGTGTTCTCAAAAGAATGCACAGTAACACACTCAGGGGTCGAAGACGACTCGCCGGCGATTTTAAAGGCTTTCAGTGACTGCCAGGTTGACTCTGTCATAACGTTTTCGCAGGCGAATTACAGCGCGTTCACACCTGTTTCCTTGACCGGCCTGAGTAACTACACAGCCGGTATTTCTCCTGTTTCTCTCACTGACAGACGGTGTTAGAGAACGTGACCGTACTCCTGAATGGAAATTTACTCCTTCCTCAAAATATCTCCAGGGTACAGCATGAAATCAATATTACGATGAATCAACCTAGTGTATGTCTCCTCCGTGCCTTATTAAACAAATGAATAAGTGAAGGACTGTCGAAGACCTATGCAACGCCCTGGTTTTACATTCATGGGGAGGAAGTAAGCATTATAGGTTCAGATCATGATGAATGGGGAGCATTCCATGGTTTTGGAGAACAATGGTGGGATCAGGGAAATCGCGTGCGTATCTGGGCACCTACATCATTAACTTTCACGTCTCACCTTCAGGATAGATCCTTCGCCCACAGCTGGCCACTTTCAACGTGACGAACGGCCTCCTCCGCAAATTAAAAATTATCAAACCTATTGCTTGGGGTTGGAACCTTCCGGGGCAAAATTTGCGCGTTGAGGATCACTTTGTTGATGCAGCACCTCATAATGGAACGCGTGATGAAACCACCGTAAGATCAAGTGTCCCATTCTGTATCTCAAATCAACCTCTCTGATGCTTATCCATGGTCAGAGTTTCCCTTTCAACACGTGAGTACCTTCTTGCGGTTATTCTTCACACCTAGTTGCTGACAACGTTCAAGAGATGGTATATCCCAATGAATATTTCCAAACTTGATAGACTAATCTCATGTAGGTCTCAATCTTTCTGGTCAGAATATCACCGTCGATGGGTAAGATCTCATTCCGTATCCAGATGCCCTCCTAACAATATTTTCAGCTACTACGGCCACAACGGTGATGATTGCATTTCTGTCATTAACGGTGGGAAAGACATCATCGCTCAGAATGGATATTGTGGTTTCTCTTCCCATGGACTTTCCATCGGTTCACTTGGGAAGAATGGTGCCGTTGAAACTGTTCAAAACGTGCTTTTTAAGAACTGGACAATGGATGGGGCTGTATATGGCGCTCGAGTAAGCTCTTTTCGCTTGGCATCTGTCAAAGACGGTCATTTACCGGGATTTGATGCTCTGTACAGTTCAAGAGCTGGACAGGGGGTCAAGGTTTTGCGGATAATGTGTCATGGGAGGATATTACATTGGTTGGTGTTTCTACAGGTATCTTCGTCACACAGAAGTAAGCATTTCGATCATCATTCATTTTCACATCGTTAACTATGGGCTTGTAGCTACTATGATCAGGTATAAGTTGAAGATAACGGTCAGGACGTATTTGACTGATCTTTCTGGATAGGACAAAGGTGGTAGGCCTGAGAACACCAATCAGACCAGCACAAAGATATCCAACTTCCTATTCAAGAACTTTACTGGTAGCCTTGCTGCGAACTGGAGTGTGTATTGCTTTTTGAGCAAACGGATCTGTACTTATCCTCACAGCCGACGGAACCTGTATCAGCAACCCTTGTTGGAACTTTATTGAGGGAATCGATAATACCAAGGGCATCATACTTGATCTTTTCTCTGGAACAGGTTGGTGTGTTTGTTCTAAACACAGGTCCCGGCATCTAATGTCCGTGCCAGCTCTTAACATCAGCGTTCAAGAAATCAACATCCACCCGCAAAACCAGTCTTCTGATGCTACGACAGTAATCTGCGATCCCAGTGCACTCGCGCCTGGTGAACAAGATTCCCTTGGATTCCAGTGCAAGACGGGCCCTTTTGTCGAGACAGGGATTCAAACCTCAAACGCTGTCCATATTTCGATAGCTGCCGGTTTGCTTTCGGCGTCTCTGCTGGTGCCAGGAATGCTTCTCTACTAGTAGTTGCTTGAGAAGCCTCGTTAGTCATATTGATCAAGTCGAAAATTGATTTGGACTTGCCCATCATAACCATATCAACATTTAGCTTTCCTCAAGCGGAATATTTTGAGAGACAAGTGTTCCAGCCTAAGTTATCCAGCCTAAGTTATCCAAGCTTAAACTGCTACTTAGGAAGTTGGTATGAGCATTATCCCTTATTGTTGATTCGGCCACTTTCAGTGATTTAGCCAGTCATATGCGGGTACCAAGTAACAAGAATAATTCAGACTTTGCCTTTCAATAGAGGGTTCAGAAAACGCGAGGAGAGTCATTATCATTAATCAAGCTTGTTACATGATACTTTGGACCTTTCTACTAGCAAACTTCGACCACACCTTCTTTGACTATATGGCCTTGTCTTAGCACTAGTTTGCTTCCTGTGGAATGGAAATTCTGAACAAATAAGGCCTGGTCACGTGTCCAATCGGGCAATTGAATCCAAAATTGCCGAGTAGGCCCTGAGCCATGGCAAGTGCACGTAGTCTTTCTGATGTCCCTGAGGAGCGTAGTCCGCAGAATGTGAAATCCCCAAAATCTCCTTTTGGTCCTAGGCCTCCATCTACTCAGCCTTATACTATGCCTTCCGCCGCCAATTCGGCTGTGTCTCTTCATCCAGACAGAGCCAATGGCAGACTGGGAACTAGTTCTATCACCCCACACACCGCACGGAGGACATCGAGTTTGAGGTCTATCGCTGCGACTGCTGCTGATCTCCAGGGACCCCCATCGTCTGGAACGACAAATGACAGCAGCACCAATGGCGCAGCGGACACAGCTGCCCAGACTCAAGGCTTGGCAACAGGAACATCGCAACAGAAAAATTCATTGCGGCGTGCTTCATCAACGACATCAACAGTGAATGAGGCCTCCGGCTCTGGCTATCCAGCTAGTCCAAGTATTCCTAGCACCAGTGTCGCTGCCGGGAACACTCAACGGCAGCCTTCGTCTTCTCGTCATCGAGATAAAAATGATGTGAATATACCGCGGATGCGTAGCACTCCGAGGCTGGTGTACGATAAGGATGCAGAGGCCGCGCCCAGTACTGGTATGTATTGGAGCCGTGCACCTGTGTTCGGTACAATTCCCAATAGGTCGATGAGAGCACATAGCGTGACGCTGGTGGACCATGTGATGTGGTTATTTGGTGGGTGCGATGAACATGAAAGCTGGAGGGACATTTATTGTCTAGATGTCGGTGCGCTTGCCGTTCTCTGGATATTATCTGCCTTGCTGAAGACGACACCCAGAAACAATGCAATGGTCTCATCCAGAATGCATAGGCGACATACCTCCGCCTTCACGCGCCCATAGTGCGACGCTTGTCGACAAAAAAATTGTATTCATAGGAGGAGGCCACGCCTCTACTTACTACGACTCAGTATATATCCTCGATACTACTACACGTCGTTGGTCTCGTCCTGTGTTAGCACCAGGACCAACACCACCACAACGACGTGCCCATACCGCTGTTCTCAATAGCAACAAAATCTGGGTCTTTGGCGGTGGAAATGGAATGGTGGCCTTGGATGATGTGTGGACCCTAGACGTAAGTGGATTGCTGCTGTATGGATACGGATATAACTATGGAGGCTACTATGGCGGAGGGTACGGGGTCGGGTCTAGTCGAAGTGGTAGTGGCAGAAATAAAGACGGGAGCGTGACGATGAAGTGGGAGCTTATTGAGACGAAGGGCCCGAAGAAACCTGAGTCGAGGGGGTATCACTCTGCTAATCTTGTGGGGAACATAATGGTAGTGATTGGTGGTAGCGATGGGAAAGATGGTTTTGATGAGCTCTGGACACTGGATTTGGGTATATCCTATTTATTATGTTTTGTCAGATGACTGAATGATTCGGGTGCCTAGATACGAGGGTGTGGACACATATTAAGACAAATTTGCCGTATAAACGTTTAGCACACAGTTCTACCCAAGTTGGGTCCTACCTGTTCCTATACGGAGGCCATGATGGCACAGAATACACATCTGATCTCGTCCTTCTCAATCTTGGTGCGCTCTAGATTCTTTTAGCACACGCCTGCTCTGATCACTATAGTTTCCTTGCAATATGAGACGCGGGCCGTCTATGGCAAAATTCCTGCTCCGAGAGGATATCATGCTGCTGTTCTAGCCGACAGTCGACTTTTCCTGATTGGAGG
>Ga0153948_1002003_pt1 | contig 9910 bp, 11 predicted proteins | sample TSNJ032MetaG_FD_104696 | JGI IMG/M metagenome (GOLD analysis project Ga0153948, IMG submission 104696) | Attine ant fungus gardens microbial communities from New Jersey, USA - TSNJ032 MetaG | ecosystem: Host-associated > Fungi > Mycelium > Unclassified | place: USA: New Jersey, Wharton State...
AAATGGTGTCGGCATCGGCTCGACCAGCACGGACGGCAGGCTTCCGCCGAAGAGATCAGCATTAAACCGTGCCGTGATGATGATCGCCTGACAGCCTCGGCCAATCATGCTGTCGGTCCAAGGGCGCTCCGGATGACTTCCGAACTTATCGCGCAGATACGGGTTTGCTGCCGTCTGCGTACCGTCCAGATACCAAATCCAGAGATGATCCTTGCCGTCCTTACGGAATTCCTCAACCGGATAGCCACGACCGTATTGATCCGGCTCATTCCAGAGGATTTTGCAGTCAAGCTTGTCATCAATGGCAATCGACTTGATGCCTTGCGGCCCGGCGCGTGACGGCAGGCAGGAAAGCTCAATCACATCGACCACAAAGGCGTTAGGCGTTCCGTTATCCTGACCATAGGTTCCGGCATATTTGCGGCGACCGGCCACGGCGCGCTCACCGACCGGAAACGACATCGGCAAATCGTCGCCCATCTTCAGTTCAAGCGTGACGCCTGCAACCGAGGATTTCTTGGAAGCCTTTTTCGCGAGGTATTGCTGAAGCAGACTGGAGCCGACAGCAAGGACCGCCTTGAACAGCAGGCCACCGGCAAAGCCGAGCATCTTTATGCCAAAACCGATAACCGCGCCGACAACCGGAGCAGCGTCGGCCGGTGTGACCGTCAATAGAAAGATGAGTGCTAAAAGGGCTTTCAGCATCCGTTTAACCAACCTTGAAGATCATTGCGGCATCGAGCAGATCAACGGTGCCGATACCAGTTTCGGTCAGGACATAAATGCGCTCGCCATTAACCACGCCGAGTGCATGACCAATCGGCCCGCCGACATCGATGGCGGCGATATCGCCTATGCGGGCCTCGCTTGGATGCCCGACCGGAAGAAACGAACCGACCATGTCGGCCAGCGAAGAAAAGCCAGCATCACGGATGATCCGGGCAGCGCCGAGCGCGTCGGAATAGGTGCCGCGATAGTGCGAACACAAATCCTCGCCCGTCATCGCCTCGACCATCCGGCCAGCCAGTGACGGCCCGCAATCGTGCAATCCCCACTGGAAAGGCGCGCTGTGGATCGCGTCGATTGCCCGCTCGTAATATTCCCGCCAGTCGTGGCGGCGCTTCAGCTGTTTCATGCGCTTTTCGTCCCCCATGGCACTTTCCACGTGGCGACGGCAGAGGAGTATTTCCCCCATTCATCGCCGCCACGGCGCTTCTGGCTTTCGTAAGATGACTTGGCCGGATTGGTGCGGGTCAGCATCGCCATGACATCGGATACGACTTTGACCCGGACAGCGCCGGTTCCGTTGACTTTGGGTGTTTTGACCGGAGCGCCGTCGATCACACCGAGAAAGCTGATAAGACCCGGTCCGACCTGATCGCCGGTTTTGGGATCGATCAGCAGATCGTGGATCTCGATCTTGGCGCGCCGGGCATCATATTCGCGCAATATCTGGGTAGCGGCAGGCGCAAGCTGAGACAGGTCGATGCTGACTGTTTGCACCGTGAAGTCGGAAACACGCGGGATATCACCGATATTGCTGATCGCGTCGGCATAGTACGGCCGCGAAATCAGCGCTCCGGACACGCCGCTATAAACCGACAGCTGCAAATCCTCTTCGCCGGTCCAAAGGCCGAGTTCTACTGGATTGTTGGTGCCGCGTTCCTTGACCGTGAACCAGACCGCTTGGCGTGGCACCAATCCTTCAACAGGTGCGGCATTCAGCTGATCGACAAAGGCTTGTGTGGCTGACCGCATAATCAGACCCTCGTTTTCTGGATAAGCTTGATGGATGCGCCTTCGGTCAAAGTGCGGCGCGCAGTGCCCGGATTGTGCGAGCCGGGCGAAACCACCACCGGGCAAGCCGGGCGGATGACGGTGACAACATCACCGGCAACAACCGAGATCGGCAGACGCGGGAAGATCGCGGCATCCAGATTGCCGGTCGATGACGCGGCAACCGTCGCGCCAACCTCGACAAAGGCATGCTGCTGGCCGGAATTGTAGGAAATCTGAAGCTTGTCACCGACCGTCAGAATATAGCCCGATGGGAAGCCCTGCATTCGAGCCGTAACCCGATCAGCGCCAATGGTCCGGACGGTGACAACCGCCGCGCCGAAGATGATCCCGCGTGGGTCAGCATAAGGATAAAGACTGGTCGGATCGCACATCAGGAAGGATTGCTTCGCGCCATCCAGTTTACGGATCAGTGCGGCCGCTTCCTTCAGCTCCTGATGACGGCCGGTTCCTAACGTCAGGTCAGCGGCCCAACGTGGCTTCGCCAGCTCGGCCTGCCAGAAATCACCGCCGCCGAGTTCGTCGGTTTCGTCCTTGCGTTCCAGCGTAAAGGTGCAGGTACTGATCGGCAGGCGATCATAAACCTGCTCAAGAGAAAGTGCAGTCATCCGCGCCACCTCGGCCGTTCATTGATTCTTTGCACGAGGTCCGGAAGCGCGTGATCGCTATAATCTTCCAATGCCTGCATCATGCCTTCATAGGCTTCCTGACGGGCATTCTCGCTATTCACACCGCGCAAATCCTGATGCACGGTCACATTGCCAAACGATGGTCGCGAGCCTGCGTTGCTGTTCGCTGCCCGGCTGTACTGCGCCAAGGGCGATGGCGCGACATCAGAAACAATGCCGCCGCTGGCATAACCGCGCCTGCCAAGGCGCATGCCTTCCACGACATGAACGCCGCCAGCACGGGCCACGTCACGCTGTGACCAGACCACTTCGCCCGCGTGAACGATGCCCTTCGGCTCGTGAACGCCGCCCGGCCCGGTATAACCGCCCTCGGACCAAAGCCCGCCAATGCCCGACATGACGGCGTTCTGAAACTGCGACGATGAATTGAAAATACCGATACCGGCACTGGTGAAGGAACCGAGCAGCGAACCAAGGCCGGTATTGCCGCCAGCAAGCGCAGACGACAGCGTCTGGCCGAATTTGCCGAGGCCAGAGCCGAGCTGGTTAAGTCCGCTGCCTGCCGAGCCGATATTTGAGGCAAAGCTGGTGAGCGAACGGCTGGTCGATCCGGTCGTCAGCGTGACATCGCCAAGAGCCGAATTGAACTTGTTGACGTATTCGGTGCCTGACGTGCCGAGCATGTCGGTGACGTTGCCGCCCTTGCCGACCGAACCGGGACCGCCGAACCAAGCCTGCGCCGCGCCGCTCGCCCCATACTTATCGACATAGCCGCCGAAGATTTTGGAGAAAACGGCATCCTGTGCCGAGGAGGATTTCAGATATTCGTCTGGCGTCATGGAATAGCCAAGCGCGCTCTTCGTCCATGACGGGATGTTCGCGCCCATCACCTGATAGGCACCATAGGCGCGGTCGCCTGATGCCGTGATCGGTCCAAGCGCGCTATAACCGCCGCTGCCAGCACTCTCAATCGACTTGATCGCAGCCGCGAAACTGGACATGTTCATGCCGCTGCCAGCAGCGTTAGAATTGGCAGCACCGAACAGGCGGGAGACATTGCCGAGGAGGCCATCCGAGCCGGTGATGCCCGCGCCGCCAATGTTGACGACAGCCGCTTGTACGTTCATGGCTCCGGTCGTTTTGCCGCCGAACAGACTGGAAAGAACACCGCCTGACGAACTGCCGGTGAACAGATCATCCAGCGTTCCGTAGTTTGTACCAAATGCCCAGTTCTTCAGCGGATTTTGAAAGGCCAGCTGCGAAAACGTCTTCGTGAGGTCGAGCGCGACATTCTTCAGTCCGCCTTTGATATCGCCGCTGCCGAAAGCATCGAATATGCCGTCAATCGCATTTTCCCCGGCAGATCGCGCGGTATCCCATGCGTCTTTCTGCTTTTCCAGTTCCAGACGCAATTGCTCGCTCAATTGCGTATTCTGGCGCATCATGGTCGCTTCGGCCCCGCCCACATCCAGACCACGGCGGCGGATTTCCTGCTCTGTTTCGAGCATGGCAATAGTGCGGTCGCGCTGGCTATCGCTTGCCGATACAAGCTGAAGCTCGGCTTGCAACAATTCGATCCGGTCTTTCTGCGAGCGGATATAATCTTGCGCGGCGGATCGCTTTTCCTCATTTGCCAGCGCGCTATAGCCATTCCGCAAATCGGCTATGACCTTGTTCAACCGCTCCTTTTCGGTTCCTTCGGCCATGGCAGCGGCCGCAACGAGCGGTCGCAATGTCATTTCAGCCTGCAAGACACGGTTCGCATCCTCGGCATTGATAGCACCCGATGCGACCATGGCATTCAGGCGCTGGCGCACCTGAACCTCTTCCTGCATGTCGCGCGCCTGCGATGCCGAGGAGGCAATGGCCTCTTCGATAATACGGTTGCGCCCCCGCGCTGCCTCATTGGCTATGGTGGTGGATGAAACCTCCTGTTCCGATAGCTGAAGCCGAGTACGCCGCGCTTCAAGCTCAGCACGAATGAGCGGATTGCGTTCGTTAGCGATCTGGATATCAAGCTGGTCCAATTCGACAGCGCGCTGCTGGCGGTTGATCAAAGCATCAAGGGCGCGCGTTTTCGCCTCTATGGCGGTTTCGTTCATGTCCCGACCGGCCGGATCATCTCCAAACTTGCCGCGCGCTGCTTCCATCGCCGCAATTTGGCGGCGCAGTTCCTCCTGTTGACGCATGGAAGCCGTCGCAGGCGAGTTTTCTGCGATGTTCAACGCGGCGGCTGTTGTCTGGATATCTGCGGCTTGCTGCTTCAGTTTGGCAGCTATCTCATCACGAATACGTTTCTCTTCCAGAAGCGCATCGAGTTCTTTCTTCGCTGCCTGCTCAGCGCCAACGTTTGAAGACCCCGAAAGCATTCTATAACGATCAGTGTCGGCATTCGAACTGGCGTTTTGCTTCCGATACATCTCGTATCGTGACCGAACCGCATCAATCCGTTCGTCCAAGGTTGGCCCGGTTACAGTCTTATCAATGGTGCGGCCTACCCAATCATAGGCTCCTGACGCAGCGTTTTTCACGTGCTCCCATGCCCGCGCCAATCCGGTCGTTGCTTCAGTCGCGTTTGCCAGCTTGCCGGGCAGTGCCGCCAAAAGAACAGCCTGCGCCTCAGAAACCCGGTTCGATTGGGCAAGGTTTGTCACTTGTCGCGCCGTAGCCGCGTCGATCAAGCCATATTGCCGAAACAATGCCTGCGCGGCCTTCTCAGGATCAGCAAACATGTCCGACAGAGCTTTCCCTGCCGCCTCGGTCTCCATGCCGAACGTGGCGGCAAAATCCTTGGAAATCCCGATCAGCTTCTCGAAATTCTCCGAACCGATTTTGCCGGTGCGCAGAAATTGCGCTTCCATGGAACGCGCAGATGCGACGGAAATCCCGGCCGCAACAGCACCCGCCTGCGCCGCAGCTTCCATTTCCTGCATGCTGCCGGCAGTCGCACGGCCGAGGCCGGTTGCTGCGGTCGAAACTTCCTTGACGGATTTCAGATAAGCATTCCACGCGCTCGCACCCGTTACTGCAACGGCGGCGATACCACCAAGTGCCACGCGTCCAAGCGTGGCCTGTGCTGCAAGCGCCTTGAAGGTATTGCCGACGCCGCCGTAAATTTGCGTAATCTGCGGGCCTTGCTGCATGAGCACCTGTTGCACAGGCATGCCGAGCATCAAGGACTGAAACACGTCATTCATCTGATAGGACAGATTGCGCGCTTCGTGGGCGGTCAGCTTGTAATTGTCGTTGAGGTTTCGCAAGGCGGGGTCGCTGCGCTTGATCCCCTCGACTTTCTTGTCATAAGCGGCCCTCAGACGCACTTCCGCCGCTGCCGCTTCCTCGGCCGTCAGAATGTTTTCACGTTGCGCCTGGCTAACGCGGGCAAGCTCATTCGTGTAATCGCGCTGGGCCTCATAAAGCGGCACATAGCGCGCACGAACATCATCGGCCCATTTGTCAGAACCTTGCGATGAAGCAGGCAATTGCGGCGCAGCTACCGGCGATGTCGATGCGCTTGTCTGCTGGCGCGTACGCAGACCGAGGCGAGCCTCTGCCTGTTCTCGCGTTTCATAACTGAATGTGGTGTTGGCGCGCGCTGCCGCTGCACGCTTTTCGGCTTCGGCCAGACGGGTAGCATTGTCGGCCGCTTTGCGGGCGGCTTCAGCTTCACGATTAAGGGCAGCGGTCTGCTTATCCAGATCGGCCGAGGATGATGACGCCTGATTTCCTAACGCTGCAACGTCGTTGCGCAAGTCGGATGTGGCGGCTTTGGCCTGCTTGGTATCTGCTGTGAACAGCAGCTCAAACTTTGATTGCGTCATGCCAAAGCCTCACTGAATGCCTCTAGCGCCGCCAGTTCCATGTCTTGCAAGTCAGCAAAAACACGATCCGGAGATTTCAAGCGCCGCAAAACAACATCGACCGCCGAGTAATCCAGACCGAGCCAGATCAAACCGGCCATGGAAGAAACAATGCGCCACTGCGTCTCAACCGCGAGCCAAGCAATCAGCGCATCTTCATTCGCGCGCCAAACCTGAAAGGCTCCGTCTTCTTCTACGCCAGCGGGGGCAACTTCGACCTTCACCCCCATGGCCGCGAAATCGGCTGCGACGGCATCGTCAACAGCGATTGGCGTTCTGGTGTCGGATTTACCGACGCGGGAGAACGCCCAAGCCCGCGCCAGCGCCCTTAGTTTCCCGTTTGCGCTTCCTCGCCGTTCAAGGACCGGGTGTAGGCTAGATAAACGCCATCACGGAACCAGCGCTGTTCCAAAGCGACGGTGAAGACTTCGGCGCTAAAGGCCACCGGCGAATTGTTCGCACCGATCACATCGTCCCAATCCTTCACGATCTCGGTCAGCTGCGCCTTTTCGTGCTCAGCCCGCTCACGCTCGGTCGTCAGCTTAGAATAGGCTTCCTGCGCCTTGATCGCCTCTTCGCGCGGCTGCGGCTCGAAAAGCACCTTCAGGGTTTGCGCCTTGATCTTTCCGGCTTCCTTTTCATCCGGCATGCGCACGATCACGGGCCACCAGTAGCGCGGACGGTCGGTCAGAATGAATTTCATAAGTTCAACCTCAATCGTTAGAAAATGCGGATCACTTGAAAACGAGCTTGAGCTCGTCCAACCCATCGACCGTGCAAAGCGACAGCGGCAGGCTGTAATTGACGATACCGTCCGTCTGCCCTTGCGACGGCTTGCCGACTTCAACGGCAGGCGCGGTCAACTCCACGATGTTGCCTGCGGTCTTGCCATGGGTCAGGGTCAGCGCGCCGCGTGTCCGCTTCAGCGCACGGTCGAACCAGTCAACCTCGGCAAGTGAGCGCGCTTCAACAACCGCCGTGCCGGTCGAGCTACGATTGGAAATGAGGATTTTTTCGTCACCAATCAGGAAGCGAGGCGTCAGGGTGTTACCGAGATCGACCGACAGACTTTCTGCCACCGATGGCCAGCCATGCAGGCTCATCGTGGTATTGGCCTTGGAAACGGTATCCGGCGTGGTCCAGCCCGCATTGGTCACGGCAGGCATGGCGGCAACATCGGTGATCGTGCCAAGCAAGCCAAGATAGGTGACACGGAAACGCGGGATCGAGCTTGGTGCGAAGCTCGGCGCGATATTCGCCTGACCACCGAGCAGAACATGTCGCACCTTGTCGGAGATGAAATAGAGCGAGCCGCTTTCAACGGTATCCTCTACAATCTCATAGGCGACATCCTGCCCGGCCGTGATGGTTTCCGACATACCGGCAACACGCAAGATAGAGCCGATCTTGGGCGGCTCGCCTGCCGTGCCCGAACCTGCGACTTCCAGATCAAATTCGACGCGGGCATAGATACCGGCCAGAACAATGCCCTGATTGCCCATGTAAGGCAGGAGCAGATCGCGCGATACTTCCTGACCTTCAATCGGCGTAATGGTGACGTTTGCCGCGAGGAGCGCTTCGGCGGCGGTCGGCGCAGCATCTTCACCATATGCGGTTTCCAGCTTATGCAGCATGGCAAGCTTGTTATGCTTCCGGACGCCCATCGCTATTCTCCTTTCTTGGTCGGTTCGGTTTCTGGCGCCGTGGCTTTTGCCTCGACTGGAGCGGTTGGCTGTTTGGCCTCATCGGCTTTGGTCAGCTTTCCGGTTTTGGCATCGCGGATATACCGCCCGCCCTTCAATGGTCGGCTCATGTTCAATCGTCCTTCGTTAGAAAGCGGGAGGTTTCCCAAGTCTGGATGTAGACGGTCACGCCGTTACCTATCGGCGTCCCTTCGCCGCCAACCAGCTCCATCGGTTCGGCAGCATCGGTCGGTTCCCAACCGGCGAGCGCCTTTTCAATTTCGGTCTTGATCGGTGAAAACTGCTCAACCTTGCTTGTGCCGAGCTCGTCGCCATGGTGGCGCAACAAAACTGCAACAAGAACCTGCTCGCTAACGAGCTGGCGAAAATGGGTCGCCAGAGAATTAGGCTTGGCGCGTTCGCGAAACGGGATAACGAATATGCTGCCGCTATCGCGCTGGAGCGACTGGACAACGGCGTCCAAGTCTTCGGCCATAATGATCGCCGGAGCGGACGGCACTTTTTCGCGGAGGCGTTCAATGATTGCTTGCAGCATCACCAGCCCCGCAAACCATGCTTGGAAAACACCTGATCGGGGATGCATGCTATGACGCTACCCGATGACGCCTGCGGGATTTCACCTGAAGCTATCGGCAGTTCGATCTTTCCGGCCGCAACGTCTTTCAGGGCGGCAAGTGCATCCTTATAGTCGTCAACCACATAATCGGGCGGGCCTTGGAAATGCAGCTTGTGGCGCGCAATGGCGATTGCCCACGTCCGGACCAGATCGGGAACCGAGGTAAAGGGAAGCTTGTATTTCGCCGCGACGTAGCCGTTGACCAGATTGTCGGCATGGGCAAGCGCCTCGGAAATCACTTCCGGGTCAATCTCACCATCACGGTCGCGGTCAGCAATCTGGCGAATTTCCACCAGACCGGCGCGTGCAATCAGATCGTCTAGGGTCGCGTAGGACACGGCATTATCCTTGAATTGAATGAAACGGGGTGGAAGGTATGGGCCATCCACCCCGAAGGCTCCGGCTTGGGAGGTTTAGGAACGGAGCCTATTTCGACATCGCCAAAGCGGCGGCAGCGGTCTTGTATTCCTGACTGGTGATGTCCCGTCCGAGCGCTTCCGAAACAGCCTTGGCGGCTTTTTCTTCCGACAGTTTGCTAACGGCCTTGGAATTTTCCTCGACCTTCAGCCAGTCAACAATGGAACTGATATTCTCGACCGACGCCTTGCGGGCTTCCTCACGAATGGCCGCAATCTGGTCATTGACCTTGTTCTGTGCAGCTTCGATCTGGGCTGTGGCGTCCAGTTCCGCCTTGGCGATACGCTTGTCGGCTGCGGCGTTGATTTCCGCTTCCTTGGCTGTGAGCGCCTGACTGACAATGGTTTCCATCGTTTCGGAAACGATCTGCTCGGCCTTTGCGGCAACTGCCTGATCAAAGGCGTCGTCGCCGAGTTCGGTATTGTCATCGTCCAGCCCGTCCAGATCGTCCAATGCAGACGCATCAACGGCTTTCGCCTGGACAAGATGCAGCAGCTGCTTTTGGGTCGCGAACACGGTTTCGCCGACACCTTGCCATTCACCGTTGATCTTCGCTGGCCCGATAAGCTTGACTTTCAAGTGCTTTTCCATGGCTGGCCTCACTTCGAACCGGCGTTCTGGAAGAGAAACCCACCCTCAGCTCCCGTCAGGATCGGGCGGCGCTCGACGGTCGTCGGATAGACCCACGACTTGATAGAGCGGTCGTAATAGGGCTGTTCGACTTGCGGATAGCCCATCAGTTCGTAGGTGTAGGCGTAGGACGGCACCTGAAAGTTGTCTCCCGTCTCCGGCACATAAGCGAGGATGGCATCGTCGCCCCAAACATCGTTGGCCAGATCGCTGTCGGCAGCTGTTTCAGGCAGATACACCGCCGCACCTTTTACGACC
>Ga0153948_1002007_pt1 | contig 9900 bp, 14 predicted proteins | sample TSNJ032MetaG_FD_104696 | JGI IMG/M metagenome (GOLD analysis project Ga0153948, IMG submission 104696) | Attine ant fungus gardens microbial communities from New Jersey, USA - TSNJ032 MetaG | ecosystem: Host-associated > Fungi > Mycelium > Unclassified | place: USA: New Jersey, Wharton State...
GAACAATCTGCCCAAACTCACAAAGTCAAAGACCAATGATAATAATCCATTAACAAACTCACTCGAGTACGATACCCCATCTGCTTTTTCCAAAGCTGAATCATTCGTCTCAACACATCCTCCGCCTTCCAAACCAAACAACCATTATCACCACCATTATCACCATGCTCATCAAACCCACAAAGCCGACGCGTCAACATACTCGCCCTCACAATGACGCGCATCGCTTGCACATCCGCCGACCGTCGCTCGGTCATCACCAACTTCTCATAATCCTCCACCACCGTCAAACTCCTAGGCTTCCAACAACGCCTCCCCAGTATCTCTTCCCCCCTCACATACTTCTCCGACGTATCCAATCTCCACAAATCCTTCACCGATCGCGTCAAAGGCGGTGACAACTTGACATTGAACAAAGTACTCGTCTTTGTTAATACCCTATTCGACCCTCCCCCCAACAACGTCCAAATTCCTCTTGTCATCGACGAGGACGAGGACGAGGATAACGCAGAAGAAGACGATAAAGGACTGCCCATCGCATCACCACGTGCACACATCACCATCGCCACATCCATACCAAACTCCACCGGCTCTTCACAAATCTCAACATCCACAGCCCACACAAACCGAGCGAGAACCCTTCGATCCCGAGCCGTGACACGATTCAACATCTCCGAATCGTGCAAACTCGAATCCCACATCCCTTCCGCCCTCAACACACCCGTCCCATCAGGCCTAAACACCACCTTTTGCTCCCCTTTCAACGGTAACGTCACAAACGCTTCTTTCGACGATCCTGACGACGACGATCCCGGCAAGGAGGACGAGGGCGGTGGTTCACGCGTCACCCCAGATCGACAATCCAACATCCTCACATCGCCCATCTTCATCTTGATCACTTCCCTCCACGGCAACTGCTGTCCAGAACTCGAACAAAGCTCAAGCACAATCCTTCGCTGAAGCCCTTGACGTAACCGAAACGCACCCACATCGACGCCTCCTTGCGAAACAACAGGCACACCGACATACGTTCCATCCACGCCCAGCTCACAAATCTGCATCCAAACCAACACATCGTGTGTCTGCGCTACCACAAACTCGTTCTCAGATCGGCGCATCGTCATCGTCGTGGGTTGAGAGATTCCAGTCGTCGTAGTTGTCGTGAGACCTGTAGCAGTAGTAGCAGTAGCAGCAGTAGTCATAGTCGATGTCACACTCGTTCCAAGAGAAGACGTTCGTGAATCTGATGGAGCACCAGTCATACCAGCCAAACTCGACGGATTAGACGCAGAAGAAGACCCTGAAGAAGACCCTGAAGCAGAAGCAGAAGAAGAACCCGACAAACGACAATGCGAAGTTGAAGGCCCACGCTCAAACGACGACGACAACACCAAAGAAGCAGACAAAGAAGCAGACGAAGAAGCACCCTCCCCCTCCATTCTTCCCCGCTTCTGTTGTTCTCGCATCTCATCCCATCTCTCCATTCGCTCCAAATACACAGGTTTAAGCGACGCAAAAAACTCAATCGGCGTATACCCATGCCGAAAATGATTCACCACCCTCGAACTCGCAATAACACTAAAACTTCGTCGAAACTTGAGATCCGTCAACGTCCCATCTTCCATCTCCACCACAGCAGACGAAAACACCTCTTCACTCACACTCACTCCCTTTTTCATACCCGTCGTCTCTTCCCCCATCAACGACGACAACCGAACCTGTAAATGAACCGCCGAAAAATCATGCGACAAAAATCCCTTGACACCATCCACCGTGAACAAGAACGAAAGTTTCGTCCCAACAGGCACCGTCGTCGTTGTCTCAACTACTCCATTCGCATTCGCATACTTCTTCGGCACCTGCACCCCCACCAATCTCACATCCACTCTACACGACCCAATCGCTTCAGCCGTATACCGACAAAAAATCGGCACACTCAACACACACACCGACATCCTCCTCAACAACGGGGCCAACGACACCATCGCATTCCCCACAAACGAATACTCCGGCGGCCTCGCATCATAAAACGCCTCGTCCATCGAAAAATGCTGCGCATACATCGGCCGATCCATAAAACTCGTCAATTGGCGCATCCGCACCAGTTGGTGCTGCAGACGATCGAGAGACCACACGTAGATCGCGTTGTGCTTGTAATCGATCACTTTGATCGCGACGGACGGTTGGGTGTTGGAGTGCAGTATGGGATCTGCAACGTCCCCGAATTGGTCTAACCCCGCTATACTATCCACGGCAGAAGTAGGCGCAGCTAATGACCCTCCCGAAGCGATAGCGAAATTATAGGAAACCCGTTTCCCCAATTCGTTACTACCCAACACACACACACAATCAGTACACCCTATGACAGACACACAGGCACCCACAACCCACCTGATAACATTAGCCTCCTTCACCACAACCGCATTCTTCAAAATCGTCTCCGCCATCGAAAACGACCGATGCGCTCTCCATTTATCCAACACCTTCCTAACCAACCTCAACTGTCTCGCAGAATAAATAACCAACTCACTCCCTCCCCCAAACGATTCCAAATCAGTCTCTCCTCTCGCCCGTGCATCCATCATCCTTTTCATCCGTTCTCGTACAAGTTTCAGCTGATGCTCCACATGTTCTTTTTCCGCTATCAAATCCTCCGCCTCTAGCAGATGATGATCTTCCTCTATCTCATGTTGAGCCTCCATCTGCTCACTCGATTCTTCCATCACTCCCCAAACACCCGATTCATCCATCACCTCACCTAACACTTGAGAATCATCAACACCTCTCCCACCACCACCACCACCAGCAGCACCACCGCCACCGCCACCTTCACTCCAACCATCATCCACATGCGAAAGACAAAGACTGCTCTCAGGCCGTCCCTTTGAATGAACATCCCTATCCCTCAACGTCTTCACTCTCGCGATCTTCTCAAACAACTTGTTCAAATCATCGTCCGGAAGATCATCCAACGACGGATCCAACCCCAATCTCGCAAACGCAGCTTCCCGCTGCGCAAACGTCCAATCCACATCGGCTTGTCCTTCGTCGTCAGAGGAGACGGTCGTTGACGCAGGACGGGGTGACCCCTCTCCTCCTCCCTCCAGATCGGCTGCAGAGATGCGCCTGTGTAGATGAGATTTGGCCGTTGCTCGATCCCGTTTTTTCCGTACTTCTTCTGGGTTGTTGAATCGGAAAACATGGTTGTCGCCTAATTAGATGAGTCACGCGCGTGCGTGTGTGCAAAAAGCCCATTAAACGTACCCAAGATGATTCGAAACCCAGAACGTAGTTTATGACTCTATTTATATCATGTGTCGACCGACCCACAAGAAAGAGAAGGAGCTTTATCACTCACCTGTCCCGGCGCAATGCGTTTACCATTCAAAAACTAATCCCACAATCAACAACATCAACAACCACAAAATCTCAAATCATTTACCGTAATACTATCCGGCATACACTGAATCACGACTTTCCCATCCACATTATCAAAATGGCAATGTTCTTCCAGGATTTTATCACCACTGAGTCGGATCGCAGCGGGTTTTTCGCTGTCCATTCGTCCAACCTTGAGTCATCTTCAGTTTGTGTATGTGTGTGAGAACTGTCATTTCCATACGTACGACGGTTTTTCCTGGTTTGAGCTGGTATATTAGACACTCGCTCATGAGCGGATCTTATTGATAATGTAAGCAAAATGGCAATGGAAACTAGAATACACATACCTTCATTCTAGACAATCCCATCCATCAAAGCGTGAAGAAACAGAAAGAACGACATACCAGATTGACAAGATGGGGCATCTTGCAACCATAATCAACCGACCGACCTGGTAATCCTACGCAAAAGCTCACCTTTTTGGGCGTATGCACGCCCACCAAATTCTTCTCAACCGTAATACCCAACTCCTCCAACGCTCTCTCCCTCTCCTTCTGAACCTCCTGAGTTCTCTGCAACTTATCCTCCCACGTCTCATTCAACTCATTCATCAACTTTTCCCTCGTCTCCATCTGTTCCTGCAGCTCCGCTTTCGTCACTTTCTTGATAACGCCGTCCTTGGTCTGATAAGTCACAATCTGCTGAGAAGCTGGGATTTTAGGATCATAAGTTCCTTCGCTCGAGGAACCAGCTACACGGGCTAAAGGAAAGACAAGGAATAAGCGTCCTAGGCAAAAAAGAAAAAAAAAGGACGATCACGAGAAAAACGCACCTCTGAGCATTTCAAGCTCCTCCTTCAACTCTCTCACCAACTTCGCATTCGGATCCTCGTTCACGACAGCCTTGTTCTTGATCTTCTTGGCCTGATCGGCATACCGCAAAGTACTCAACGTCTCTTCATAATCAGCCGGCGAAATCGCAGCTATCATAGCCGTTTTGGAGTTCCCACCAAGACTGTCTTTGAGTAGCCAGGTCAAAACCTTGGAACGATCGTGAGAAAAAAAGAAACCTTTTTTTCGAAAAAAAAAAGTGGACATGGAACGCACGGAATCACGGTAGGGTATGAACTCTTCCGCTTTTCCTTTCTTGCCTTTCTTTCCCGGATGATCTGCGGAAGACTGGGCGGCGAGTGCGCTGATGACTTTGCCGAGGGTGGTGAGGGATTTATTGATGTTGGCACCTTCTTTGAGACGTTGACCTGTCGCGCCTGTCGAATTAGCACGTTCGGAACCTGCGAGATCGACAAGGCTGGGTGATGTGAGAAAAAGGACGAGTACGTTACGAGCGCGGTTTACCTGATGCGAGAGACTTTTTCGGTATCGAGATTGGTATCTGTATCGTGGCGTTTCATGGTGAGAAGCAGCGTAAAGACGGCATGTGAACGGGAAGAGCTGGAAGGGATCAGATGGATTTTGGAGTGGATGAGAGAGAGAGTACGTCTCGTTCATGTTGGTGGCGGCAACGGTCCTTGCCTTGTTGCCTTCATCCATCAGGGTCATCATCTCGTCATAACTCGTGACGACGAGTTTGGAGAGATCCTCGACATAGGGGCCCAGACTGGGATGCTCACGGACGCGAAGGTTGCCGGTGTTCTTGGGATTGAGCAAGTCTCTTACTTTTTCGTTGTAAATCTGTGAAAACATGAGGTGCGTGGGTGGGTGATAAGAGAGAGAATGACTTCGATGTAAGCGACTTCGACGGTGAAATGGACGGTGGGGTCTTGTTGTGATTTGGTGTGAACGCGTTGGAAGAGTTCGGAGCAGGTGAGGGGGATGATACCCTTGTCGGGGCCGTCTGAATGGGGTGAGTGAGTGAGTGAGTGGCTAGGGGGGATGCGTACAGCCCATCATGCTAATGACAGATGAGCGTGGGTGGAGGAAGGGGAGGAGAAAGGGCACCTATAAGACTTTCCAGAACCTGGGATGATGAGCGTGAGATGGATAATATGGGCACAAGTGCGCACCTGTTTGACCATCTGGGAGAGAGGGAGGTGAGCTGATGGAAGAGGATGAAGGACGGACTGACAGGCGAGAATGCAGGCATTGAAGCCGGCAAAGCCGTGGTCGAGGAGTTCTTTGCCGAGGTCGTCGTAGAGGGTCTGCTGTGAACAGTAGAGCGGGTCGTCTCTTGAGCCGGCGCTCCAATAGCTCTTGTCAAAGCTAAAGGACATTGTTTTCCTCTCTGCAGCGCGTTTGGCGTCATGGGAGTCTGGAGGGTCGAGAAAGGTCTGGTTGTCGTGCATGCGGATGAGGCCCTTTGCGCCTCTTGCAAGCTCTGGGGGCGTGATGAGCGGAGAAGACGGAAATTAGGGAGAGAATACCGCGGGCATTGAGGGGACGACAGCGGACGACGACCTTGATGTTGGCGTCTCCGTCAGCCATGGGTGGTGGTGGTAGGACAAAAAAAGAAATTGATTAGGGATCAAAACTAGCTACAACAAAGCAAAGTCGTCTAGCTGGTCATTGTACTGGAGGACGGTGCGCTTGAGTTTTGAAGAGTCGACCCAGGTGACAAAGTCCTGCATGTGCCTGGTGACGAGGAAAGCGGGGTCGGTGATGGTGTCTGGGCCGACGCGGACGTGGCCCTGCTCGATGAAGCGCGTTGCCTGGGGGAGGTGAGAAAGACGACGGAGAGAGAGAAAAGGACGAACGGCAGAGACGGTCTGCGCCATCTTGAGAGAGCACATGATGACGGGGAGGCGTCTGCGACAAAAGGCGGCGACGGTGAGACGGCTGGCGACGTCGGAGGGGGCGGCGTTGGAGGCGAGGAGGCCGATGTCGTAGAGCTTGGAGAGGAGGGCGGCCTGGTGGCGGGCCCGTGCAGGGTCGGGGGGAGGAAGGTCGGCGATGCGATGAGCAAAGGCGGTGAGACGGCCGCAGAGGACGTTGTAGCGGTGGTATTCGTCGCTGTTTTTGAGATGGTAGCGACGGATGACGGCGATTTCTCTGCGACGACGAGCAAGGGACCACTGCTGGAATGAGCACGCGCCATGACTCTCAAGAACACTCACCCCAACGAGGTCTGTATGTTTTAAAAGTTTTTTTTCGTGGTGGCGGAGACCACGTGCCATTGTGTTCTGGTAGAAAGATATGTTTTTAATTGCACGTGCCATGGTTGCGTCTTTCCCGACGCCAGCGCAACAGCTCCAGCAAATGAGCCACGAAATTCGCCCACAGCGAGCAGCACGTCCTCGACTCCACGAACAGCCAGCAGCCAACGGTCTCCTCCGTCTCCTCCAGTTCTCGGGCATCCTCTCCAGCGAGACAAAGACCAAGCTCCAGCTCGCATGGTGGAACGACCTCATCAAGGAGTATTTCACCCCAAAAGCCTACATGAAGCTCACCCTCTGGAAGGACAACCAGCGCAAAGAGGCAAAGCCTTTCGAGATCGGCGTCCCCATCCTCCCCCGCTTCTTCCTCGTCACCACCCAGTCCGGCGTCCGCTCCATGTCCCTCGCTCTCGACGGCGCCCGCGAGCGTCCCATCGCCCCCGGCCACTCCATCGTGGAGTGCGTCGCTGCCGTCTGGACGTACCGCTACGCCAACGGCTACACCGTCACCCTCCGCGGCGCCCTCTCCGCCCACGTCCTCATCACAACAACCCCAGCCGCCTTCTCCTTCAAGTTCGACGACTTTACCTTTGACGCCAACTTTCACGACAAGTCCATCTCCCTCGACGCCCTCAACGGTCGCCGCATCCCCGAACCCGCCCGCAGCCCCTGGTTGCGCGACCCGAATGCTCCCCCTGACAGCGAGGACGACTCTTTGTGGGAGGAGCCCCGCCTCCTCATCGAACGCTGCTCCATCCCGGGCGAGCCTGTCAATGCCTTTGGCATCCCCCAGGCCACCATGCGCTGTCTCGAAGTCCGTACTTTTCTGTCCATCTCACTGCCTCCTCACTCTTCCTAGCTCGCAGAAAGCGTCAGCGCCATGGCCGATCTCATCATCTATTCCAACGAATACCGGCTCGGCCCACTAGGTCCTTGTCTTTCTCTCTTACCCTCTCGCGCTTACCTCTTCGCAGAAGCCCTCAAGTCTCTCGCTTCCAAAATCAGACAAGAAAACAGCCCCTTATCGTACCCACCTCCACCACCCCACCACCCCACCTCCCTCTACACCACCACCCCCTCTCAACCACCCCCACCTTCCACCACGCCCGTCAACCCTCAGCAGCGATCTACCCCTCATCCGCCCCCCATCGTCCCATCGCCCCACTCACCCGGCATCAACTCTCCCCAAAAAAGCCTCAAGTCTATTCCCCCCATGATCCCCATGCAAGGCCCCCAGCCCCAGCAGCTCCCCATCATGCCCCCTAATCCCGGTCTCATGCAAGGTGTCATGCCCGCCATCAGTCCGATGGGCATCCCATCCGGTACCCCCACCATGGCTCCCGTAAGTCCATTTCCCATTTTCAGCAGCGTGTCTTTTTTTCCTTTTTCCCCCAACAACGTGTCATATTTTTCTAACGTTTTACTCTCTCCATTTCTTGTTGCCAAAAACTATATAATCCAACGACGTTGAATATAGAAAAATACCACAGGGAATTCTCTCCACAACGCCCACTTCCACTCGCCTCCCTTCCAACATCCACCCCAACAGCAGCAACAGCAACAGCAGCAGCTCCAGCCACAACACGCCCATCCTCTCCAACCCCAGATTCACGCCAACCCAGGAGCTCCACCCTTCTCACAACAACAGCAGCACCAACAGCACCAGCAGCAGCGGCAACATTCAACCGGACCACAACCCCAGCCACCCCTCTTTGGCCCTTCACCACCAGGGTTTGTCGGTGTCAATGGACAGAGGTCTACCGGGCTCCATCGGTAATCATCACCATTCTTCTGGTCCTATTATGACGACGAGTAGTGCTGGCCTTTCGAGTGCGGGTACGGGTACGGGTGGGAGAGGAGGAGGTAGAGGACGTGGACGCGCAGCGCGAGGGTCCGGTCCGGGTCATCATCATCATCAACAACAACAACATCAGCTACAGCTACAGCTACAACAGCAGCCACCACCCCCACCCCCACCACCGCCATCATCATCATCAATGCATGTCGTGGCAAAAAAAACAAGCAAAAAGAAGATGAAAGCTTGATGATGAGAGCTTTCTTGATGATGATGAGATTATTTTGTGTGTGTGTGTGTGTGTTCATTGGATATTTGATTTTTTTTGAGAGAGAGAGACGATGATGATGATGATGTGTAGTGCATTTGTCCATTATTATTTTGATTTTGTGTGTATGCTTGTGTGTGCCTGCACGATTGACTGAGTGATTGTGGTGGTGTTGGTGGTGGGATCGGAACGTAATTATGTTTGTTGGGAGCGAGAAGAGCCTGTGGTTTGAGGTTGTGAGTTGTGAGTTGATGAAATCAAGTTGGGTTTGGTTTGATGAGGGACCGGTTTTTCTTTGAGAAAAAAGAAAGAGGTGCTTTTGAGAAACAAAAACAAAAAAAATGGAATACTCTGGGATAGACGAGTCGAACAACGAGAAAAATCCCTCTCACTTTTTCTTTTTCAAATACTTCACAGATTCACAATTTTTGGTGTGACATTGCTCAACAAAAGCCTTTATACAATGATTATATCAACTATCATCTTTCCCAGGGAATTCATATTTCCAGTCACAAAAACCATCTCTTGAAACTTTCTCTCCCAATCTTCTTCACCTTCACCGATCCAAACGTCAACGAGTGTCCTTCCTCTGTTATATACTGCATCGACCCAATCCCCTAGAAAGCCCTGGGAGGCCACCACAAGTCCAAACACAAGCCCCTTCATCGTCACAAACAGTCAGGCACCATCATCATTACACTGAGCGTAATTATTCTGAGCCCATAAAACCATTCGTGATACATGAATTACATAGCCAAAAAAAAAAGTAGTCAATGGCAACATAAATATATCATGCAAGGATCAATGACAACAGAATAGAAAGAGAAAAAAAAGGAAAAAGAAAAAAAAAAGAATGAGATACAACGGAGGGAAGGCAAACCCCCCACTTGCCATTCGCCTTCCACACGCGTCATGTAGGAGGGGGGGAAGATTCTTGTAATTAAGGATAGGAAAGGGTAAACTATCCTCTAAAACGAGAGCGGGGTAAAAATAAAGTATACAAGCACACCGAGACAGGAAAACAAAACAAACCACCACCAAAAACGTTCATCCATCATCATCATCAAGGAATAACCTCATGCGCGAAATCACATTGGTCGCCAAATTTGCATCTACATCAAACAAAAAGGGGAGGGAAAAAAAAAGGGGGGGAAGGGGGTGAATGTTATCATCAGCTCTCCTTTGTCCCAATTTGGATATTGATGGGATAGATAAGTTTCTGCTCACTTTCCAGCTGCGAAAAAACTGCAAGGCTTTCGTTTATTCTGTTGTCTATAATCTTCTGACCCTCTCCCTCCGCGCCCTCGTCCCCGTCCCCGCCCACGATTCCGGCTCCCTCCACCACCA